>Ga0114996_10006930_pt1 | contig 12952 bp, 12 predicted proteins | sample ArcticOcean_MG_C_4_FD_87039 | JGI IMG/M metagenome (GOLD analysis project Ga0114996, IMG submission 87039) | Marine microbial communities from western Arctic Ocean - ArcticOcean_MG_CB4_134 | ecosystem: Environmental > Aquatic > Marine > Oceanic | place: Arctic Ocean: Canada Basin | collected... | reverse complement strand
CTACGCAAACGGTTGGGCCGAGGATCGCGAGAATTCGCTCCGGGTGGGGCTGGAACTTGCCCGCCGGGCAGTTGGAATGGACGAGGGCGAGCCCCAATCGCATTTCTCGCTCTCCGTTGCCCTGCTCTGGAGCCGGGAACACACTCCGGCGCTTGCCGAAGCGCTTCGCTGTATCGAGCTAGAGCCCAACTCGGCCGAGGGGTACCTCGTGGGAGCGCATGTACACATATTCGGCGGCGATGCGACGGAGGCGATCGAGATGATCGATACCTACATGACGCTCGATCCGATTTGCCCAGACATTGTACTTCACTTTCTTGCTGAGGCGCATATTTCGCTCCGCCAGTTCGACCAAGCGGTCGATATCCTCAAGCGGAGACTAGAGAAAGCGCCGGAATCTGCCACTTCGTCTACGCTGCTTGCCGCATGCTATGGTCATCTTGGAAAATTAGAGGAAAGTCGGGCGGCCTGGGCAAATACTCAGAGAATAAATCCCGAATTTTCCCTTGAGCGCCGTCGCCGGGTTTTACCCTTCAAAGATCCGGCAGATTTCGAACTCAGAATAGAAGGGTTACGCATGGCTGGCATCGTCGATTGATGTCCGGCCTTACACGGGTAGTTTCGGTGGGCGAAAATATCGGAAAGGACGAAGATATGGCGCCTTTGACCATTCAGCATGTCGGCATTCATGTGCGCAACATCGAGGAGGAAGCCGAATTTCTGTCTCTTCTCGGCGCAAAAGTGACCAGCATCGCGAATAGCGGGCGGCGCGGACGTATCGCCTTTGTCAGCCTGGATGGCGTGTGGCATCACAACTTCGCGCTGTTCGAAGACGGCGAACCGGTGCCGAGCGGGGATTCGCAGAGGCAAAATAGGGCTCGACCACATCGCGTTGGCAACCGACAGCCGCAAATCAGTCGATGAGTGGCTGGAAAAACTGACTGCCGCCGGCATTGAAGTCCATGGGCCGCAAATCCAGGGCCCGGAAGGCGATGGGCTCGACGAAGGCAGCGGTAGCTATACCTTTTTCTTTCACGATCCCAACGGCGTCAGCTTTGAAATATTCGCGAATCCGCTGACGGTCGATGAGTATCACGCGTCGGTGGCAGCGCGGGAAAAGGTAAACACGCCCGCCTGAGCGCGTCGGCTACAATTCCATATAGGCCGGCAGGTTGAAGCAGCCGGCGTGAATTCCAGGCGTGTAGTATCGGGTTTCGATCTGTGCCGCATCAAACCGGGCGTTTATCGTCTGTGCATCGGTTGCCCGGGCGCGACCGCTATTGGCGCCCCAGCCGAGGGTCATATATCCGAACGCATAGGTCGGCACTTGGGTGAGATAGAGCGCGGCGTCGTCGAACAGGCGGTCGAGCCGGCGGTAGGTGTCGCGGGCTTCTTCGGGCTGGACGAAGCCGACGCCCGACTGGCAGACGACAATACCGTCTTCGGTCAGGATATTGCGGCAATCGGCGTAGAATTCGTCGGAAAACAGCGGGATCGCCGGCCCGATCGGATCGGTGGAATCGATGATGATCACATCGAAGCGGCGATCGGTTTCCCTGACGAATTTAACCCCGTCCGCGATCACGATATCGGCCCGCGGATTGTCAAAGGCACCGTCGCTGAGGCTCGGCATGAATTCGCGGCACATGTCGACGACGCTGCCGTCGATCTCGACCATCGTCGCACAGTCGACCGTTCGGTGCTTGAGCACGTCACGCAGCGCGCCGCCGTCGCCGCCGCCGACGATCAGCACTTCCCTGGCCGCGCCATGTGCCAGGATCGGCACATGGGCGAGCATTTCGTGATAGCACGGCTCATCGCTTTCGGTCGTCTGGATCACCCCGTCGAGCGCCAGAATTCGCCCGAAATAGGGATTTTCGAAAATAACGAGATCCTGAATCTCGGTCTGTGAGCGGAACAGGATTTCAGAGATTTCGAAGCGTTGCTGGAACCCGTTATGAAGCGTTTCGGTGAACCATTTCTCGGCCGTCACTCCACCAGGCCACGCTTTTGTTCGCTGATATCTGAACGGGTCGGGGAAAAGTACCGCTCCAGCACCTTGACCGCTTTTTCCGGGCGGCAGGCTCCGCACATGAAGACGTCAAACGCGGCATAATCGAGCTCCGGCCATGTGTGGACACTGATATGGCTTTCAGCGAGCACCGCGACGCCGGAAACACCGCCTTCGCCGCCGAATTCATGGACATGTATGTGCAGCACCGTTGCGTCCGACGCTTCGGCGGCCTCGCGCAGCGCTTCCACCATGAGTTCGGTATCGTTAAGCCGCGAACCGCCCCAGAAATCGACGAGCAGATGGGCGCCGGCATAGGTCTGGCCGTCTTTGTGGATGAGAAAATCCCGCGTATCGTTTGCAGGTTGCGGATGCATGTGCGCGTGGGCGCTTGCTGATTCCAGAAAATGAGTTTCGCCAACGGCAATAGCCGCCGAAACCGGCTCAGTCAATAACGCGGATTTGTCCATCCATCGGGCCTCCTCGCAGGTGCAGCGGCACCCGTTTTGGGTTGGGAAAAAGTCGCGCCTTATCGCGTTTTTAGGCGTCGGTTGCAAGCGGATTCCGCAGCTTCAGAATGTATCCGCTGAAAGCGCCATTATATCGTCCGCGCCGGCGGTGGCGGCGTGCGCAAATGCAGCCGCCTGAGGCAGAAGATTCGCTGCGTAAAATCGTGCCGTTGCATGTTTGGCCTTGTAAAAATCGGTCTCTTCGCCGTCGGCCGCGGCCGCAATATTCGCGGCCTTCGCCATCAGCCACCCACCGGTGACGAGGCCGAAAGCGCGGAGATACGGCGTCGCGCCGGCAAGAACGATGCGGGGATCGTCGCCCGGATCGGCCAGCATCCAGTCGGTTGCCGATACCAGCCCATCGAGTGCCGACCACATGGCGTCCGCAATCAGGGTATCGTCTATTTCGGTGTCGCGCATTTCGGCTATAAACCGGTGCAGTTCCTCGCCACGGTCGCGCAGTATCTTGCGGCTCACCAGATCGAGCGCCTGAATTCCATTGGTACCTTCGTAAATCGGCGTGATTCGGCTGTCGCGGTAATGCTGGGCCGCGCCGGTTTCCTCGATGAATCCCGCACCGCCATGAATCTGGACGCCGAGCGAGGCGATTTCGACGCCGCAATCGGTCGACCATGCCTTGACGATGGGGACTAGCAGGTCGACCCGCGCAGCGGCTGCTGCGCGGGTTTCGGCATCAGGGTGCTTTTTGGCGATATCGAGCCTGGCCGCGACATAACATCCGAGCGCGCGCGTGGCCTCGGTGAGCGCGCGCATGGTCATCAGGTTTCGGCGCACATCCGGGTGATGGATGATTGCGACGTCGCCGATCGCCGGATTGGCCATATCCCTGCCCTGAATTCGGTCGCGGGCATAATCGGCGGCCTGCTGGTAGGCGCGTTCGCCAATGCCGACGCCTTCGCGCCCAACGGCAAGCCGGGCACTGTTCATCATCGAGAACATGTACTCCATGCCCCGGCATTCCTCGCCGATCAGATAACCGATAGCGCCGTCGTTTTCGCCAAACTGCATCACGCAGGTCGGACTGCCGTGGATGCCAAGCTTGTGTTCAAGCGACACGGCGCGCAGATCATTGCGCGGGCCGAGTGAGCCGTCCTCGTTGACCAGGAATTTGGGTACGATGAACAACGAAATGCCCCGTGTGCCGGGGGGGGCATCGGGCGTGCGGGCCAGCACCATGTGGACGATGTTGTCGGTAAAATCGTGCTCGCCCCAGGTGGTGAAGATTTTCTGGCCGCTAATCCGGTAATGATCGCCTTCGGGTTCGGCCCGGGTGCGCAGGGCGCCCACATCCGATCCTGCATTTGGTTCGGTCAGCACCATCGTGCCGGTCCATTCGCCGGTGACCAGTTTGGGCATCCATGTTTGCTGTTGTTTATCCGTGCCGAATTTCTCAAGGCATTCGACCGCGGCGATCGTCAGCACCGGACACAGCATGAAAGCGAGGTTCGCCGCGTCCCACATTTCGAAGACCGGCGTTGCGACCAGCATCGGCAAACCCTGTCCACCGATTTCCGTATCGAACTGAAGCGCATTCCAGCCGCCATCGGCATAGGCTTTATAGGCGTCGCGAAAGCCGGTTGGCGTGATGACGACGCCGTTCTCGAGCCGCGATCCTTCCTGATCGCCGGCACGGTTGATCGGCGACAGCACATCGCGGGCCAGCTTGTTCGCCTCATCCAGGATCGCGCGGGCGATATCGGGCGTTGCTTCCTCGTAACCGGGAAGGGCGGTGATTTCCTCCAGCCCGATCAGTTCCTCGATGACAAACTGCATGTCGCGCAGCGGCGCTGTGTATTCGGTCATCTGTTTGCTTCCTTATTCTTTCCGGTCCACTGCCGTTTCAGGTCCAGCGGTCGAATGTCAAAGAACCTTGCCCGGGTTCATTATACCGTTCGGGTCCAGAGTTGCCTTGATTGCGCGCATCACGTCCAGCGCCACCGGGGATTTATAGGTTTCGAGCTCGCCGCGGCGCAGCCGGCCGATGCCGTGTTCGGCGCTGATCGATCCGCCCATGGCAACGGTACGATCGTAGACCGTCTTGTGGATTTCCGGTTCCATTGCCTTGAAATCATCGTCCGTCATGTCCAGCGGGCGGCTGAAATTGAAATGTATATTCCCGTCGCCGACATGGCCGAACGCGCAGGGCCGCGCGCCGGGGATCAGCCGCCGGATGTCGGCCGTCGCTTCGATCAGGAAATCGGCAACACCGGAAACCGGCACCGAAATATCGTGCTTCGAACTGGCGCCCTCGAATTTTTGAGCTTCCGGGATGGTTTCGCGAATTCTCCAGAAATCGGCGGCCTGTTGTCCGCTTTCCGCCAGCACGGCATCGAGAACGATACCGTCTTCCATGCTGTCGCCGAGCACTGTCTCCATCATGTCGCGCAGGCCAGCTGCTGCGGCCTCGCCGGCGGCGAGCTCCATCATCACATAGTGTCGGTATTCGGTCGGCATCGGGTCGCGGGTATCGGCGATATGCGCAAGCGCGAATTCGATAGATTCGCGCTGCATGTATTCGAATGTCACCACACGGTCGTCGGTGATCCGACGCGCACGCGCCAGCAATTCGACCGCCGCATGCTGGTCCCGGACGGCGACAAAGGCGGTGCGGATATCGGCAGGTTTCGGAAACAGCTTCAGACAGGCGGCGGTGATGATGCCCAATGTGCCCTCGGCGCCGATGAACAGATGCTTGAGGTCGTATCCGGTATTGTCCTTGCGCAATCCGGTCAGCCCACTCCAGATGCGGCCGTCGGGGAGGACGGCTTCGAGACCGAGGCAGAGATCGCGCGCCGGACCGTAGCGGAGCACGCCGGTGCCGCCGGCGTTGGTCGACAGATTACCGCCGATCAGCGCTGTGCCTTCGCCGCCAAGGCTGAGCGGGAAATACCGGTCGACGTCATCGGCGGCTTTCTGGACATCGGCGAGGATCACCCCGGCTTCGACCGTAATGGCATAGTTCAGCACATCGATATCGCGCACTTTATTCATGCGTGTCAGCGACATCAGGACTTCGCCGCCATGCTCGTAGGGCGTTGCGCCGCCGCACAGGCCGGTATTGCCGCCCTGCGGCACGATTGGGGTGCGGGTTTCGTTGCAGATGCTCACCACAGACGCGACTTCTTCTGTGGTGGCCGGGCGCACGATCATTGGCGTTGTCCCGGTGTAGTAGCCGCGTTCGTCTCTCAGAAAGGGCGCCTTGTCGTTTTCGTCCGTAATAACGCCGGCATCGCCGACCGCGCTGCGGATACGGTCGAGGATCGTTTGATCTATCTGTCGGAGGTCGGTGGCGTTCATTTCTGATCATCCTGATTATCGCCGTCAGGATTAAAACATGTGCGGTATCCCGGCAATGGGGTCAACCGTTGCTCCGGGAGGCTGCGGGGCGCCGCCGCCCGCCGCAGCCGGTCGTTTATTGCCCGACCAAGCCCCTCATCGGGAATTGGCAAGACCGCGATTGCACCTCCGGTGCGGTCAAGGGCGCGCATCATCGCAAATAAATTCGCCGCCGCTTCGCGCAAATCTCCAGCTCGGCTGAGATTTTGCTCGTCGCGGAACCCGTTTAACTTGTGCTCGCCGAAAGACAGCAGCGCCTCATCGACCGTCACGGAGGTCGCGTTGAGGCGCATAATTGCCGTCGGCGCGTAGTGGCTTTCCAGCATGCCGGGCGACGCGGGGGCGTCGGGATGGTGCGCCGCGACCGTTATCGGGCCAATGACAGCTTCGATTTGCTCCAGCGTTATGCCGCCGGGCCGCAGGACGACCGGCATTTCGGCGCTGCAATCGACGACCGTGGATTCGATGCCGATTGGGCACGGGCCGTCATTGACGATCAGCGAGACGGCGTCACCGAGAGATTCCGCCACATGTTCGGCGCTCGTCGGGCTGATTTTCCCCGATGCGTTTGCACTAGGCGCGGCAACCGGCACGCCGGCGGCGGCAAGGATAGCCCGCGCAGTCGGCTGCGCCGGGACACGAATGGCAATTGTGTCGAGCCCGGCGCTGGCAAGGAGCGAGACGGGGCATCCTTCGGTTCGGGGCAGGACCAGCGACAGCGGTCCGGGCCAGAACGCGTACGCCAGCAGAAGCGCCGTTTGGTTTAAGTCGACGATCCGCCCGGCGGCGGCGGTGTCGGTGACGTGGACGATCAGCGGGTTGAAAGCGGGCCGGTTCTTGACCTCGAAGATGCGCGCGACCGCCACATCGGACGTTGCATCCGCGCCGAGCCCGTAGACGGTTTCGGTCGGGAAGGCGACAAGCCCGCCCGCGCGCAACAGTTCCGCGGCTCTGGAAACGGTCTCGGCCGATGCTGCCGCGATCATTCCAGCCCGCGGGCGATGAATTCGGGGTTCCGCCATCCCGGCTTTCCGTACGGCAATTCCGGACCGTCGAGCAGCCGGATGCTGCCGCCGGCCCCGGTCAGCACCGCGTGCCCGGCCGCCGTATCCCATTCGCATGTCGGACCGTACCGCGGATAGACATCGGCGCCGCCTTCGGCGACGAGACAGAATTTAAGCGAGCTGCCGGCAGTCCTGTGTCCCTGGACCGTCAAATTCGTCAGAAGGGCTTCAAGTTTTTCCCGATCGCCATGCGACCGGCTGGAAACGATGATGACGCCGTCCTCGGGGACCGCGCGCACCGATATCGGCTGCCAGATTCCATCCGCTTCGCGCCGTTCGGCGGTCCCGCGTCCGCAGGCGCGGAAAGCGCGCCCGATCGCCGGCGCCGTGACCACTCCCATGACCGGAACGCCGTTCTCAACCAGCGCGATATTGACCGTAAATTCGCCGCTGCGGCGCAGGAATTCCTTGGTGCCGTCGATCGGGTCGACCAGCCAGAAAACCTCGCCGTGCATCGTTTCCGCAGTGCCCTGGGAAACCGCTTCCTCGCCAATCGCGGGTATACCGGGCAGCAGGTCGCGCAACGCCGGAAGGATAAGCGCCTCGGCCCGTTCGTCTGCTTCGGTGACCGGAGAATCGTCGCCTTTGTGGCGGACATCGAAGTCGGTGGCGTAAACCTCGAGAATCGCCTCCCCGGCCCGGTCGGCGATTTCGGTCGCCGCCAGCATCAGCGCGTGTCGTTCGGTTTCGGAAAAAGCCAAGGAATTCCTCATCTTGCGGCGGCGCATCATAGTTAACGCAGGGTAAACGGACAATACGCGCACGGGTGCTGACGATAGGTTAAAATGCCGGCATGTGTGGACGATATACCCTGACCGTGACACCCGAAATGCTGCGCACGCTGATAAATTTCGCCGTCACGCCGAATCTGCAGCCGCGTTTCAACATCGCGCCAACCCAGATGGCGCCTGTCGTCCGGGCGCAGAGTGGCGCGCAAGATGGGGGCGGTGGCGGGAATGGCGGTGGCGGGCGAAAGATGGATATGCTGCGCTGGGGGTTGATCCCGTCCTGGTCGAAAGACATGTCGGTGGCTTCCAAGCTGATCAACGCCCGCGGCGAAACAGTCGACGAAAAACCCTCGTTCAGCGCCGCCTACCGGGAGCGCCGGTGCCTAATTCCGGTGGACGGCTTCTATGAATGGCGCCCGGAAGGCGACGGAAAGAGACCGTTCCGGATTGGTTTCCGGGGCGGCGCGCCGTTCGTGTTCGCCGGCCTGTGGGAATCCTGGACTGCACCGCCGGACGCGGTTAACGCCGGGGATGTCGTCGAGACCTTTACCATCATCACGACCGCGGCGAACGACAAGCTTGCCCCAATCCACCGCCGGATGCCGGTGATTGTCGATCCGGCCGATTTCGATCTGTGGCTGACCGGCGATCCGGCGAATGCGGCTGAAATTATCCGCCCTTATCCCGCCGACGAAATGGCCTTTTACCGGGTTTCGACCCGCGTCAACAATGTGCGCAATGACGACGCGGAATGCATCGCACCCCTGCAGAAGGCGTCCTAACCGAATCCGTAAAGTTGCGCCGGGTTGTCGACCAGAATCTGTTTCATCGTCGTCTCGTCGATATTCCAGGACAGCGCCCAGTCGAGCAAAGCCGCGCCTTCGGGCATCGGTTTGTCCCACAGCATGACATGGGGCCAGTCGGTCGCCCACACCATCCGGTCGGGCCGGGTCTCGATCAGCGCGGTCGCGTAGGCCGTCATGTCCTGCCAGGCCGGTGCATCGCCCGAGGCGCGATAGGCGCCCGACAGTTTGACCCAGCAGTGGCCATTCTTCACCAGATCGAGCATGGCCCGAAACGCCGGATGGTCGACGCCCGCTTCCGGTTGGAAATGCCCCATATGATCGATCACCAGATCGACCGGCAGCTTTTTCAGCGACGGCAGCAGCGATTCGAGCTGGTTCTCAGCATCGATAAACATCTGGATGTGCCAGCCGAGCCGTTTGATGCGTTCGGCCATCGCGACAATTCCGCTGACATCGGCACCGCCCTTGAGCAGGGTAGTGAACCGGAGGCCGCGAAACCCGATTGCGTCCAGCCGGTCGAGCTCGGCATCCGTAATGGACGGTTCGACAACAGCAATGCCGCGCGCGCGGTCGCCAAGACGGGTCACCGCGTCTACGGTGACATCCATCATGGTGCCGTAACAGCTTGGATGCACGATCACGGCGCGGTCGATACCGAGGGTTTTTTGGAAAACCTCGAAATCCTCCAGCGCGGATATCGGCGGCGTGTAGCCACGCTCGTCAGCCAACGGAAACTTGTCGAACGGTCCGACAATATGCGCGTGGGTGTCACAGGCGCCGGCGGGCGCCTTCAGTTTTGGCGGCGATGCGGGTGCCGGTCCCGGGCATGGCTTGGTCATATGAATATCCCCTGTTTGATTGTTTTTTCGCGACTATACGTCAGCGCGCCGCCACAGCGAAGAATTTGATCGCATCCGCACGAGCCGCGTTGCATCGCCCTTCGCCGGGTGTCAAGATCGTTAGCAATCTAAGCAAAAAAACGGCGCCAGCCGATGCGGGAGGATGAGATATGGCCGAGAAAGCAAAAGTCGCGGTACTGACCGATCCACGGACCTTCGATTACCGGGAAGTAGACATTCCGGAAATCGGACCGGACGAGGGCATCCTGCGGGTCGAGGCCGCGGGGCTTTGCGGTACCGACTGGGAACAGTATCTCGGCCATCTCGACGACACACCCTGGGCGGTTCGCCCGATCATTCCCGGCCACGAGATCCTCGGCTGGATCGACAAGGTCGGTCCCGAAGCCGCCAAGCGCTGGGACGTGAAAGAGGGCGACCGGGTCACCGTCGAAGCATCTATACCCTGCGGCCAGTGTTTTCAGTGTCAGGTCGGGCGACCGGTTCTGTGCAAAAACGGGATGGGATACGGCTTGCGGATGGGGTTTGACAATCCGCCGCATCTTTGGGGCGGCTATGCAACCCATATGTATCTGCATCCCGGCGCCACCCTGCACAAGGCGCCGTCTGACGTGCCGACCGATATCATGAGCCTGTTCAATCCGATGTCGAACGCCGTCCGCTGGGCGGTGGAGCGGCCCGAAACCGGTATCGGCGACACCATCGTGATCGAAGGCCCCGGACAGCGCGGCCTGCTGGCCGTGGTTGCGGCACGCGAAGCCGGCGCCGGCCAGATAATCGTGACCGGTACCAAACACGATACCCTGCGGCTGTCGCTGGCGCTCGAACTGGGCGCCGATCATACTATCGTGGTCGATGACGAAGATCCGGTCGAGCGGGTGACGGAAATCACCGGCGGCAAGCTTGCCGATATCGTCGTTGACGTATCTTCGTTTGCGACCAAGCCGATTACCGATGCGATCGAAATGGTGCGGCCGGGCGGCAAGGTCGTCGTCGCCGGGCTGAAAAGCTTTGCGCCGATCCCCGGTTTTATTTCCGACAAGCTGATCACCAAGGAAATAGCCATGCTGGGCGTGCTGTCGTCGACATGGTCGTCGGTTGAAAAATCAATCGATATAATCCGTCGCAAGGGCCACCTCCTGCAGAAGCTCTGCACCCATCACTACCCCGTCGATCAGGCGGATATGGCGGTGAAAGTTCTGGGACGCGAGATAATCGACGGGCCGGAAGCCGTGCACGTCCATATCGACGCCGCCTCAACGACCTGATCGGGAACTTCGCACATGTCATCTTGGATGGTCGGTATCGATACCGGTGGAACTTTTACAGACCTGATCGCTTTTGAGGTCGATAGCGGCGAACTGCGCGTCGCCAAGGTGTCGTCTGATCCGACCAATCCGTCGAGTGCGGTGATGGCGGCACTGGACGAGCTGTTTGCAACCGGCGTGGAGCCGAATGAGATAACGTCGCTGGTTCATGGCACGACGGTGGCGACCAACGCCATCCTCGAAGGCAAGGGCGTAAAAACCGGCTTGCTGATTACCGACGGTTTCCGCGCGGTCTATGAGGCGCGCGGCTGGGCTCGACCCGACGCGACGGATCTGATCGATCTGTTTTATCGCAAGCCGCCGCTGCTGGCGCCGCAATCGCTGACCCACGGTATTCCCGGTCGTATCGACTATCAGGGGAGCGAGCTCGAGCCATTGAACGAGGATGCGGTGCGCGAAGCGGCGAGGGCGCTGAAAAAGGACGGCGTCGCGTCGGTCGCAGTGTCCTATTTGTTCAGCTTCCAGAATTCGGCCCACGAACAGAGGACCGCTGAAATTCTTGCCGAGGAATCCGGCGACTGGCGGGTTTCGTTGTCGTCAGTGGTCCTGCCGACGATCCGCGAATATCCGCGTCAGTCGACCACGGTAATCGACGCCTATGTCGGCCCTATCATGCAGCAATATCTCGAACGTCTGTCCGACAGCCTGGTGGCGCGTGGGGTGACGACGCCGCAGGTGTTTTTGATGCAGTCGAATGGCGGGCTGATGCGTATCACGATCGGTGCGCGGTTCCCTAACCAGACTCTGCTCTCGGGTCCTGCCGGCGGCGTTGTGGCAGGTGAAGAATTGGCGCGTCTGACCGGTCACTCAGAAATCGTGACACTCGATATGGGCGGTACGTCTACCGATATCGCGATGATCTCAGACGGTCGCGCAGACGAGACTAACGAAGGAAAAATCGCTGGCCAGGATATCGGGACGCCGATGCTGCAGGTGCGCACGCTCGGCGCCGGCGGTGGCACCATCGCCTGGATCGGCCCGGACGGATTGCTCAAGGTCGGGCCGGAAAGCGCCGGGGCGAGCCCCGGACCGGCGTGTTACGGGCGCGGTGGCGAACGGCCGACCGTGACCGACGCCAATCTCGTGCTCGGCGCGCTGGCCGCGGATAACGTGCTGGGTGGGCGGATGACGCTTGACAAGGCGGCGGCGGAAAAGGCGATAAGGATTCATGTGGCGGAACCGCTCGGCCTCGACGTGCTCGACGCGGCGTCCGGCATTCTGCGCATCGTCAATACCAACATGGCTGTCGATCTGCGGCTGGCCTTCCAGTCGCGCGGCGAAGATCCGAGAAAATACATGCTGGCGGCGTTTGGCGGGGCGGGACCGCTTCATTCGGCGATGCTGGCCCTGGATATGAACATTCCAAAGGTCGTGGCGCCCCTCTATCCCGGCATAAACAGCGCGATGGGCCTGCTCCAGACGTCGGTGCGCCACGTCTACGTGCAATCGTCCGTTTCCCGCCTGTCGGAGATAGATGTCGAGCGGATGAACGAGTTATTCGCCGGGCTGGAAGCCCGCGCCGCCGAAGACGTGCGCGAAGAGGGATTCACGCCGGACCAGGTCGCGATCCACCGTCAGATCGATATGCGCTATCCGCATCAGGGGTATCAACTCCCGGTCGATTGCCCGGTCGAAAAATTGACCGACGCCCACAAACCGGGGCTGAAAACAGGATTTGACGAGATCCATCAGCGGATCTATGGCGCCAGCGCACCGGACGAGGATGCCGAGGTTGTGACATTCCGCGTTATTGCCGAGATCGTCGTGCCACGACTGGAATTGCCGAAAATAGCCGAAGTCGGGGACGCATCGGACGCGCAGATCGCGACACGTCCGCTCTACGATCTCGAAACGAAGAGCTTCATGGACGCGGCGATCTACGACCGCGCCAAACTCACCGCCGGGTCCCGGTTCGACGGACCTGCGGTCGTTCAGCAATTCGATTCAACCACGGTTGTCCTTGCCGGCATGTCGTGCGTCGTCGACCCTTGGGGCAATTTGATCATCGACACGGGAGCAGGCTCATGAGTCTCGATCCTATCACCACCGAAGTCGTCCTCAGCCGGATACGCGAAACCACAGAAGCGATGGCGCATGCGCTGTTTCATTCGGGATATTCACCAATCCTGCGCGAAAGCCAGGACGGCACGGCCGGGCTGACCGATGCCGACGGGAAGGTGATCATGGTCGGTGGCGGCATCCAGTACCATTCGATGCTGTACACGAAATCGGTCGAAAGCCTGCTGGCAACCTATCCGGGCGATGTGATGCGGGACGGCGACAGCTTCATCT
>Ga0114996_10006929_pt1 | contig 12954 bp, 6 predicted proteins | sample ArcticOcean_MG_C_4_FD_87039 | JGI IMG/M metagenome (GOLD analysis project Ga0114996, IMG submission 87039) | Marine microbial communities from western Arctic Ocean - ArcticOcean_MG_CB4_134 | ecosystem: Environmental > Aquatic > Marine > Oceanic | place: Arctic Ocean: Canada Basin | collected... | reverse complement strand
TTTTTCAGCAGGAAATTGAATCAAACTGTTTTTGTTTTTGTCGAACAAAACTCCGTTCACAGAGGTATATTTGGTATTACCTTTACCTACCTCAATGCTCGTCAGGCTACTGCAGCCTACGAAGGCATCCGACCCAATGTAGGTGACGTTGTTGCCAATCGTTACGCTTGTCAGGCCACTGCAGTTTTTGAAGGCCCAATACGCAATACTGGTGACGCTGTCGGGGATTCTAACGCTTGTCAGACTACTGCAGCCAGAGAAGGCAGTCTCCCTAATAATGGTGACCGGTTTTCCCTCATAGGTGGAGGAAATCACTAACGCTCCAGAGGCAGTCTGTTCGCAATCTATGATGGAAACGGTGTCGCCGTTGACTTCATACGTCAAAGGGTCAGCAACAACCTCAGTAACAAAACCTGCCGTTAAAAAAGCAGCTAGCGCTACCAAACCCGTGAAAAACCTTTTCACGATACATGGTTCCATGACGGAGGAAAGAGTATGCATTAAAAGTATTGTTGCAACCGATATTCTTTAATTTTCCTCAATTCAATCCATTTTCAGGACATTTCAAATGCCCAATACCTCAGATCGAATGATATTTCAGAATTTTATCTCTTTAGCACCCCTGATGCTCCCTTCCCGGCGCTAAAGTCATTAAAAAATTTTAATACTCATTAAAATAAATATTAATAATTTAAAGTTTAGACTTTGTTTTTGTCTTCTCATTTACTGATTAACTGGATTACAAAAGAAGTGAAGGGATTGATTTGAGGTTGGAAGCAAAAGTAATCAAGTTGTTCAGTTTGAGCCCAGATGCTAACGCGCTTCGCTTGTTAAACCCTCGCATGCTCGGGTTTGAAGCATTCAATTGTCCTCCATTAGGGAGTAGATGCTTTTTAAGGAAATATCGAAAGATAATGCCCCCGTTATCGGGGGGCATTTCAAAGGGAGTGTTTCTTTTTTGAGGGGCTTTAAACTTCTTTAACGTCGCTCGCCACGCGACAAGAACAAACTACCTTCTGTAAGGACGCTACCTACCACTTGGGCTGCAGGGACTACGCTCATGACCTGCATTACGGTGCGCATGCCAGCCTTCCGGCTCGCTCCGGGCTCAGAGTTGGATCTTAACCAACAGTCTTTTTCGCCACAGTTTGTTTGTGGCCCCAATAACCTCTTCGTTTCGTCTGATGAGTCAGCACACCCGCGATGGGGAAACTTGAGTAAACCTTGCCGTTTGTCTGGTCGGCGGCTGAAAGGGATTCGGACCCTTTATGCAGCTCAAATTACTGCTCTTTAATGGTTATTCATTTTACCTCTTCAAATCTCAAATAAATCTTTCTGGTGTGGAAATGTTTTGCTGAATCCATCTGCAATACTTTGAATGATACTTCTCAAGTGACTTTTGCAGAAAGATGGTGTCGCGCATTAGCTCCTGCTCCATTCGAATGAAATGATTGCAACGACCTCTGCCACGCATGAATACGTCAGTATGATCGATCAAAAGTTTAATGTGTTTGGCAAAAGGGATTCTCCATCTGTGCTTAATTCTGTCCATTTATGGGTATTACACAGAAACAGATAAGATCTCTAAAAAAGTTTCGATAATGATCTCTGGGGAGAATGAAAATAGGGCCTGCATGGACCGTGCCAAATTCAACGCCGCAAAGAACATTCATAAACTGCCGGCTTATGCTGCGATTGATTGCATGCTGTCATGAGATTGAATCGACGGTTTAATTTTCCAGTATTGATTTGCAACACCAGCCGGCAAAGCCCGTTGATAGTGACGCCGAATGACTTCTGGTGAATTTCCCATCAGTTCCGCAAGCGTGTTTACGCCTCTACTTTTATATGTTTCTAGCCAGTTGCTAGCATAAGTATGGCGGACACAATCTGCTTTCCAGCTATCATAAAGGCCGACCTTTTTGCGGATTCTCTTGAATGCGCGAGTGGATAAACCAATCTGACCACTTCTTTGAGTGCAGAGTTTAAGCCATTCAATGCCGGCAGGGTGCAGTTCAGCGTAATGAGTTCTGGTCTTGGACTTTTTGGTGTCTATTCGAACTTGCAACGCTCCATCTTCGAGAACAAGAGACCAATCAATCTCAGACCAACTAAAACGTTCTGCTTCTTTGGGCCGTAAGCCAGCAAATAAGCCGAAAACTAGCCAAGGTAAAACTCTATGCCGACCTGTTTTGTCATTAAAAGCCGCCAACAAGAGTCTTTCGACCTCGTTGTTACTCAGAATTTCAACTTCATGCGATTCTACGTAGGCTTCTATCCCATTGCATGGATTGGTCTTTAACCACTTTCTCTTTGGGTGCATGCACCAGTTAAAGAACTGCTTGAATTTCACTAGGCGGTTTTTCCTCGTGCGCATCGTAGTCGGTTTACCGTCAGGCCGTTTGGCTGATTTGAGGTAATGCTCAATCCTATCCATGGTAACTTGGTTCAACGATTGCCAACCGAAACCTGAATCCTTCGTAAGAATTTTCACAATCTGTTTGAGTTCTCGTTGGCTTTCAACGGCAAGTGTTTTTCCGCCTTTGCCTCCGAACTGGGCGGTCTTGTCTTGGAACCACTGCTTTGCAGCCTCTGAAACACTTGGCACATTGTTGCTGTCTTGCATTTCCTTAAGTTGGTTTTCCCGAAAAGAGTGAAAGCCGGCAAATACTTGCTCGAAAGTGAGATTGGTTAGGTTGAACTTTTCTCTGGTTTGTTGCAGTTGAAGATTCAAGCTAAGTAAAAGAGAGAAATTCTCATGCTTGAACTTTGCTCCTTTTTCCCCGAGCTCTCGATAATCATTGGCAAGTTCTTTGGCTTTCCGAAGCGCCTCATCTTTCTTTTGAAAAAAGAAACGCGTCTTGCCAGTCCACCCGTTCCCTCTGGCATCCACCAAGTAGCCGACTGATCCATTTTTTCTTTCTGGACGTACCTTGGGCCATGATGAGCGCAACAATTTGGAGGGTTTAAGCATCTATATCCTCTTCTCTCATTATCCACAAACTTAACATTATGTCAATACTTATCTTCTAAAACTATAATTGTTTAGTGAAGTATGACTTCCTAACGAGAGAGTCAAAAGTTGACACTATCTGACACTGAAGTCGGAAAGAAATGAGAAGATTAAGGACGAGATTGAAGGGCAACCCTCGAAAAGCCCTGCAAACAGGGCACGAAAGATGGCACTCCCGAGAGGATTCGAACCTCTGACCTAGTGTTTAGGAAACACCCGCTCTATCCAACTGAGCTACGGGAGCACAACGGCGACGACGTGCCGCTTGAAGCGTAGGGTGGGGGCACGGCAAGGTCAAGGTTGGCCAAGCGAAAAAGGAGGTGGATTGGCATTGCCAATTTCCGGTATTGGCTTAGACTTTGCCGGTCATGATGAAGTTGGCGTTTGCCGCATCATTTCTTGTTACACTGGCGTTTGGCCAAGCGGAAGTTTGGGCTGAGGATCAGCCGTCCCAGGCACAGGTAAATTTCTTCGAGGAAAAAATTCGCCCCGTGCTGGCGGCAAAGTGCTACAAGTGCCACTCCGAGCGTGCACGGAAAATAAAGGGCAAACTCAAGCTCGACTCGCGTGAGGCCATCCTCAAGGGCGGCACCGAGGGGCCATCCGTTATCGTCGGCAAACCGGATGAAAGCCTGATGATCATCGCAATGCGGCATCAGAATGAATGGGAAATGCCGCCCGAGGAGAAGCTGCCCGGCGCGGTTGTCGCTGATTTCACCAAGTGGATTGCCGAGGGGGCATATTTCCCGTCCAACGTCCCGGTCAAGGCCGATCATAATTGGTGGGAACTTGTCGCAACGGAGAAACTGCTCGCCAAGGACAAGCCGGTTCGGCAGGCGGTGGATCATTATGTTGGGGAAAAACTAAAGGCCGACAACGTCAAGCCGGTTGCTGCAGCAGACGACTCCACGTTCATCCGCCGTGTCACGCTCGATCTTGCAGGGCGCATCCCTACCGCGCCGGAGGTGCAGGACTATGTGCAGTCGAGCGAGCCGAATAAAAAAACCAAGCTTGTGGATCGATTGTTGGCGTCAGAGAGCTTTCTCCGGCAACAGGTGGCAGAGTTTATCTGGCTGCTGAACAACGGTCGGGACGATGGGTTTCGTGGTTACCTTGAGAAGGCGTTTGCGGACAACCGCTCGTGGGACAATGTGTTCAAGGAGATCATTCTTGCTAAGGCTGATACCGAGGCCGTGAAGGGCGCGGAGAAGTTCTATCGTAACCGCATCAACGACCTCGACCGATTGACGAACGACGTCAGCGTGAATTTCTTCGGCGTGAACGTCAGTTGCGCGAAGTGCCACGATCATCCCGAGGTACCGGGTTGGAAGCAGGATCACTACTACGGCATGAAATCGTTTTTCAATCGCACCTTTGAGAACGGCAACCACATCGGCGAACGCGAGTACGGCCTGGTGAGTTTCAAGACCACCGCGGGTGTCGAGAAGAAGGCGCGGTTGATGTTCCTCTCCGGGGCAGCGGTCGAGGAACCGGTCTCGAAGGAGCCGGATAAAAAAGCCAAGGAGGAACAGAAGAAAAAATTTGAGCTGTTAAAGAAGGAGAACAAGCCGGTACCGCCCCCGACGTTCAGTCGCCGTGAGCAGTTGATTCGGGTGGGGCTGAAGCCGGGTGAGACCGGGTTCTTCTCACGGGCGATCGTGAATCGTCTTTGGCACCGCTTCATGGGTTACGGGTTGGTGATGCCGCTCGACCAGATGCATGGCGCGAATCCCCCAAGCCACCCGGAGTTGCTCGATTGGCTGGCCCGTGACTTTGCCGGGAACGACTACGAGCTGCGCCGCACCATCCGCGGGTTGGTGCTGAGCGACACGTACGCGCGCGACAGTCGTTGGCGGGGCGGGGAACGGCCGTCGCCGGTTTACTTTGCCGTGGCCCGACCGAGGGCGCTGACGCCGACCCAGTACGGCAGCGCGCTGGTCTTTGCCGCGACCGACCCGGATCAACTTGCCCCTTCGGAAAAGCCGGAGGACTTGGCCAAGCGTTTCGCTGATCTGGAGAAGAAAGGCGAGAACTTGGCCAAGAGCTTCGACCGTCCGGACGACACGTTTCAGGTCAGCGTCGACGAGGCGCTATACTTCAGCAACAGCGAACAGTTACAGCGCGATCTGCTCGGCGAGGGCGGCAAACTGCTGGGACAAGTGCTGAAAACCGAGGGCTTGGCCAAGCGATTGGAGGTGGCTTTTTTGAATACACTTTCTCGGGAACCGTCCCCGGAGGAATACCAGAAACTGAGCCAATATCTCGAGGCCAGGAAAGCGGACGAAAAGGGTGCCTGGCAGCAGGTACTCTGGGCGCTGATGACCAGCTCCGAGATGCGGTTCAACCGTTGATACCATGAATCAATCACATAACTTCTGTGGATCACACGAGCACGACATCAGTCGCCGCTCGTTTCTTGGTGGGTTGAGCGCCGTGGGTGCCGGCATGCTGGGCACCAGTGGCGCGGTCAACACCCTCGCCGCGGATGGCCTCAACGCCGCGCTCAAGAAAAGTAACAAGCGGGTGATCCTGCTTTGGCTTGCCGGCGGGGCCAGTCAACTCGAGACCTGGGACCCCAAGCCGGGCGCACCGACCGGCGGGCCGTTTGCCGACACTCCTACCGACATCCCCGGCGTTCACATCAGTGAGCTGATGCCGAAGATGGCCAAACGGATGAAACACTCATGCATCATTCGTTCGCTCAACACCAAGGATGGCGGCCACGGTGGCGGCGCGGACCTGATGCTGCGCGGACGCCGCGACGAGCCGACGTTGAAGTATCCCGACCTCGGCGCGGTGGTTGCCAAGGAACTGGGCCGGATGGACAGTCAGGTGCCTGACTATGTGAATTTTTACACCAGCACGGAGGGCCGCGGTTCGGCCAAGACGACACCCGGTTTTCTCAGTGCGCGTTACGGAGCGATCAACCTGTACGACGGCAAAAAACTTTCGCTACCGAACATCGGGAAACTGAACAGCATCACCAAGGGCGACCACGAGGCCCGGGCGGACCTTCGCAACTTTCTCAGCAGTCGGTTCGATCAGGGGCGCGACCTGGCCTCGGTGAAAAGTCACGCGGCCGCCTACGCCCGCGTGCACGGATTGATGAGCTGCGAAAAGCTCTTCGATATTTCCGACGAGCCGCAATACATCAAGGACATGTATGGGCCGACCCAGTTTGCCGAGCAGACGATCATGGCGCGTCGCATGGTGGAGGCGGGGGTGCCGTTCGTACGCGTCTCCCGCGCCTGGTGGGACAGCCACGGGCAAAATTTTGAGACCCACCTCGAGATGGTGCCTGAGCTGGACCGCGTGTTGTCGGCGTTGATCGACGACCTTAAGCAACGCGGCATGCTCGAGGATACACTTGTCGTGACCATGGGCGAATTTGGTCGGACACCGAAGATCAACGGCAGCCTTGGGCGCGACCATTTTGCGACCGCGTGGAGCGCGTCGCTGCACGGCGGCCGGACGGTGCCCGGCGCGGTCTACGGCAAGACTGATGCCAAGGGCGAGCGCGTGGTTGAGGGCGAGATCGGCGCCGGCGAAATGTTTGCGACCATCCTCGAGGCGGCCGGAATCGACCACAAGCGCGAGTACCACGTTGGCGCGCGACCAATCCCACTGGTGAACCCCGGCATCAAACCGGTGAGCGAATTGATTGCCTAATCCGGAGGAAAAATGGAAGCGGAACTCAACACCAACTTTGTTTCCAAAAAGGAACTGAACCATGGACACATCGCGTTCAGCATGGCGCGCATTCCCGGTTCCGAGCACTACTATCATGGCGCCTCCGATTCGGGAGTGTATCAGGTGGATCACGCCGATGAAAAGCCGGAGGCCAAGCGGTTCACCGCCGAGGGTCACACCAGCTACATAATCGGCATGGCACTCAACTCGCGCCACCTTTTCACCGGCGGTTGGGACAAACATTTGATTTGGTGGGACCGCGAAACAGGAAAGGCTGTTCGCAAACAGAAAGGCCACGACAAATGGCTGCGCGGCGTGGAAATTTCCCCATGCGGCAAACAACTCGCCACCGTGTCCGACGACATGGTGTGCCGCATCTGGTCCACCGAGACTGGCAGCCTGCTGGCGGAACTGAAAGGGCACGAGGCCAAGACGCCCAACAACTACCCGAGCATGCTGTTCTGCGCGCGGTATTCGCAGGACGGTTCGCGCCTGGCCACCGGCGACAAGGTCGGGCACATCGTCATCTGGGACACCGAATCATTTAAGCCGCTGAAAACTCTCGATGCACCGGGCCACTACACTTGGGATCCCAAGGCTCGCCGCCACTCGATCGGCGGCCTGCGCAGTCTCGCGTTCTCGCCGGACAGCAAACAATTGTACACCGGCGGCATCCACAAAATCGGTAATATCGATCATCTAGACGCCAAGGCACGGATCGAGATGTTTGACATCGACACGGGCGAGTCGCTGGCCGTGCTCAGCGGGAGCGACAAATGCAAGGGCCTCGTTGAGCACATGGAATTTCACCGCGACGGCAAATGGCTGGTCGCCGGCGGGGGAGATCACAAGGGCTGGTTGCTCTTCGTGGATCCCAGCCGGCCGAAGGTTATTAGGGAAGTGGGCCTGCCGATGCACGTGCACGAATTTAGCCTGAACGAAGTGGCCAACCAAATATTCACCGTCGGCCACGAAAAATCCGTTCGCCTGGACCTCCAAGTCTGACCGCTTGCTTGGCCAAGCTCCTCCTTCTAACGATCCTCCGGGAGATAACAGTTGCTGAGTTGGAAGAAGCGTTGTCCGGTTCACCTGAAGTGATTGAGAATTATCCAGAGGACAAGTACGGGCCGAGTTGTTTGATCTTGGATACACTCAGGCAGGGCGACAGTTACATATCCAATGCAGTTACCCTGCAAGGCCGTTGGTGAAGATTGTTACAGTTTATGAACCTGATCCTGATTTGTGGATCAATTTCCGGGTTCGTAAAACGAATTAACATGATGAAGGAATCAATGATTGAAACCGAGGTGACTTATTCGTTCGAGCAGGACGGAAAGTTCTTTCTAATCGAGCGGGTGCCGGCGCGGGTTTGCAGCGAAACAGGCGAACAATATTTCCCCCAAAAAAACCGTTGAGCATATCCAAGGCATCATCAAAAACCGGACGGTGCCCAAAAAGACGGACGAAACTCCGGTTTACGAATTCGTCTGACACGTTTCCCCCCTACTTCACCTCCAGCCATTGGCTGGCGCTGTGGCTGTTGAACTCCGGGGCGTACATGCTTTGGATATTCGCGATGCCGGATTGGTAGCGGCCGCGATGGAATACTTTCACCGGATACTCGAACACGTACGTGCCCTTGGGCAGGTAGTCGATGAAGAAATGGCTTGAGGCGTCGCGGGTCGATTCGTAGTAGGCCAAGCCGTCCCGGTACCGGTGGCCGGACAGCACGTTCACCGGCTCGGTGCCGCTGCCGCGCTGGTCGTTCATGTGGACGAATTCCATGTCGCGGTCGGTTCGCAACACCAGCCGCACGACCAGTTCGTCACCCGGCGCGAGGTCGCTCCCTATTGGCTTGAGCACTTGGCCGGACTTCGTGTTTTCGCGGACGTAAATCTTCTTGGCCAAGCGCAGTGGCGTGGCCTCGTGCGGCGTCACCTTTGCCATGTCCTCGAGGTATTGCCAATGCACGCTGCCCCACGCGACGCCGGGGTCGTGCTTGGTCAACTCCACTTGGCCAAGCGCGGACGTGATCTCGCCGCGGCCGAACTTGTGCTGATAAAACCCGGTGCCGGCCTCGACCTTCTCCGGCTTCACAGTCTCGCCTCCGAGCGACACCTCGACGAGCCGGGTCGAGGCGAGCAGGTTGTCGCCGCCGAGCAGGATCGAGTACACGGCGTCGGCGGTGGCCTTGGTGGTTTTCCACGCCTGCGTCTGTTTTTGTTTGATAAGCCAGATTTGGCACTCGCGCACGGCGTCTTTGTCGGCGGTGATCTCGTTGAACGCCTCGATCATCATCGCCTGCGTCTCGATCGGCGCGCGATACCACCACCACGAATGCTCGGTGTCGCGCCAGAACATCCCCAGTTCCTCGTCGGTCACGCTGTGTTCAAGAATCGATTTCATTACATCGAGCGGCACCTGCTTGTCGCCTAGGCGGTGCAGCGCGATCGCGACATGCGCCTGCGACTGCCGGCTGCCGACCTTCAGCCAATGCTTCTTTGCTTGGTCAACGAAGTAGTCGAACGCCTGTTTGTGCGCCTGGCCAACGGGTCGGTCTTTCAGGTAAAAACTGCGACAGTAGAGGTAGAGCGCGACGGTTGAACTGAGATGGTTGCCGTCGAGCGTCTTGTTCTCGACGATGCGCTCGTACCGCTTCTTGATCCAGCCGTCGAGCCGGCCAAGCGCCTTGACCGCCTGGACGACCGGCACGCCCTCGACGCCGAGATGACGCAGCCGCGCAAAGCCGGTCGTGACGTAAAGCGTGATGTAGTCGTTACTGCGGCCGCCGGGCATCCACGGCCAGCCGCCGTCGGCGTTTTGAGCGCGGCCAAGTTGCTGGAGCAGGCGCTTGGTCTCGGAGTCGAGTCGGTTTTTGTCGAACAGAATACCGACGTTGCGGCGCGCCTGGCTTTCGTCTTTTGCCTCGCGCACCCACGGCGTCTCGAGCAGCAGCAGGCTTTTGAGTTCCTCGTTTTTCTCGAGCGGACTGTCGAGTGCGTCGGTGCCTTTCCAGAGATCGAACACGCGGCGGATGCGCGGGTCGGACTTGGCGATGTGCGCCGCGAGTGTGTTGGCGTAAAGCCGGTTGAACGTCTGCTCGGTGCACTCGTGCGGGTACTCCATCAAATAGGGCAGGGCGAGCACCGCGTACCATGCCGGGTTGGAGGCCACCTGCACGGTGAGCGACTGGTGCTGCAGTGTGTCCGACCCGCCGGACGCGATCAGTTTCTCGAAGCGAAATTTCCTCGTGCCCTTGTCGCGGATCGGCAGCGGCAGCGACTCGGTGACGAGGATGCGCCGCGAGAGCACCGGCAGATAATTTTCCTCGCCATCCCCTTGGTCGCCGGCCGAGGCGGTCACTTGATACACGAGCGTCGGCGCGCCGTCCGGCACGGTGAGCCGCCACGAGAAGCTGCGCGACTCGCCGGCGGGGATGGCGAACTTCTGTTCGGGCGACGTGTTGCCGAGCAGCGCGTTGGCGGGTGCCTCGGTCTCGGCGTTTTGCAGGTTAAGTTTCACGCTGCCGACGCGCTTGGTTTCGCCGGTGTTGATGACGCGCGTGGTGAACTCCAGCGCATCGCCCTCGCGCAGGAATCGCGGAGGGTTCGGCCGCACCATCAGGTCGAGCGACGTCACCGCCTTGCCGTCGAGATAGCCGGAGCGCGTCTTGGCGTCGTGCGCGAATGCCATCAGTCGCCACTCGGTCAGCGCCTCCGGCATGGTGAAACTCAGCTTCACTTCGCCGGCTTTGTTCGAGACGACGTGCGGGAAAAAGAACGCCGTCTCGTTGAGGTTTTTACGGATAGGCACAACAGTTGAATCAGGCTTTGGGATGCCAACTGGGGTATTATCCACTTTTGCCAATGCTCCAGCACCATCTTCAAGCGCCCCAAAAGAAGCTTTCTTCTGGACTTGAACAGCGGACTCCATTGCAGAATCGGCTTCAGCAACCGGGCTGCCAGGGGCGCTGGAGAAGGCATTACTGCGATTCATTCCCAATCGACTACCTCTGGCACGTATTTGATTGGAGTACCACTGCGTGATCTCGGGGGGGAATGCCCGGTAGAGATACGGTGGGATGTTGACGGTTTTGCGTTTCCAACTGCCGAGCAGGCTGTTGAGGCTCGTGCTGTTGTTGGCAAACGTGAATTGGGCTCTCGAGTAGTCGTGGCGATATATGCCAAACTGCCGTTGCCAGTGATGCGGCGCGAAGGTGTCGAGCGAGGCGTCGTACAGCGAGGCGACCATCTCGGCGACCGCGTGCTCGGCGTCGGGGCCGGTGATGGTCGCCGTCCACGTTTCCTCCTGTCCCGGGCGGAGCTTGGAGACGAAGCGCTCCCACTTCACGTCGAGCTTCATGTTCGACCACGGTACGGTGACATGATGCGTGCGTTGCAGCATCCGGTTCTCGCGAACCTGCGTCACGTGAACGCTGAACCCGCCACGCATTTCCCCGGTCACCGGCACCTCGAGCAGCCGCTGCGTGCGGCCGGGCGCGGTCCAGAACCGTTGTGTGATTTTATGCCGATGCTCGACCTCGATGCAGGCGCGCCCCGTGTCGTAGCCGGTTCCCCAGAGCAACCGAAACGTCTCGCCCGGCTCGAGGCTGTTTTGCTCGGCGGCCACCAACTGTGGCAGGTGAATGACCAGGCGCTTGGCCGCCGGGTCGAGCACTTGCAGCGAGTGGATCGCCTTGACGGTTTTGCCGAGCCGATCCGTGGTCTCGAACACCGCGCGGTACACGCCGACCGGCAGCCTGGCCTCGACCTTGGCCAAGCCCTTGGCGTCGGTCTCGACTTCGTGCGTGGAGACCGCTTGGCCAAGCGGCCACGTCTCCGGGTTGGCGCCATCGACCTCCGGCTTGGCTGTGCGGATCTGACTTGCGCGCTTGACCGTTTCCGGTTGCTCGAGCGCGTGGACGGTCAACGTGCCCTTGGCCGACTCCGGCACGCCGGCGAGTGACTGGGTCGTGATGCTGAACGCCACCGGCTTGGCCACCGTCTGCCACGCGTCGGCCGTCATCGTCGCCTGCAGGGTGGTGTAGCCGACCGGCACATTCGTGGTGTCGCTGCGCGTCTCGCCACTGCCGTCGGTTACGTCGGCGACAACGCGATAAATGAAGGTTGGCTCACTCTCTTCCGGAACGCCGGCGTCCGGCACGGCGTCGAACTCGATGACGAACGAGCCGTCCGGCTGGGTCTCGAACGTCCCGTGCGCGATCTGCCGCTGCTGCGAACGAATCGGGCCGCCGCGCCAGTAATGCCAGCGCCACCAGACCGGCCAGCGTGCCTGCCGCGTGACGCTGAATTTGCCCTTGGCCGAGCCGATCGGCGCGCCGGTGTAGTCGGTCGCCCTGCCGTTGAGTTGGACGGTCTCGCTGAGCTTGGGCGACTGCTCCGGCTTGCCCAGTTCGACAAGAAACTTGGGCCGCTTGTACTCCTCCACGCGGAAGCTGCCCTGTCCATGCGGCGCCTCGGCGGTCGCGACGCGGTAGTGGCCGGTTAGCCGATTCCTGGGCGCGGTGAAGCTGCCTGAGAACGAGCCGTAGCCGTTGGTCCTCAGGTCGAGCCGTTCGACCTCCTCGTTGTTCGGATCGCGCAAGACGACCTTCACGTTGCGGCTCGGGATGACCTTGTAATCGTCCCGGGCTTGATTCCAGGCGAGGGCGATGCCCTTGAATTGAATCGTCTGGCCGGGCCGATAAATTGCGCGATCGGTGAAAAACATCACCGACTCCTGCGGCTTGGATTCGTTAATCTGGCCGCCCCAATAATTGTTTCGTCCGGTCGTGCCGACCTGCCGCCCGTTGTGTTGCACGAGGAAAAATCCATAATACTGGTTTTTGGATTTTTGAAAACTGAACATCCCTGACTCATCCGTGGCGTCCGTTTTTTTCACGTATTTGCCTTGGTTATCCCGCAGCCAGGCGTTCACTTGGGCGTCGGCGATCGGCTCGCCGGAGTTGCCCTCGACGACAAAGCCCTCGAGCCGGTTCGCCCGCGACCGGATCACCAACCCCAAGTCGCTGATCCAAACGGTCGAGTAGTTCGTGCGATTGTTCTTCTCGGAAAACGTGGCCGACGCGCTGGAGATGAGAAAATAAAATCCCGGCTTCACGTCGCTGGGCACGGTGAAATGCTCCGTGCGTTGCTTGTAGTCGGCGGTCGGCGGCAGGTCGTGACGCCACGACTTGACCGGCTCGCGCTTGAGCAATGCCCGCCGATCCTCCTGTTGCGACAGGCGGAACT
>Ga0114996_10006928_pt1 | contig 12954 bp, 12 predicted proteins | sample ArcticOcean_MG_C_4_FD_87039 | JGI IMG/M metagenome (GOLD analysis project Ga0114996, IMG submission 87039) | Marine microbial communities from western Arctic Ocean - ArcticOcean_MG_CB4_134 | ecosystem: Environmental > Aquatic > Marine > Oceanic | place: Arctic Ocean: Canada Basin | collected... | reverse complement strand
CCCAAAAGCATGAAAATACTTTCGTCACTGACTCGGCGTGCTTGGGCCATATTATGCGTAACTATGAGGATAGTATAGGCCTCTCGGAGATCCCAAAGGAGATCCTCCACTGCCTCAGTGGCTGCTGGGTCAAGGGCTGAACAGGGCTCGTCCAGAAGAATTACAGATGGGTTTACAGGCAGTAGGCGAGCAATACAAAGTTTCTGCTGTTGTTCCAATGAGAGCGAAATAGCCGGCTTGTGCAGTTTGTCCTTCACTGCATCCCATAATAGAACTTTCCTTAGGGCATCTTCGGCGATTTCTTTTCCCTCCTGGGCTGAGCGACCTCGACCAGGGTTATGAAGGTGGTAGCCGAAGAGCACGTTTTCAAGGATGGAGATAGGAAGGGGGTTGGGCCTTTGGAAGACCATCCCAACGGATTTTCGTAACTGTACTATTTCCACATCGGGAGAATAGATATCCTGTCCCAATACATGAATTTGTCCCGCTGTACGAACATAGTCCAATCTCTCTGTGATTCGGTTGATACTGCGGAGAAAGGTTGTTTTTCCGCAGCCCGAAGGACCTATCAAGGAAGTAATTAAACCATTCTTGATCTCAAGGTTGACATCGATGAGAGCCTGGAAGGATCCGTACCAGAAATTCAATGCTTGTGTTGTGATAGCTGGTTCTAGCGGTTTATCCAAAAACACCTTCCACGAATTGTCTGGTACGCTGATCTTGTACTGACCCTGTAAAAAAATCTTCAGTTGGTCCCACCTCAACACAGTCGCCACCTAGGAAAAATGCTGTCCGGTCAGCCAGGCGGCGGGCCTGCTGCACTAGATTGGTGACTAGTACTATGGTTAGCTCTTTACGTAGTTCTTTAAGAATGTCCTCTATACGCATAGTGGTGACTGGATCGATTGCTATGGAAAACTCGTCAAGCAAGAGGAGGTCAGGATCTTGAGATAGGGCTCGCGCGATTGTAAGCCGCTGTTGCTGACCACCGGAGAGGAGGCTGCCCAGGGAGTCGAGGCGGTCTTTGACCTCGTCCCACAGGGCGGCACGAACAAGACAGCGTTCTACGATCTCGTCCAGTTCCTCTTTTCTCTTAATACCGGAAAGACGAGGAGAGAGAGCTACGTTTTCATAGATGCTGAGTGGGAGGCCTACCGGTAAGGGGAAAACGACTCCGATTCGTCGTCGCAAAGAGTATAAGTTCTTCCATTCCTGGATATTAAGGCCATCGAAGGTAACCTCACCGGAGACACTCATGCCAGGAATGAAATCGTCCATCCGGTTAAGGACTCTAAGAAAAGATGTCTTGCCACTGTTCGCAGGTCCGATGATACCGAAGATCTCGTGATTGTGGATCTGTAGGTTAACGTTTCGAAGTGCGGAGACCCCTTCATAGGCTACGCAAAGATCGTGGACCACGACCTTTGCATCAACGCTGTCTTTTTTGCTTACCACTTCTTTTTCCCTCGTAGGTACATTCGGAGGGCAATGGAGAACCCGTTCATAACCAGAACAATGCCAATGAGAACTAGAGCGACTCCATAGGGCAGCTCTTCAGGCACATTTGGGACCTGGGTCGCAATGTTAAATAAGTGCAAGGAGAGGGCCATGGTCTGGTCAAAGACGCCCTGTGGCAGAAAAGGCAGGAAAAAGGCTGCGCCCGTAAACATTATGGGTGCGGTTTCACCTGCCGTACGAGAAACCTCAAGAATTACACCTGTCAGGATCCCGCTACCCGAATTGGGTAAAACCACTTTTCGGATGGTTTGCCAGCGGGTAGCACCCATTGTCCAGCAAGCTTCTCTAAAAGCTCTTGGTACAGCCTGCAGGGACTCACGCGTTGCGACGATTACCACTGGGAGTGTCATAATCGCTAGTGTCAGACTCGCTGCCAGTATACTGGCCCCCACATTAGCAAACAGCACGAATGCGCCAAATCCAAAAAGTGCGTGGACAATGGAAGGTACTCCTGCCAGGTTGATGATTGCTAGGTTGATGGCTCGTGTGAGTAGATTATCCCGCGCGTATTCGCTGAGGTAGATAGCAGAAGCGACTCCAACGGGAACGGATGCCAGGAGCGCAACACCCACCAGCCAGATAGTTCCTACAAGAGCAGGGAAAATTCCGCCTGCAGTCATACCATCCTGGGGATAAGCGAAGAGAAACTCCCAGGAAATGACCCCTCCTCCCCGGTTGATCAACAGGCCCAGGATAATGACAACAGGTAATATAAGAAGGAGTGTCATTACGAGAAAGAGAAGCCGCGCAAGAGATTGAATACGGTCGTTATGCCGATTTAGGTGAGTCTGTTCGAACATAACTATTTACGGTAAGATCCTCGGACAAAAATATCTGCGATCATGTTGATCACAAACGTCACGGCAAAGAGAAGAATCCCCAGAGTGAAAAGAGCCTGGTAGTGCTCAGAGCCTCGGGCAGTTTCTCCCATTTCTGCTGCGATGGTTGCTGTCAATGCTCTGACGGAATCTAAAGGGCTAGTTGGTATGTGGATGGAGTGCCCACTGGCCATCAACACGGCCATTGTCTCCCCAAATCCACGTCCAACTCCTAGTAATATTGCGGCCACTAAACCCTTTCTAGCAGCTGGTATGGTTACCCTTGAGACCACCTGCCAATGTGTAGCTCCCAAGGCCGCTGCAGCCTCTCTGTAAGTCTCAGGGACTGCCTTTAGTGCATCCTCAGCAATGGTTGTCATGATTGGTGCTGCCATCAGACCCAGTATTACACCGGAGTTGAGAACGTTCAGACCGATAGAGACGTCAAAGGTCTTGATGATGAGAGGGTTGATGAGGCTAAGTCCGATGAATCCCCACACTACGGAAGGAATCGCCGCCAGTAGCTCCACCAACACTTTCAGCACTTCACGAACACGCCCTGTAGCAAATTCACCGATGTATATTGCCGCTCCCAACGAGAATGGGATAGCGATAACCATCGCGAGGCCGGTCACGCTCGCCGTGCCCAGTATGAGTGCTAAAGTGCCATAGGTTGGATTTGCCGATGTGGGACGCCAATTGATACTGCCAAAGAATTCAGCAAACTCGAATCTAGTGGTCAGAAAGCCGAGCCCTTCACGTGTGATAAAGACAAAGATGCCAAGGGAAAAGATAATCCCAGATATTCCTCCCACGAAGATCAGCCACTCGACAATTTTGTCTGTATACCACTCGAGGGTTCGGGTATCGGCGTCTTTTCTGGCCTGGATATTCCGTTTTCTCATCAACCAGCCTTGTTCCCACTTAGCGTGGTCATGAGGGTGCTCACGAGGTCAGCAATTCCCCTGAGAAGTTCATCAGGGTGCTGGCTGGGGTCCTGTTGCCGGCGCAGTAAAAGTGAGTGGAAGGGAAGCGGAAGAAGTTTTCCCCGAACCCCTTTCTCGAGAGCAACAATAACTGAGTATTTACTCAGATCGTCAATATCTTGTAGGGCAAGACTTTGGAAACCGGCCAGTGATAGACCGTTTTTCGAGGCTGTTGAGATGATGATGTTCTTAATTGTTTCCGAAGGCGATAACGCTGCTGCTGTGTATTCTCCACTCTCCGGAAAGACCTTGGACGCATAAGCGGCCGCGAGTGGTGCCAGACTGTGCCCCTCCAGATCGACGAACAGAATCTGATAACGTTTTGAAGCAAATGGCTGTCCAGTCACTACAAAAATCGTTTCCTCCGCCACATTTTTAGCCTGTGCACGGACCCTACTGAATCGGGTGAGGACCACCAGAACTGCTGTCAGATCGGATGCGGACAATGGCTGGACCTTTTCCTCACGGGTTAAGGATTGAAAGGATTCTGTGAAGCGGGATTCTAGTCTTTTTGCCTCTTGTATGACCTGGTTTGCCAATTCAACTGAGTCAGAGGTGAAGGCCTCTACTGCCTTTCGCAGAAGTTCTCTGCTATCAGAGGCAAGAGAGTCTATCTGCCCTAGAATTTCAGTACCTGGCAACTGCCCCAATTGAACTGTTTCTCGTCCGACCGAGGCAGCGTAATCGCCTATACGTTCGAGTTCGATGTTTAGTCGTAGAGCGGAGGAAATGAATCGAAGGTGTTTTGCGCCAGGTAAATGACGAGCGACGAAGGCGTGACAATCATGGTCGAGATCACGGATAGCTCTGTTGACCGGATGATCTCTTAGGATTGTCTCTGAGGCCAATTCATGGTCCAAAGCGGCGAAACTTTCATGAGCCGACTTGAGATTTGAGTCGATCACTTCGGACACTGCCTTTAGTCGAGCCAAGATGTGATCCTTGTCCGCCTTCAGTCGCTTTTCATAAACACTCATACGCGTGTTTCCATCAGTTGCAGCTTATACTATGGGCAGGAGCATAACCCTTTGCTTGGATGATGCATTGACCTTCATCACTCATGATCCAATCGAGGTACTCCTTCACCGCGCCTGTAGGCTGACCTGAAGTGTACATGTAAAGGGGCCGTGCTATTGAATAAGATCGGTCAATAGTTGTTGCCAAAGAGGGGCGAACGCAAGGACCACTCTCTTCTTGTCTGACGCAGGGTATTTTAACTGCTGAGGTCGCATACGCAAGCCCACTATATCCTATTGCGCAGGGTGTCTTGGAGACCAGATCGACGACATCTTTGGAACCATGCATATCTCGAGAGCCTAGTTTGTAATCACGTTTACCCATTATGGCTTCTTTGAAGTAGATATAGGTACCAGAGTTGTTTTGACGACTTATCCTTACGATTTCGTCGTTACTGCAGCCACTGTGTTCCAAGTCAAGACTGGACCAATTGTCGATGGTCCCTCCCTCTCCATAAATACCTGACAGTTGAGTAAAGGTGATCTCATTCAGAGGATTCATGGGATGGAGATAGACGGCTAGCGCATCATATCCCACGATGTGTTGAATTGGATCGATCCCATTTGATCTGGCCATGTTTATTTCCTTGGGTTTCATCTCTCTGCTCGCATTAGCGATGTCCACTGTTCCATTGATCATGGCAGAGATGCCTGTTCCAGAACCTCCGCCTGAGACGGCGACTGCTAAATTCGGATTAACATCTCTATATTTTTCCGCCCAGGCCTGAGCGACGTTAACCAAGGTGTCCGATCCCTTATTCTGGATAGTATTACGGGTGGCTTCCCCGCCCCCACAACTACATAGTAGTAGGACTATCGCATACAGGGGTTTCGTTCTCATTCCAGTACTCCTTCAATTGTAGGGTTATAGCCCGGATGCTGTCTCCTTGTCAGGAGAATTACACATCATCCAGCCTTAGCATGGTGAATCGTTTAAAATCGATACGGGACGAGCCACAAAACAAGGCTTCATGTTGTAGGCTAAGGCACACGATTAAATCTTTCGTAAAGGGAAAATTAAGATTGTGTTAATTTGTAGGTAAGGGTTGAATTATGACCTTTCGGTGGAAGATCTTTCTTGCATATATGTGTGTGCTCGGCTCCTTTCTTTCCGTCTATTACGTTTGGACCGGGCGATGGATACGTACGACCTATGTTGAGGGTGTCCGTCAGCAACTACTACGAGAAGCAGAACTGGTCGAGTCTCTTCTAAGGACCGATTCTCCCGAGATTGACCAACAGGTGGACGATTCAGTGAGTGAGGGACATCGTCTCACTGTGATCGATGAAGACGGAACGGTTATTGGTGATTCGGAATTTTCTAGCTCAGCCCTGGAGGGCTTGGATAATCATGGTCGTCGCCCTGAGGTTTTAGAGGCCAAGGCTAAGGGTGTTGGTAGTCGCCTGCGCTTCAGCCAAAGTGTGGGTGAGGAGCTGTTGTATGTTGCCGTTCGAGCAACTGCAGAGGGGCCCTATATTCGAGTTTCTACAAGGGTGGCGGGCCTTCAGAAGGCGACGTCCGATCTTCGTTGGACGCTAGCCAAAAGAACGGTTTTTTTGATAGGTCTAGGGTTCCCAATTACATTTCTCTTAGCACGTTATTTAAGTCGGACCCTTGATCATTTGGAAACAGCAGCGAACAAGATTGCCGGAGGTGATTTCGATGTATCGATCAGAGCTGGCGGGAAAGATGACGTTTCCAGGCTAGGTCGCGCCATGCAAACTATGGCGCACCAGCTGCGAGATCAAGTCCACACAATCGAATCTGATCGTGGTCATCTACAAGCGGTTCTCGACAGTATGTTAGAGGGTGTCATGGTGACCGACGCTGAAAGTCGAATTACCGGGAGCAATCCGGCGCTTTTGAAGATCTTTGGTCTCAGAGAAGATCCCGTTGGAGAATCCCTGCTAGCTGTGCTACGGAATATTGAGATCCAGCAGCAAATCTCAAATGTCCGTGAACTAACAATGGGTGCGGAGAGGGAATTGCAAGTGGGTAACCTTATTCTCTTTGCGCGTTCGGCACCGGTAAGAAAGGGTTTCGAGGTGGCAGAGGTAGTCACTGTTTTTACCGACGTCACGGAATTACGTAGACTGGAAAGAGCTAGGCGAGATTTTATCGGTAATGTTTCTCACGAACTGCGGACTCCTCTGACATCTATAGCTGGATATACCGAGGCCCTCATCGAAGGTAAGGGGTTAGACGACATGCAGGCAGGCTTCCTGCGGAAGATTGAGCGAAACTCGGCTCAATTGCAGGAGATAGTGGATGCATTGCTGGAGCTAGCTCGGATCGAACAAGGGGATGTTGGTCCTAATAGTGAGGAGATTGATTTTCCTCGTCTTTTTTCGGAAATCCGAGGTGATCTTTCAGCTGGGCTAGTTGGTAAACCCGTCAAGCTGGAGTTTTCTGAAAGGATACCCTCGGCAACAATAAGAGCACCTGAAGTTTATTTGAAGCGGGTGCTTTTGAACCTATTGGATAATTCTCTCAAGTACACGGAAGAAGGATTGGTAAGGGTTACGGTAGATCTGCAATCCGAAGAGGTTTTAATTGCCGTCAGTGATAGTGGTACGGGTATTCCTGAGCAAGATCTTGATCGAGTGTTTGAGAGGTTTTACCGTGGGGCTCAGGCGGTATCAGAAAGGGTAGCCGGGAGTGGTATGGGGCTGGCTATTACTAAGCATATGGTCGAGGTGATGGGTGGACGTATCTGGATGGAGAGCCAGTTGAAAAAGGGTACTACGGTTTTCTTCACAATACCCAAGAGGGGTAGTAACGCTAATGAGTAAAGCAACCATTCTCGTAGTCGAAGACGAGGCCGACATTAGAGAACTAGTCCAACTTACTCTTGAACGGGCAAACTATTCCGTGATTACTGCAGAAACAGGGGAAGAGGCCTGTAAGCTAGCTGTCTCGGGGCTGCCCGATTTGATAATTTTGGACCTTATGCTACCCGATATGCAGGGGTTCGACGTATGTAAGAGGCTGAGGGGGCAGTCCACGACCACCACTATCCCAATAATAATGGCAACTGCTCGGGGAGAAGAAGTTGACGTAGTGCTGGGGCTTGAGCTCGGAGCTGATGATTACATCAAAAAGCCTTTTAGTCTTAGTGAGCTTATCTCCCGTGTTAGGGCTGTTCTGCGACGGTCAGGGACTGTTCGGTCGAAAAAAAACAGGATTCTCCGAGTCGATTCAATTGAGATTGACCGAGAGGGATACGAGGTTCGGCTGGACGGCGAACTCCTTAACCTGACTCGTGCCGAATTCCGATTACTCACAGGATTATTGGAGTCTCCTGGCAGAGTGTTATCGCGCGATCAACTTCTCGATCGGATCACCGGTGGGCACACAGCCATTATTGATAGAAACGTAGATGTCCACGTTCGTTCCCTACGATCAAAGCTGGGGGATGCCTCGGCCATGATTGTGACGATCCGTGGCGTGGGTTACAAATGCAGTCCTTCCGGTTGATCGGGCTAAAAATGTCTCAGTCTTATATATAATTGCCAGCATAAAATTTACAAGACATTTACCATCTCCTTATTTCATTTTTATGCAGATGGCCTAGTCTGCCTAATCATAACCACTGAGGGGAGTTCCGGTTTCATGGTTAGGTTCGAACGGGATGGGCGGGAAAATACTATGGCTTCGACAGGCTCACGCATTTGAACCCCGGTTAGTAAACGCAATTGAGTGGTTGGTTCTAGAAGGAAGACGATGCGAGGAATCTATTGTATGGCAGTTGTTTTGGTAATGGCACAAGGGCCTCTTACCGCCCAGAGCGTGGATGAGCGTATCCGTAAACTTGAAGATCAGCTAGCTCAACTCACGGAACAGATCCGAGAGCTTAAACAAGGAGATAAGGAAATAAGCTCTGAATCCAAGCAAGAAAAACCCAGGGCCAGGCCTGGAGATATAAGAGTTTACTGGAAAGATGGTCTGAGACTGGACTCAAACAATGGCCGATTCAAGCTACGGATCGGAGGTCGCATTCATAGTGATTTCGGATTCTTTTCGGCAGACAAATCTCTCACCGATAAAGTAGGAGTTATAAGGGATGGACACGAGCTCCGTAGAGCCAGATTTTTCGTGTCTGGTACCATTGGACGTGTGGATTACAAGGCCGAATACGATTTTGGCGGCGGAGATGCCGATTGGAAGGATGTCTTCATAGGTCTCAACAAGTTGCCGGGGTTAGGTAAATTGAAAGTCGGTCATTTCAAGGAGCCTTTTGGCCTCGAAGAACTTACAAGCTCTAACAATGTGACGTTCATGGAGAGAGCTATAACCGCTCCGTTTGTCCCGAGCCGTAACACCGGGATAGCTTTTCAAAACGGTGCTGCGAGTGGACAAGTGACTTACGCCCTAGGCGTGTTCAGAGATTCGCGCGACTATGGGCATAGTATCGGCGATGCTGGAGTAAGTGTCACCGGACGAATCACAGGTACGCCAGTCAACGAAGATGCAGGTAGGCGTCTACTACACTTGGGTGCAGCTTTCAGTCATCAAGGTGTCCCGACCGACGCAATCAGATTCAGATCCAGACCACCTGCTCATCTGATGCCACAATTCGTAGACACAGGCCAATTCCCGAGTCGTTCCTACAATCTGGTTGGACTTGAAGCCGCCTCCGTCTCAGGGCCATTCTCACTGCAAACGGAGTATGTGAAAGCAAATACCGATGCTGATGCTGCAGGGGATCCGACATTTCAGAGCTTTTACGTGCAGGGAAGTTTTTTCCCGACCGGAGAGTACCGGCGCTACAAAGCCTCATCAGGTGCTTTCGATCGGGTCAACCCCAGTTCATCTCTTGCTGATGGTGGTCCCGGGGCAATTGAATTGGCAGCCAGATATTCCTGGATGGACCTGAACGACAATGTTGGTCATAGTGTCAGTACCCTTTGGCTAGGAGCGAGTGAAGGTGGAGAGATGAAGAGTATCACCCTGGGAGTAAACTGGTACGTGAACAACAATGCACGAGTGATGTGGAACTACCTACATTCGACCGTTGAGAATGTTGGCGATGCGGATGGACTACAGATGCGAGTGCACATCGATTTCTAGGTCAGCAGAGAGGAAGGGGATAGCTCACTGGAGCGGGTTGCCCCTTCTTTGATTTGGGGCGTGATGGACCGAAAACTCAAGAATGCCTTGGAGGATATCAAGCTCGAGCTTCTTGAAATGGCGGCTCACGTCGAACGCAACATCTCAGATGCGGTCTTGGCGCTCACAGAGAAGGACAAGGGACTGGCCGAGACGGTTCCCAAGCGTGATCCCGTTGTCGATCTCATGGAGATTTCAGTTGATCGGCACTGTCACGGTGCTCTGGTTAGTTTTCGGCCTGTTGGTTCGGATCTTCGGTTTCTCGCCACGGCTCTCAAAATTGTCAAAGACCTTGAGCGGGTGGGGGATTTAGCTGGGGATATATGCAAACATGCCACCAAGGTTTTCGAAAATCCTCCTTCTAGGGAATTGGTTGAGGCATCGACGATGGCGCGAATTGCCGTAAAGATGTTAGGCAGAGCTCTAGACGCTTTTGTGAACAGGGATGTCAGTTTGGCCCGTGAGGTCATGGCTGATGATGATGAAGTGGATCGACTTCATGATCTTGTTTTCGAGTCACTATGCACCGTAATGCGCCGTGAATCCGACAAGATTGTATCGGCAACACACCTGCTTTACATTTCCAATTTCCTAGAGCGAGTCGGTGACCACAGTGCGAATATCGCCGAGATGGTAATTTTCATGGTGGACGGTGCCGATGTTCGCCATTTTGAAAAAGTAAAACCCTTGATTCGAGGCCGCGGCGGTTCTGATTAATTAACCCTCGATTCCGGACGGGGGATATTCCCAATCAGTGGACTTTTCGTGGTAATCTTCTCGAGAAATGGTCCTGATTGGGCTCTTGAATCAGATGAAGATTTCCTGGTCTGTATGGTAGCGGCTGGGATCTTCTTCCTTCCCTTCCTTTGGCCTGAGATGCGATAGCGTTGTCTGAACGGCCCCAAGAAGGACCGACAGTCTGGATGCGGGGTCAAGAATGGCCTGGTGTGCGCGCTCACTTGCACCCGAGAAACGGTTGAGCAGGTTGTCTGAATATTTGGTCCAGCGGGTTGTGGTCTCCTGCATATACGCTAGTGCTTGCTCTACTTTCTTGTCGACCTCGGTAATAGCCGAGGAGGTCCTGCCCGCAGCGGTAGAAACTTGTTCGCACCATTTCGATAATTCTCTGGTGGTGTCAACAGTCTGGATCAGAATGCTATCCATTCGTTCGAGTAGGATCAGCCCCTTTTGCAGGACTCTCCTGCAGTTCGCTTGAAGCCGGTGAATATACAATGTGGCTATTACTAATACTATAGCTCCGGCCAGCAACTGAAGAAGTACAAGGATAGCCAAGGTCAGCAAAGACCAGTGGTATAAAGATTCCGGACTCATACTGGTCAAGATAGCACATTTGATGTTTTTCAATCGGAGAGATGATCGGTTGGAAAACTACAGACAAGTAATCCGAGCTATACTTTCTTTGCGAATGATTAAGCATCTGATCACCGAAAAGATTAAAGAGGAAGCTTTAAGGATTGGATTCGATGCCGTAGGGGTCTCACCTGTCCACAAAATCACGGAGGATCGATTGCGTGATTGGCTGGATCGAAATTACCAGGGCAAGATGACCTACATGGAGAAGAATGTCGAGAAACGTCTTGACCTTGGGCAGGTCCTGGACGGAGCCAGGTCACTTGTTTCTGTAGCCCTTAATTATTTTCATGACGAGCAACTTCCCTACGGAGATGAGACCAAGGGGGTCATCTCCCGTTATGCGTTCGGCGATGACTATCACAAGGTTATGTTGCCTAAGCTGAGATCTTTACAGCGCCGTATTGTCAGCTTGATCCCAGAAGCCTGTGCCCGTTACTACGTCGATACAGGTCCCATCATGGACAAGTATTGGGCAGCCCGTGGCGGGATCGGCTGGTTGGGTAAAAATGGCAATCTAATAGCCAACAAAAATCTCGGATCCTGGTTTTTCATCGCTGAAATCCTCCTTGACGTAGATCTGGAGTACGACTCTCCGACGAAAGACCATTGTGGAACCTGCACTCGATGTATAGACCTTTGCCCCACTGAAGCCATAGTTGAACCTTATGTGGTGGATAGCCGCAAGTGTATTTCCTACTTAACGATTGAGCTTAAAGAAGACATCCCCATGGACTTGCGCTCCTCAATGGGAAACCTGATTTTCGGTTGTGACATATGCCAGGATGTTTGTCCTTGGAATCGCAAGGTCAGAACCTCAAATGAACAGGCCTTTCAATCTCGACCTCAGAGTCGGTCCCCTTCATTACTTCAGCTTGCGTCAATGGACGAAAAAGACTTTGAGGCATTTTCCCGAAAAAGTGCGTTAAAAAGAACTAAATGGCGAGGCTTGATGCGCAACGTCTGCGTGGCCATGGGAAACGCTGCTCTTAAGGAGATGGTGCCTCACCTAAAGATCCTTCTAAGCGTCAAAGAACCGATGATCCGAAGACATGCTGCATGGGCTCTAAAGCAGATAGGAGGTGAAGTGTCGATGAAGGCTCTAGTGAGCAGGTTGCGAGTGGAGAGAGACCAATCTACTAGAATTACCCTTACTCGGCTAATCGAATCGAGTGCAGCACCTGAGGACGAGAATCCTGTTTCGTAGTTTCGAAGCGAGGTTCATCCAGAATCGTTGAGAAATCCGGATGGAAGAGCGGTTGACTAGTTGATAGAAGGCATCCAAGACTAGAAATTAAATCGATTTTATTTCTGAATCTTGCGGATATTTTCCTTCAAGTTCATTGAGCTTTTCACGATATTTGGCCACGGTATCGTCGCTGAGGACACGGCCGGCATACTCGACATGCAAGGACCAAGCTTCCTCGATCTCCCCGGTTATAGGATTTCTGTAAAAGCAATTCTCCCACATTTTTTTGTTATTGAGGTGCCATGTCAGGTACTGACCGGGGGTATATATTTTTCTGCTCGGTACTACTTCTAGTATGTCGTATCCATCCGGATCAAGAGGTCGAAGTATGAGGATATGTGCACCAGGAACCCTGTCTGTGCACTCGGGATCTGAGTAAAAGGGAATGTTTGAACACAGCACCTTGTGTGGGACGATCGGTATTTTGTCACTAGTCTCGGGAGAGACTTCCTCTGAATCGACAACGTAGATGTCGTCCGACTTGCCTCTAAATTTCTCGCTTATCTTTTCAAGGGGCATCGTATAACCTCCATTAGAATTTGACCGTACCTTGTTCGCCGCTACCGACCTCTAGGATTTGTCTTGCCAGCCTTGCCTTCTGAACCATTCTGGATCCCATACTAAAGGAACTATTTTAGCATACCGGTTGCGCTATCAAGGATGGCTTGACCAAGATCTCGAAGCGTGCTAGAAGTTTACCTTTCTGGGTGCGCGGAGAATTCTTGCAATGATCCAACTAGACTGGACTCTGGCAGTCGCAAGCGCTGTTTTTATTTTTACATGGTTGGCTCTCAACCGACTTCTTTTTCGGCCTTTCCTGAAGATTACCGAAAAACGTCGTGAGATGACCTCGGGAGTCTTTGAGGATGCTGAGGTATACAGTCAT
>Ga0114996_10006927_pt1 | contig 12955 bp, 12 predicted proteins | sample ArcticOcean_MG_C_4_FD_87039 | JGI IMG/M metagenome (GOLD analysis project Ga0114996, IMG submission 87039) | Marine microbial communities from western Arctic Ocean - ArcticOcean_MG_CB4_134 | ecosystem: Environmental > Aquatic > Marine > Oceanic | place: Arctic Ocean: Canada Basin | collected... | reverse complement strand
TGTGATTGCGTATATAAGCAAGAATAATAAAGGACGAAGTTTTTTCATGTGTTTTTGCTCACTATTGTTGATGCCGTTTTAAGTTTAATAAAATATAATGTTACTTTAGATGATTATGAGTAAGTTGTTTATGTTTACCACGCTAATTACGTTAGTCAATAAAAACGCAGAATTGTTCCATGTAGTCCATGAATTGTAAACATTAATGAAGGTATATTATGAAAGAATTTAAGGCATTTAGGTTATATAACACAAATAATAAGGTGATTGGCCGTGTTGAGAACTTAAATATCAATGATCTAAGCCAAGGAGAGGTTCTAATAAAGACTGCATATTCTTCTGTAAATTATAAAGATGCTTTGGTTGCGACTGGCACTGGGAATATTATACGAAAATTTCCCTTAGTGGCCGGTATTAATGTGTCTGGAAATGTTGTTAGTTCAAGCGATAAACGTTTTAAGGAGGGAGATGCTGTTCTTGTTACTGGGTATGAATTTGGTGTTGGTCATGATGGAGGATATTCTGAATATTCGAGGGTACCTTCTGACTGGGTTGTACCCCTACCAGATAATATGAGCCTATTTGAGGCAATGGCTATTGGCACAGCCGGATTCACCGTTGCGTTATGTGTTCAGCGACTTGAAGAAAATAATCAAAAGCCAGATTTAGGAGAGTTTGCAGTGACTGGAGCTACTGGTGGAGTGGGTAGTTTTGCTATCGATATAATGTCAAAATTAGGATATGAAGTCGTAGCAATTACTGGAAAATCGAATAGTCATCAATTACTGACTGCATTAGGGGCAAAACATATATTAGACCGAAATACAATTAGATCAGAAGGACCACCCCTAGATAAAAGCTTATGGGGCGGTGCCATAGATAATGTAGGTGGCGATCTTTTAGCTTGGTTAACCAGAACAACAAAGCAGGGAGGTAATATTGCTTCTGTTGGACTTGCTGGAGGCTCCCATTTTAATACAACTGTAATGCCTTTCATCCTAAGAGGCGTTAGTGTGCTCGGTATTAATGCTCCTGCATGCACTATGTCTACACGAAAAAAAATATGGAGCCGTCTTGTTAATGATCTAGCTCCTAAACACCTTGATAAAATTGTTTCAAATATTGTCCAATTAGAAGATTTGCCATCTGTTTTTAAAAAAATGTTAGCAGGTAAAACAATAGGTCGTACAGTTGTATCAATAAATCCTGAAAATAAAAATGATTTAGTTTATAAAAAATGAAAACACTTTATGACAAGTTATGGGATGATCATGTAGTGCATAATTTTGATGATGGTACGTCTTTAATTTATATTGATCGTCACTTAATTCATGAAGTAACTTCAGCTCAGGCGTTCGAAGGTCTAAAACTTGCTAACCGTAAACCTTGGAGGCTTAACACCAATTTAGCAGTCCCTGATCATAATGTACCAACAAAAAATCGAGAAGTTATAGACGATCCAGTTTCCAAAATTCAATTAGAAACTTTGGATAAAAATTGTAAAGAAACAGGAATTACAAAGTTTGATATATTTGATCAGCGACAGGGGATTGTTCATGTTATTGGGCCAGAACAAGGAGCCTCTCTTCCAGGTATGACGATTGTTTGTGGTGATTCTCATACATCAACTAATGGGGCATTAGGTGCATTGGCTTTTGGGATTGGTACATCAGATGTTGAGCATGTGCTTGCAACGCAGTGTTTAGTTTTAAAAAAAGATAAAAATATGCTTATTAATATTAACGGGGAAATGGGAGATGGTATTTCTGCAAAAGATGTTGTACTAAACATTATTGGTAAAATAGGAACTGCTGGGGCAACTGGTTATGCTATTGAGTTTTCTGGTAACGTTATCCGTTCTTTATCTATGGAAAGTCGTATGACAATATGTAATATGAGTATTGAAGCTGGTTCTCGTGTTGGTCTTATTGCTGTTGATGAAACAACATTAGATTATGCTAAGGGAAGACCCTACACACCAAGAAATAATGAATGGGATCATGCTGTTGGTTTATGGCGAGAGCTTAAAAGTGATAACGGAGTAAATTTTGATAAGGTAATTGAGGTTGATGCGAAACTAATAGAGCCACAAGTAACATGGGGCACGTCACCAGAAATGGTAATTTCAGTTAATGAAAGAATTCCAGATCCTACAGAAATTGATGATGCTATAAAGCGAGAGGGATTTGTAAATGCATTAAATTATATGAATTTGAAACCAGGAATGCGATTTGATGAAATTAAGATTGATAAAGTATTTATTGGTTCTTGCACAAATTCTCGAATAGAAGATCTGCGTATCGCTGCTCAAACTATACAAGGAAGAAATGTTTCAAAGAATATTAAATTAGCAATGGTTGTGCCCGGCTCTGGTTTAGTTAAAAAACAGGCTGAAAAAGAAGGCTTAGATAAAATTTTTATTGATTCTGGATTTGAATGGCGCGATCCAGGATGTTCAATGTGTCTTGGCATGAATCCAGACCAACTTCAATCAGGCGAACGTTGCGCATCCACATCTAATCGTAATTTTGAGGGTCGGCAAGGCCCTGGCGGGCGAACTCATTTAGCAAGCCCAAGCATGACCGCGGCAGCTGCTATTGCCGGGCATTTTGTTGATATAAGAGAGTTTAAATGAAAGCTTTTAAAACATTTACAGGTATTGTTGCCCCATTAGATAGATCTAATATTGATACGGATTCAATTATTCCAAAAGAATACCTGAAATCAATTAAACGTAGTGGTTTTGGACCAAATTTGTTTGATAGTTGGCGATATCTCGATAAAAGTGATTCTAAAAATCAAAACACAAAAAGACAACTCAATCCTGATTTCGTATTAAATAAGCCACCATACGATAAAGCTGAGATATTATTATCGAGGGAAAATTTTGGTTGTGGTTCATCTAGAGAACATGCGGTATGGGCATTATCGGATTTTGGATTTAAAGCTGTTTTGGCCCCTAGCTTCGGTGATATTTTCTATAGCAACTCATTTAAAAATGGTTTTTTGTCTATTAGATTAGAAAATAGAGATATAGATATGTTGTTTGATGCATCACGATCGTCTCCCGGTTTTAAAGTTATCGTTAATCTTGAGAAACAGTTTGTTCAAATACATGATAATGAAAAATTTGAATTTAATATCGATGATAGTTTAAAGAATCATTTGCTAAAAGGTCTAGATGATATCACTCTTACTCTAGAATATACTGAGAAAATTCGAATATACGAAAAGAATAGATCCAAAATAACCCCGTGGCTTTTTAGAGAAATTTAGATACATACGCTAAAATTATGGCAAAAAATAATTTCGATCATAATGTTATCGATGATTTTGGTAATGAATGGGAAAGCTATGATCAGTCATTAGTTGATTCAAAAGAATTAGAAAAGCAATTTTCAGATTATTTTAAGATATTTTCGTGGCAAGATAATATTACTAATGGAATTGGAGTTGATTTTGGTTGCGGAACTGGTAGATGGGCAAAGTTTGTTGCTGAAAAGGTAAACTGTCTTATTTGTATTGACGCAAGTAGTAAAGCAACTAATGTCGCGAAAAGAAATCTAATTGATAAAAAAAATTGTTATGTCATTCAATGTATGATTGATAAATTACCAATATTAGATAATTCACTCGACTTTGCATATTCTCTAGGTGTATTACATCATTTACCTGATACAGGAGGTGCAATGAAAAGTTGTGCTGATAAATTAAAATCAGGGGCTCCATTTCTAATATATCTTTACTATGCATTTGATAACCGGCCCTTTTGGTATTTTTTAATTTGGAAATGTACAGATATAATAAGAAAAATAGTCTCGAAATCACCGTTTTTTCTAAAATATTTTCTAACTAATATTATTGCGATTGTTATATATTTTCCACTTGCAAGGATATCCTTTTATCTTGAAAAAATAGGTATAGATGTTTCTAATATTCCACTTTCTGAATATCGAAAAAAAAGTTTTTATACAATGAGAACGGATTCACTTGATAGATTTGGTAGCCGATTAGAACAACGTTTTACAAAAATACATATAGAAAGAATGATGGAAAATGCTGGGTTAGAAAATATTTTTTTTTCTGATATAGCCCCTTATTGGTGTGTAGTGGGGTATAAAAAAAATGAATAAAATGTACCTGAGTAGTTAAAGAATATAATTTGTTTATAAATAATGATATCAAATATTAATTTAAAAATAGCTGGCTATTTGTTAAGTGCTATTTTTCTTTATCTAGCATTCAAAGAAACAGATATAAAAATGGTTATACAATATCTGGAACATACTAATTTTCTATATATATTTATATCATTTTTTTTAATGACAGCTTTTTATTTTTTTCGGTCACTGTATCAGCAGAATAACCTTAGGTATCTTAATTCTAAATTATCATTTCCAATATCATTACAGTCTATCGCTATAGTTTATTTCTTTAATAGTATATTGCCTGCAAGATTAGGTGAAATTATTAGAGTATTTTTTCTTGCAAAAAATGCAAATCTAAGCAAAGCATCAATTATGTCTTATATTTTGTTAGAGAAAATTATCGATGTAATTTTTATTTTCTTTATACTTTTTATTATGGTAGAAATAAATAGTATAGCAATAGCTAATAGCGTTAAGGTATTGCTGATACTGCTATTTGTATCGATCATTTTTATTTTTATTTTTTTTTATTTTAATAAATATCTAGCACTTTTATTCAAATATATATTATCTAAAAAATATCATCAGGTAGTATCAAGAATAAATATTGATTTTCACCGAGGTTTAAATTGTTTTAGATCAACTGAACAGATTATAAAAGCAATTATTCTTCTTTTTATAGGTTGGGTTTTAGTTATGCTTGTATACTATCTTGTTTCTCTACCATACCTAGAATTGCTTGGACTACCTCAGTATTCATTTTTGTATTTCTTCGTTTTTACTGCTCTTGCATTAGCCATCCCTAGCGCCCCCGCAGGAATAGGTGTTGTTCATTATGGACTTTTTCTTTCTGTTTCTGTATTGAATCCAAATATTGTTGATACAAATATTGATTTAGTAGCGGCATTTATAATTTCATTACACTTTTTTTTATATCTTATTGCTATTATCTCAAGTGGTTTTATAATTCTATTCCAAAATTGGAAATATAATTTTTATGACTCATTAAAATCATACTATGATAATGATTAATATTGATGTATAAAATATTTTTCAATTATAAGTGATAGTAATCATAACTATGAAAATTTCTTTTATGCTATTTTATTATTTTATATTCTAATGGTTGTTAAAACTCGTTTTGCACCAAGCCCTACTGGATCGCTACATATTGGCGGCATTCGTACGGCATTCTTTTCTTGGTTATATGCTAGACATAATAATGGAAAGTTTATTTTAAGGATCGAAGACACAGATAAGGAGCGTTCAACAGATGAATCAAAAAAAATTATTCTTGATGGCTTGAGTTGGTTAAAATTAGATTATGATGAAGGTCCGTACTATCAAAGTCAACGAACTAATCGATATAAAGAAGTGATTAAACAATTAATAGAAACTGGAAATGCTTATTATTGTTATTGCACAAAAGAAGAAGTTGATATCATGCGAGAAGAAGCAATAAAAAAAAGGGAGAAGCCAAAATATAATGGTTTTTGGCGAGATAGAAGTGAGTCACCACCAAGCAATGTTGAGCCAGTTGTTCGATTTAAAAATCCACTTGAGGGTCAAGTCGTTATAGATGACTTAGTACAAGGTAAAGTAATTTTCGACAATAAAGAGCTTGATGATTTAATCATTGCACGATCAGATGGTTCACCAACATACAACCTAACGGTTGTCGTAGATGATATGGACATGGAAATTTCAGATGTAATACGCGGTGATGATCATCTAAATAATACGCCAAGGCAGATCAATATATTACAAGCATTAGGTGCCTCGTTACCTAATTATGCGCATATACCTATGATTCTTGGAGAAGATGGTAGAAAAATTTCAAAACGAGATGGCATATCAAATATTTTGCAATACAGAGATGATGGATATTTATCACAAGCACTATTGAATTATATTGTGAGACTTGGTTGGTCTAAAAGAGACCAAGAAATATTTTCTATTGATGAAATGATTTCTAAATTCGATTTAAAAGGTGTTAATAAATCAGCCTCAAGAATTAATTCTAAGAAATTAGTTTGGCTTAATCAGTATTATTTAAAAAGAACAGATAACAAAATTCTTGGTAGTATGTTAAATAATTTTTTTAATGATATGAGCGTATCGACAAATATCGGGCCGAGTTTAGAAGATTTAATTGAGATTCAAAAAAATCGAGTTGATACATTGAAAGATATAGCAGAACAAAGTATCTTTTTTTATAAAGATTTTGATCGATATGATATTAAATCGGCAAAAAAATATTTACAACCTATTATATTGGAGCCATTAAAAGCTCTTTATAATGAGTTTAAAAATATTGATAATTGGGATAATGAAAATATCAAACAGGTTATTAATGAATTAATCAATAAATTCGATATTAAAATTAGTAAATTGGCACAGCCGTTAAGAGTGGCAATAACTGGCACAACTATTTCACCTAGCATTGATGATACAGTAAGATTATTAGGACGAAAGAGGACGTTAGAAAGGTTAAATAATGCTGTTAAATTTATTGAAAGCCATGCTTCATCTTGACAAAAATAGGAATTGTCACGTACAGTCCACGCCTGGTTTAGTATGGGGCTATAGCTCAGCTGGGAGAGCGCTTGCATGGCATGCAAGAGGTCGGCGGTTCGATCCCGCCTAGCTCCACCAGATAATCTCAATTTATTTATACAACAGTCATTTTTAATGACTGTTGTATAAATAATATGTCCCCATCGTCTAGAGGCCTAGGACACTGCCCTTTCACGGCGGCAACAGGGGTTCGAATCCCCTTGGGGACGCCATAATATAAAAAGCTGCCAAGAAGGCGGCTTTTTATTTATCTACTATAGTTGAGTAAAATAATTATGGAATTTCCCAGATGAAGTATTCGAATTCTATTAATGATTTAATCTGATCAACTGTTTGTTTTGACTTTATAAGAGTCGCTTCATGTGTGTTAAATGCATTATGCGGAGTTAATATAACATTAGGTAGTTTATTTAATTCCATTATTAGTTTGATTTCATCATTTGATTTTTTATTTCTCAGTGACAATGCAAGTGCTTTTTCATTGTCAAAAACATCTAGTCCAATACCAGCAAGTATTTCATTTTGTAAATATTTATTTAATATATGTATTGGTGATAATTCACCTCTAGATATATTGATAAATAAACTGCCTTTTTTAATTCGGTCAAAAAAATTATTATCAAAATAATTATAATTAGATTCTGTTAGATTCATGGCGCATACAATAATGTCATATTTTGACAAATCATCATCATGTGAAACGTAGTTTACATTATCAAATTTTTGCACTATATCTATACCATCTACTTTCATTTCTAGAGAGGTAGCAATTTTTACAATCTCTATGCCTATATTCCCTACGCCTATGACAAGTAAATTCTTATTTTTTAATTCAGAACCAGTAATCCCATTTCTATTGAATGTTTTAAAATTTTCTATCTGTTTTGGAAGTTTTTTTAGTAGGGATGCCCATATGAGTAGCGAATGCTCAGCAACAGATCTGGCACAATATGCAGGTAAAAATCCATAAGGTATTTTTACACTACTGTTATTCCTGAAAGAATGTAAGTGATCGTACCCCGTGCTTCTTGTTAAAATAGCCGATATTTTTGATTCCCAGCATAATGGGACTACTGATTGAGTTCTGATTGAAATTATTGCTCCATTCGGTATGCTGCACTTTTCTTCCTGAATCGTGTTTTCATAAAATAGGGCATTGATATTTTTAGGTAGAAATCTGAATATTGCTTCTTTTTCTTCTTGAAAGACTTCAAAAAAAACAACATTACTTATATATTTTGGCATAAATTAAATATTACAATTCTATTTATTCATGAAAGACTATAAAAAACCAAGAGAGTTATATAAATTATACTACATTCATATTATTATGATTAAACATTAGAATTGCCTAAATTTTATACTCAATAATCACACAAAATGACTATTTTAGTGACAGGTGCTGCAGGGTTTATAGGTTTCCATATCTCACAATATTTGCTTGGTCGAGGTGACACAGTAATAGGTATTGATAATCTTAATGATTATTATGATGTTTCTTTAAAAGAAGCAAGACTATCTCAGCTAAATAATAACGATAAATTTAGTTTCCACAAAATTGATATAACCAATAAGGATGTTATCGATAATATATTTAAATTAAAATCTCCCACTCATGTTATACATCTTGCAGCTCAGGCTGGGGTACGATATTCACTCCAAAATCCATATGCATACATAGATTCAAATATTACAGGTTTCATGAATATACTAGAAGCATGTCGAAATAACTCTGTTAAGCATCTGGTATTTGCTTCTTCTAGTTCTGTATACGGTGCAAATACACAAATGCCTTTTAGTGTAAGTGATAACGTTGATCACCCGCTATCAATATACGCCGCAACAAAAAAATCTAATGAACTAATGGCGCATACTTACAGCCATTTATATAACATACCTGTTAGTGGCTTAAGGTTCTTTACAGTTTACGGCCCATGGGGCAGGCCCGATATGGCCTTGTTTATATTCACTAGGAAGATAATTAATGGTGAAAAAATAGATATATTTAATAATGGTAAGCATAAACGAGATTTCACTTACATCGATGATATTGTAGAAGGTGTTGTACGCGTATCTGATAAAGCAGTAACAGCAAATAAAGATTGGAATAGCGATAAACCTGATCCTGCAACCAGTAAAGCACCTTATCGATTGTATAATATAGGCAATCATTCACCAGTTGATTTAATGTACTTTATCGAATTAATTGAAAAAAATCTTGGTAAGAAGGCGGATAAAAATTATTTACCACTTCAACCTGGTGATGTGCCTGAGACCTATGCCGATGTTGATGCGTTGATTGATTATGTTGATTATTCACCATCAACATCTATTGAAACGGGAGTTAAAATCTTTGTTAAGTGGTTTAAGGATTATTATGAAGTATGAATGATGTTGCAAAACGGAATATTTCTGTTATTGGTTTAGGTTATGTTGGCCTACCTGTAGCTGTTGCATTTGGTCAGCTTTCGAAAGTTATTGGATTTGATAGCAACCAAAAAAGGATAAATGAATTGATTGATGGAGTGGATAAAACTGGTGAAGTTATCTCTTCTGAACTCAGCTCATCTAATATTTATTTCACATCAGACTTAAATGATTTGTCGAAAGCTGATTTTCATATAATTTCAGTCCCAACTCCAATAGATAATTTTAAAAGACCTGATTTGAATCCACTGTTTTCAGCATCTAGAGCAGTAGGTAAAATATTAAAAAAAGGCGATATCGTTGTTTATGAATCAACTGTATATCCGGGTGTTACAGAAGATGAATGCGCACCTATTCTGCAAGATGAATCTGACCTGCTATGCGGTGAAGAATTTTTCCTAGGATATTCACCGGAACGTATAAACCCCGGCGATAAAAAACACACATTCAAAACAATTAAGAAAGTCGTATCAGCGCAAAATGAAACTACTTTACAAATTGTTGCTGACGTTTATTCATCAGTTATCGATGCGGGCGTATACAAGGCATCATCAATAAAAGTTGCTGAAGCTGCAAAGGTAATTGAAAATACACAACGTGATCTAAACATTGCATTAATGAATGAGCTTGCAATTTTATTTAAACGAATGGATATAGATACACATGATGTCATAGAGGCAGCAGGTACTAAATGGAATTTTTTGCCATTTGAGCCCGGTTTGGTTGGAGGTCATTGTATCGGTGTCGATCCGTATTATCTTACACATAAGTCAATGTTATTGGGCTACACACCACAAGTGATTCTTTCGGGAAGAAATATTAATGATGGTATGGGTAAATATATTGCGGAAACATTAATTGATAATATAAAAAAAGAAAATAAAGACGTCCACGGAATTGTAATTACAATACTCGGTATTACATTTAAAGAAAATATCTCGGATATTCGTAACACAAGAGTTATCGATCTTATAACTGAGCTCAGAAATTATCCTGTAACAGTACAGATTTGTGATACTCATGCTGAAAGTATCGCTGTTAGAGATGAATATCAGGTTGATTTGACTGCATTAGATAATTTGAAAAAGGCAGATGTGGTTGTTCTCGCTGTTCCTCATGATGATTTTGTTGAGCAGGGATGGAAGCTCATTTCTGAATTGCTACAACCAAAAGGTGGTATTGTTTATGATGTTAAGAGTGTTCTTGATAAAAATACTATTCCTGAAAATATTAATCTCTTTCGTTTATGAATATTTATATTAACTGGAGAATATAACTAAATGAAAGTAACAATGCTTGGCTGCGGTTATGTTGGTCTAGTATCCGGCGCATGTTTTGCTGAATTTGGTGCTAGCGTTACATGTTTTGATGTTGACAACATTAAAGTCAACAAACTATTGGATGGAATAATTCCAATCTATGAGCCTGGTCTCGATGCTTTGTTTGAAAAGAATGTTAAACAAGGACGACTTTCATTTACAAATGATTTAAATGATTGTATCCCAGATTCTGACGTAATATTTGTGGCAGTTGGTACTCCAGCAAGACATGGTGATGGTCATGCCGATTTGAGTTATGTTTACCAGGCTGCGAAAGATATAGCACCATTATTAAACGCTTATACTGTAATCGTCGATAAATCGACTGTACCTGTTGGTACGGCAAGAAATGTCAAACGACTTATTGCCGAGACAAATCCGGATGCTAACTTTGATGTTGCGTCAAATCCTGAATTTCTTCGGGAAGGTGCTGCAATTACAGATTTTTTGCGCCCAGATCGTGTCATTATCGGTACAGAGAATAAACGCACAGAAAATGTATTAAGAGAACTATATCATCCTATACACTTAATTGAGGCACCAGTATTTTTAACGGATCTTGAGAGTGCTGAAATGATTAAATACGCATCGAATGCGTTTTTGGCAACAAAAATAAGTTTTATTAATGAAATGTCAGTTCTTTGTGAAAAAGTTGGCGCTGATATCCATGATGTTGCAAAAGGTATGGGACTGGATAGTCGCATCAATCGCAAATTTTTACATCCAGGACCAGGATATGGCGGATCATGTTTTCCTAAAGATACGCAGGCATTAGTACGCATAGCTCAGGAACACGGCGTATCAAGTCGAATTGTAGAAACAGTAATTGAAGTTAATGAAGCGCAAAAAGCAAGGATGATAAAAAAAATTCGTAATGCACTTGGCGGAAATGAAAGTGGTAAAACTATTGCTGTTTTGGGGTTGACCTTTAAACCTGAAACAGACGATATGCGGGATGCCCCTTCTCTCACCATACTACCAAAATTAATCGAAAATGGATGCCAAATAAAAGCACATGATCCTAAGGGCATCAGTGAAGCAAAAACCTTATTGCCCTCTGAAGTCCAGTATTATGATAATGTCTATTCAACAGTAGAAAACACTGACGCTGTTGTATTAATGACAGAGTGGAATATCTATCGGAATTTAGATATGAATTTAGTTAAAGAAAAACTAAAACAACCAGTATTTATAGATCTACGTAATGTTTATGAGCCAAGTACTATGAAAACACTTGGTTTTGAGTATTACTGCATAGGTAGATAAAACATAACAATGATAAGCAAAATAACAAATCAAAATACATTTTGGCACGAGTCTTCAGTTTGTCGAAAGGATAGAGAAAATATGAACAAGCATAAGAGCGCCATTATCTGGTTTACCGGATTATCTGCTTCTGGTAAATCATCCCTGGCTTATTCCTTGGAAGAAGCTCTACACAAAATTAAAATAAGAACCTATGTTTTAGATGGAGATAATATTCGGAAAGGTCTTTGCAAAGATCTTGGTTTTTCCGATGAAGATCGAACAGAAAATATTCGTAGGATTGGCGAGGTTAGTAAATTAATGATGGAAGCTAGCGTTATTGTTTTAACAGCTTTTATTTCACCATTTACAAAAGACAGAAGAATCGTTAGAGAATTGGTTTCTGAAGGAGAATTTATCGAGGTGTTTTGTGATGCACCACTAGAAGTTTGTGAATCACGTGATGTAAAAGGGCTGTATAAAAAAGCAAGGTCTGGTGAAATTCCTGAGTTCACAGGTATAACATCACCCTATGAAACCCCAGAAAATCCTGAACTTTATTTACAGACTAATATTCTTTCCGTTGATGAATGTCTTGAGAAATTATTTCGTTATCTGAAAGAACACAGTATTGTTTAGTTATGAAATCTTGGTATCTGATATATTCAAAACCTAGAGAGGAAAAACTTGCTCAAGAACATCTGGAACGACAAGGATACAAAACATATCTGCCATTAATTTTAGGTAGAATAAAACGACGTGGTCGTAGTGAAAAATCAATACAAGCAATGTTTCCAAGATATCTTTTTATATATCTCAGTGACGAAACTGATAATTGGGGGCCTATTCGATCGACAATTGGTATTTCACATTTAGTTAAATTTGGTATGAAGCCCGCAAAAGTGCCCGAAAAGCTAATAATGCAACTAAAAGAGAATGAATGTGATAAAGGGTTTTATGATTTAGCAACCAAAAAGTTTAAACTTGGCGAGAAATTACTTATTGCAGAAGGACCATTCGCAGGTTACGAGGCAACTTTATTTAGCCAAAATTCAGAAGATCGCGTAATTGTATTGCTAAAAATAGCAGAAAAATATATAAAAATTAATTTAAATCAATATATTATAGAAAAAAAATATTATTAGGCTATCTTATAATATATGTAAATTTTCTAAAGTATTTTAATTAAAGTTTATATAAATCAATAACTTATAAAAAAATCAACCAAATAATAATCTA
>Ga0114996_10006925_pt1 | contig 12957 bp, 7 predicted proteins | sample ArcticOcean_MG_C_4_FD_87039 | JGI IMG/M metagenome (GOLD analysis project Ga0114996, IMG submission 87039) | Marine microbial communities from western Arctic Ocean - ArcticOcean_MG_CB4_134 | ecosystem: Environmental > Aquatic > Marine > Oceanic | place: Arctic Ocean: Canada Basin | collected... | reverse complement strand
TGATCGGCTACGAAGTTCAAAAAGTGTCAGCAATCATAGATGCTTTGAACAATACAGATCAAGGCATCGGTGTAGCAGGTGATGGCGAAGGTGGCCTCATCGCTTTTTATGCTGCAGCCGTTGATAAGCGAATTGAACGTACGTGGGTCATTGGCCACTTCGGCAAACGGGAAAGAGTATGGGATGAACCAGCTTATCGAAACGTATTTGGACTCCTTAACGAGTTTGGAGACGCTGAAATTGCTAGGCTCATTCATCCTAGGGTTCTGGTAATTGATCCTTCACCGTCTCCTAAAATCATCGTTCCGAGAGGGACCGGAGGCAAACCCGGGAAGGTCCCCAGTTTTAGTCCGGATCAGGTATTATCGGAAATAAAGAGGGCAGGCCTTAAGCCTGGAGACATGAGCACTTACATGGGTAAGCAAGCAAAAAAACATGAGCCCGTTGCGCTCCCAGTAAAAGAACTTGGCAACGTTCAAGACCGGGCCTTCAATGAAATTGATCGACACAACCAACAACTATTGGATCAGAGCGCAGAAACCAGAAGGCGTTACTTTTCCAAACTAGATACCTCTTCAATAGAAAAGTTTCAGACCAGTATCGAGCCCTATAGAAAAAAATTTGCATCAGAGGTAATTGGTCAATTTGATGATGAGATTGCCCCTGCCAATCCAAGGACCAGACTGATCAGTGAAACAGAAAAAGTTCTTACATACGAAGTGGTATTGGATGTTTTTGGAGGTACTGAGGGACTCTTCGCTTATGGCATCCTTGTCATTCCAAAAGGCATTAAGAAAGGAGAAAAGAGACCCGTGGTAGTTTGTCAGCACGGACTAGAAGGCCGTCCCCAATCCACGATAGGAGAAAAGGATCATCATTATTATAAGGCTTTTACAACAGAGCTTGCCAAGCTCGGCTTTGTAACTTTTGCACCTCAAAATATCTACATTTTTCAAGACAGGTTTCGTGCCTTGCAATTCAAAGCCAATGCAATAGGAAAAACACTCTTTTCTTTAATGGTACCTCAACATCAACAAATCACTGACTGGCTAGGTTCGCTTGAATTCGTAGACAAAGAACGGATTGGTTTTTACGGCCTCTCATACGGAGGCAAATCCGCTATGCGGATCCCGCCCCTCGTTTCAAATTATTGTCTCTCAATATGTTCAGCAGACTTCAATGAATGGGTCTGGAAAAATGCATCAACCAGATCCAGGTACAGTTACGTGTGGACCGGTGAATATGAAATCTTCGAATGGGATCTGGGCAGTACCTTCAATTATGCTGAGATGGCTGCACTGATCGCTCCTCGGCCATTTATGGTTGAACGTGGACACTTTGATGGCGTTGCTCCGGACGAGACTGTAGCTTACGAATTTGCGAAAGTCAGAAATCTTTATTCTGCAAAACTTGGTATCGGCAATAAAACAAAAATTGAGTGGTTCGTTGGCCCACATACAATCAACGGAAAAGAAACATTTAAGTTCCTTCGTCAGCATTTAAATTGGCCAGAAAAATAAGAGCTAATCGATAAAAATTACCTTATTCCTGCGCCTCACATAGTTGCCCCCTGGAAGATTAATCTTGGCAGTTGATTTGTCTTTAATTAAAGATCTCACCAATTCCACTTCTGCAAATCCTACTCCTGGCAAATTTGCCTTTCTCAACCAATACAATATGGCTCGTGCCTGTAACGCACTATTTAGTTTATTAAGTTTTAGTAAGGGCAGTTCATTTTTATTAATCCAAGAAAATTCAGAAGATAAGATAATCCCTTCAATCATATCCGATTCACGCATAGACACTTCAGCAGCTCGTGAAACTGCCTTTGTTACATCGCGCTGGAATATTTTTCTGAGACTAGGAATAAGCGTATTCCTCACCCGATTACGCAAAAACTCATTGCTCCGATTACTTGTATCTTCTCGGTAACGAATACTGTTTGATTTTACATAAGCATCAATGTCACTGCGCCAGACAGTTAGAAGTGGTCTCAATAGCTCGATTCTCACCCCATTCGATACAATATTTGATTCACTACGTATACCAGTCAATCTCCCTGATCCACGAAACAAATTCATCAGTACAGTCTCAACATGGTCATCGGTATGGTGCGCTAATATGACGCGCTTACAGCGCCACTTTCTAGAAATCTGAGCAAAGAACCTTAATCTCTCGTCCCTGGCAGTCGCTTCAATTGAAGATTTTCTCTGCTCGGATATTTTACGAACGTCTTTCTTTTCAGATTCAAATTTAAAATCATAACTCTGAGCAAGATTACGAACGAATCTCGCATCCAAACCTGAATCCTTACCCCTCAATGAATGATTGAGATGACAGACAATAATATCCTTACATCGAACATCGAACTTAAGCCAATGCAACAGTGCTACTGAATCGCGTCCCCCAGAAACACCCACGAGATAACGTTTTCTTTTGCTGATGCCAGCAGTTTCAGGGCTTGGAAAGCTCACACCTCAGTCACTGCTATAAAATAGCATTCTTTAGGCCATGGCCTGATAAATGGGCTCGGCTCCCTCAACCCCCACGAGCTTCTGGTCCAGACCGTTATAGAAATAACTTAAATTATTTTGATCAAGCCCCATCAGATTAAGAACTGTCGCATGAAGGTTCCTCACGTGGTACGGGTTCTCAACTGCCTGACTTCCTAACTCATCAGTTGTTCCTACGCTGACACCTCCCTTAATACCTCCACCTGCCATCCACATGGTAAAACCGAGGGCATTATGATCACGACCAGTTCCCTTTGCATATTCCGCAGTCGGCTGACGTCCGAACTCACCACCCCAAACCACTAAAGTTTCTTCTAAAAGGCCTCTCTGCTTCAGATCTTTTAGCAGTCCAGCAATTGGCTTATCCGTGCGGCCGCAATGATAATCATGATTCTTTTTAAGGTCACCATGCGCGTCCCAGTTAGAATCATTATGAGCTCCTCCAGAATATACCTGTATGAATCTAACTCCACGCTCCACTAATCTTCTTGATAGAATGCACTTACGGGCGAAGTCATCAGTCCTAGAACCATCAAGACCATATAAGTCTTTCACATGTTGAGGTTCAGAGTTCACATCTATGGCCTCAGGCGCGGTGGACTGCATGTTGTAAGCAAGCTCATAACTGGCAATACGAGCACTAAGATTCGAATTATCCTCCCGACCTGAGAGGTGTTGAGAATTTAATTGATTTAAAGATGTAATGACTTTCCTCTGCTCAATCGCATCCATTCCTTTAGAATGTTTAAGATTGAGAATCGGGTCTCCCGTAGGACGGAACACTGTACCTTGGTACGAGGCTGGCATGTATCCAGAAGTCCAATTTTTTGCACCGGAAATAGGCCCTCCAGTGTGATCGAGCATCACTACATAACCTGGCAAATTCTGATTCACAGATCCGAGTCCGTAATTCACCCAAGATCCTAGTGAAGGCTTACCACTAATTAAAGATCCACTATTCATCATGAGCATGGCAGATCCATGAATTGGTGAATCGGCGGTCATTGAATGAAGGAAAGCCATATCGTCAACGCAGGTTCCAACATGAGGGAAAAGCTCCGACACCATTTTGCCACACTGCCCGTAAGGTTTGAAAGACCACTTTGGACCAACTACCCGACCCTTATTCTTTTTGCCGCCTCGACCATGGGTCTTCACATCAATTGTTTGTCCATCCAAAGGGTAAAGTTTTGGTTTGTGATCAAAAGTGTCCATGTGACTAGGCCCGCCATACATAAAAAGAAATATGACTGATTTTGCCTTTGCTGGCATCATCTGAGGTTTAGGATAAAGAGGATTGCCTCCAGCTGCATTTGCTGAGCCTTTGAAAAATCCATCATTGGCAAGCATTCCTGTGAGAGCCATTGATGTGAACCCTCCGCCAACAGTGTGCATGAATTCTCGGCGATGAGTTTGTCCGCAGAATGTATTACGTGGTAATTTCATGGTCTGTTCTTTCTTTTATTGGATATAAATTAATTGCATCGGTTCTTAATCAACAAATATAAACTCATTCATGTTCAGCGCCACTAGACAAAATCTCTGGAGTGCATTCTGATCATCCAAGCCATGCTCATCTTTAAGAGTTTTGATCATTTGTTCTGCAATTTCTAGTGACTTTGGATTAGCAGGTTTAGAAGTAATGATCTCCAGCCCCCTCTTGATACGAGCACTCATATCTCCGTTGACCTCTTCTTCTAGCCGCTTTGCAAAAATAGCTGCCTTTTCATTAACAAAATTGCTGTTAATCATATTTAATGCCTGCGTTGCTACCGTAGTTGTGAACCTTTGTGGACAGGGTGCATCAGTGTCAGCGAAATCAAATCCTGTCAGCATCGGATCCTTAAGTGAACGCTTAATTTTAATGTAAACTGCTCTGCGGTTCTGTTCTTCTAATGGAGAATTCCCCCACTTTCCACCCTTTGTTGATGATGTGGCTAGGACAGCTTCGTCCAGTTTAGAATAGAAACTTTCGCCGCCCATTTTGAGATTCAATTGGCCCGCGACTGCTAAAATATTATCACGAATTTCCTCGGCACTCATTCGTCGCATATTAAATCTCCACACGAGATTATTTTGAGGATCCTTTGCAAGAGCTTCTTTTTGTGCTCTTGAAGACATTTGATAAGTCTTCGACAACATTATCATGCGTTGCAGTTCCTTAACGCTCCATTTTCTTCTCACAAATTCAGTGGCCATCCAGTCCAGTAACTCAGGGTGAGTAGCCTCAACACCAAGATATCCAAAGTCACTGGGACTCGATGAAATGCCTTTACCAAAATGATTTTGCCAAACCCTATTTACTGCGACACGAGAAGTGCGCGGGTTTGTGGACTCAGTAATCCATTGTGCAAGGACCTTTCTACGGCCTGTTGTTTTCTGACCTGATTTTGGTGCAGGAATGGTCGGCTTCGTTCCACCAAGAATAGGAGGGAATGCAGGATCAACAGGGTCACCTTTAACATTAGCATTACCCCTGTAATGAACATGCATCTGCTCTGCATTAGTTCCAAATTCTTTGACTACCATTGCCTGCATCGGTCCGCTAGACTTGGGCGCTTTAAACTTTTTCAGATCGTTACCAAATTGACGATAGGTGCTAAGCTGATCCTCACTAAAAATTTCTTTCCCTCTGTCTCTTATCAAATCCGCTATGTTGCCTGATACTTTAGGAGCATCAACTGCCTCAAGACTCAGATCAAAGAATTGTCCTCCGCCACTATTCTTAACATGAACCGATACTACGTTCCGGCCCGTCTGCAAAGACGACGTCGCTTTTTGATCCAATGGCACTTCGATATACTTAGTCACAAAACCGGTGCGCTTAGCTATTTGCTGACCATTTAGATAAACCTCAATGTCCTCATCGTGGTAAGCCTGCATCTTCAATGCTTTCGGAATGACGGTCAGCTGAAAACTTGTTTGAAGCCATATATTTGCTGTATTCCATGGAGTTTTACTTTTTTCATTAGGAACGGATCCGCCAAAAGGCGCTATTCCTGATTTCCATTTTGCCTCCTGAGCCCTGAACCCAACCGCTGACCAATTAGGGGCTGGTTTTTCTGTAGTATAATGCCAGCGCTGCTCACGTTTACGATGATTAGCGACAAGGACATTGTCTGACAATCCTGTCAGGTTCTTTTCTAATTCTTTGGCCAGCTTAGCGTCCAGCTTTACAAATCGTTTAGTGGCAATCTTTTCAATAGCTGTTATGCGGTTTTTTAGATCAGTTGTTTTGTCCTGCCGAATCTTTTCCTGCTCCTTTCTTTTTTGTGGATCACCTCCTTGATTCAAATCAACAATAACTCCACGCCCTTTGTCATTGTTCGTAACTCCATTAAAAAATGCAACAAAGCTATAATAATCCTTCTGCTTGATAGGATCAATTTTGTGATCATGACAACGAGCACAACCTATAGTCATTCCAAGAAATCCTTCTGAAGTGACCCTGACAATATCATCCAACACATCATACCTGTGCTGCAATCGATCCACAGGCTCATCGTCCCACTGCATAAGTCGAAAGAACCCTGTCGCTATCATTGATTCATGGTTCAGGTCATCCAATTCATCGCCGGCAAGCTGCTCCATGATAAATCTGTCGTATGGCTTATCATTGTTATAAGCATCAATGACCCAATCCCTGTAACGCCAGATGTGTGGCTTATTTGAGTCCCTCTCAAAGCCATTGGATTCGGCATACCTCACTACATCTAACCAATGCCGGGCCCACTTCTCTCCATACTGTGGGGAATCTAATAATTGATTGACTAACTTTGGCCAAGCGTCAGATGATTTATCCGCCACAAAATTAGCAACTTGCTCAGGAGTAGGAGCTAGGCCTGTAATATTCAAGTAAGCACGGCGAGCAAGTTCGCCTCTGGGAGCGGACGGGTTAGGGCTCAGCCCATTATCGGCAAGCTTGGAAAGGATAAAGGCATCAATAGGATTCTTTTGCCATTCAGGGTCATTAACTTTAGGAACTTTCGGAGTCTTAAGAGGTCGATTAGACCAAAAGTTTTTTGTCGTCTCATTAATTTCATTCGTTTTTTCTTCAGAAAAAAGAAAGAATTGTGAAATAAGAAAAACTCCCAAAATCATTATTGGGTAACGGAACAAATAAGATTGCGGTAATATCATCATCCTATAGATAAATTATTCTTGAAGATTACTTATTCAAACCACTAATAAAAATAAAATATTGCGTGATTTCTTCAATTTTTTGGGTGAAATCCTACTTTACTAATAAAATGGCAAACAATCAAGATCATCCTTACACTAAGCTTGCCAATAAAAAGTAATAAATAAGATAATATATTTCACTAATGAATGCCTCGAAAAACAAAGTAACTATGACATTAATCATTGCGCTTTGCTTAATGATTAATGGATCAACGCAGGCCAAAGAGATTCTCAAAGCCATTCATGACAAAGAAGCGGGAAAGATCCGCATTTATCGAGATGGAATCCCTGATCCGATTGTCACTCAAAATGCAAAGGCCGATTTCCGCCCTTACATCGATCCTATCAAATCCCCTAATGGCAAGGGTGAGTTAACCCAATACAGTCCCGGACATCACAAGCATCAGACCGGACTTTACTGGGGCTTCACCAGAGTCAACGGAAGAGATTACTTTCACAATGTTCGAGGAGACTATTGGCGGCGCAAGTCCTTGCAAGTCCTCAAAAATGATAAGGGAAAGATCCGCTGGCAGACAGAATATTTAATGCTGAATAAAGATGCCCAACCCTTAATTACAGAGACTCAGACATGGGAAATCACAATCAGAGAAGATGAGAAAATGGTCATGGATCTGAAATGGGAAGGATTAGCTCATGAAAACATTACCATCGCAAAATATAATTACGGCGGGCTCTTTTTACGTATGCCTTGGAAGAAAGGAATAAAGGCTAGGGTCATTAATTCAGAAGGAGACATAAACCAAAAAGGCGAAGGCAAACGTGCAAAATGGATCGATCTTGGAATGGAGATTCAAAACCTCACAAACGAAGGTCATATCGCCATTTTTGATCATCCAAAAAATGACGGATTCCCAAACATGTGGCGAATCGATGGGCAATTTGGAGTCGGACCTGCTAGGGCGCGCTCAGGTAGCTGGAAAATTGAAAAGGGTAAGACAAAGTCCTTCCTACATCGTTTTTTAATTTATGAAGGTGAATACATAAATGAGGAAATAATGGAGACATGGGATGCATGGAACCAGTAAAGAAAAACATCAAACCGAATGCATATCGTTCGAATAATTTTATTCATTTTTCTTTTTATCGGAAAATTATTCGCCGATGATGACTCCATTGCTCTGCTGATTAAAACAGCACAAGCCTCCGACAGTCCTGCACTAAGGACAGCACTGCTCAAGGGCATGATTAAAGGGCTCGAAGGACAGGTAAATATTAATGCGCCTAAAGGCTGGAAAAAGCTGAGTGCCGAATTAGTAAATAGCAACGATCCTGAACATAGGACGTTGGCTCGTGAAATTGGACAAATCTTCGGTGATGCAGGAGCCACTCAAAATGCTCTGTCCTTATTAAAGAACCGAAAGGCAAAAATTAATGACCGAAGATCTGCATTAAAAGCACTCATCAATCAAAAGCAACCAGGACTAGAAAGACTAATACAATCTCTTCTTAATGAGCCTGAAATGAGAATTGATGCGATTCGTGCATTTGGAAAGATTGCAAATACGGATGCTCATTACCTAATCAAGCAATACCCAAATTTTGATACACAGGCCAAACGCGCTGTCATTGAAACTTTAGCAACTAAAAAAGAATCATCTGAGGCTCTTCTTGGAGCCATAGAAAAAAAGAAAATTCTTCCAAAGGAAGTTCCCGCTTACACTGCAAGGACATTACATGCCCTGCTCGGAGAACGATTCAATAAGGCCTATGGCAAAGTTCAAGTGCAAAGCACCAACAAGAAAGAACTCATACTTAAATATTCTAAATTACTTGATCGGGCCGAAGCCTCCAAAGCAGATCCTGCACGGGGAAGGATTGTTTTTTCGGCCGTTTGTGGCATCTGCCATCAAATGTATGGCGCAGGCGGCATGCTTGGTCCCGATCTTACAGGATCAAACAGAGCAAACAGGGAATATATCCTCCTTAATATCGTAGATCCGAATTTTGATGTCCCCGACGGATATAAAATGGTAGTATTAAAAACAAAAAATGATCGGGTATTGGCAGGAACAATTGGAGAAGAAGACTCTCAGAAAGTTATATTGAAAACAGTTTCCGGAAAAGAAATAATACCTAAAGATAATATCAAAGAACGGCAGAAGTTACCATTATCAATGATGCCAGAAGGCATACTAGAAACAATTCCTATAGAAGACTTCTTCGCATTGATAAAGTATCTGCAAACTGAAGAACAAACAGAAAAATCCAAAAAATGAACCTACATCGATTAACGATCCCTACTCTTTGCGTTGCCTTCATGGTGAACTCTGCATCCGCACAAAAAAAACAGCACAAAATAAGTAATGCGCCGTTCTTGAAACCAAAAGAAGCATTGGCAAAAATGTCCATACCGAAAGGATTCGAAGTATCCATCTTTGCGGCAGAACCTGACATTGGTGAACCTATAGCATTTTGCTTCGATGATAGGGGACGTCTCTGGACCCTCGAAAACGGTAACTATGTGAATCGTCGCTCCCACAAAAAAGGTGAAGGGACAAAAATTCAAATCCTTGAAGATACTGACAGTGATGGGGTCTTTGATAAAAAAAAGCTTTTCACTGACAAACTTCCCTTTTCATCGGGAATCGCTACTGGCTTCGGAGGAATCTACGTTGGAGCTCCCCCAAACCTGCTATTCATACCGGATGCAAATGGTGATGATATACCTGATAGCAAACCTGAGATACTCCTTGACGGGTGGGGCATCAATGACCGTCACGAAACACTGAACAGCTTCATTTGGGGACCGGACGGTTGGCTATATGGTTGTCATGGAGTCTTTACGCAGTCATACGTTGGCAAACCTGGAGCAGCTAAGGATGAACGAGATTTTATTGATGGAGGGATTTGGAGATTTCATCCCGTAAAAAAACAGTTTGAGGTCTTCGCCCATGGCCTGTCCAACCCATGGGGATTTGATTTCAATGATGTCGGTCAGGGCTTCGCAACGTGCTGTGTTATCCCTCACCTCTTCCATGTTGTTCAGGGAGGATACTTCACCAAACAAAGTAAAGCTCATAAGAATCCTTACGTTTACAAGCCAATCGAAACGATCCGGGATCATCGCCACTTGTCTGCACATGGAGGAGCAAGGTTCTACTTAGCTGATACTTTCCCTGCTTCTTATAGGGATCAATTATTCATGTGCAATATTCACCAACATGAAGTCCTCGTCGATTTTATGGAAAAGAAAGGTTCAGGATACGTTGGTAAACATGGCTCGGATTTCCTTCCAGTTAACGATCTCGCCTGGGTAGGATTCAGCGTTGAAATTGGCCCGGATGGCGGCGTCTACATCCTCGATTGGCATGATACGGACGTATGCGGCAACGCGATTAATTTTCCAGACAGCGGAAGAGTTTATCGAATCATGCCTAAGAATGCTGAGAAAATAAAGCGTCCAAACCTCTCTATACTCTCTGATCTCGAACTTGCTGAAATGCAGAACCATCCCAATGACTGGTACGTTAGGCATGCCCGAGTCATCCTACACCACAGAGCCTCTCAAGGTAATTTGGATAAACAGGTTGTCGGCAAAAGTCTGGAAAAATTGATAATTGGCGCCAAAACATCAGGAAAACGACTCAGAGCCTTATGGGCCGCTCATGTCACTGGTCTACTTAGTGAGGCCAAAATGGAGAGCCTCTTGAAGCACGAAGATGAATACGTAAGAGCTTGGACGATTCAGCTACTATGTGAAGATCAAAATCCCTCCGCTGATGAACGTGAAATATTTACCTCAATGGCAACTAACGATCCATCTCCCGTAGTTCGGGTGTATCTTGCAGCCGCTACACAGAGAATGGAATTTGATCAGCGTTGGCCAATCCTCACTGAGCTGGTAAAACACGAGAAAGATGCCAATGATCATAACATTCCAAGGATGCTATGGTATGCAATCGAGCCAATGGTCCCTGAGCATTCAGCAAAAGCCTTAACGGTTGCTGTCGCCGGAAAGATTCCTCTATTGCAGGAACTTGTCCCACGGCGGATGGCTGTGAAAAAATCTGCAAAAAAATCAGGGCCTGATCCTTTATGGCAAAAGTACATACAGAAAATCGCCCCAGGCTTTAATGTCCGTAACGTGGGAGAGGGAGGCGTCAGACCCATCAAGAGTTTCCGCAATCAAATTGCAGTTCAAACCCATCCCAAAGACAAGGATGTGCCCTGTGAAATTTATCGAGATTTGGTAATTCCCAGTGGTAAAAAAACCGTCCTCAAGGTCAAGGCCAGTTACCATGCCCATGGAGACTGGCAATTACGTGTGAGAGCAGGGAATAAAGTTATCTATGATAAAATCGTTGGAAACTCAGAGGTGAAGGAGCAGTGGTTGGAATTTGATTTGGATCTCACTGAATATGCTGGCAAAAAAATTCCTCTCGTACTTGAGAACAAGGCCAATGACTGGCGCAACGAGTTTGGCTACTGGGGCTCGATAGAAGTGGTCAGTAAATAATTACCGAGGGGCCGGCCCATAAGGACCGACCCCTTCGATGGCCCATTTCAGATCAGACCGAATTGCATTTAACTCCATCAGGGGGTCCTTATACTTTTGTCCATATTTTTTGAGTGCCCTAGCAAGAAAACGTATCTTTTCTCGGTGTTCAGGCAAAGCAATGCTATTACGAAGTTCGTTCGGATCATTCTCCAGGTCAAAGAATCCAGCCCGATCAGATCCTGAAAGAATTAGTTTATATTTCCTGCTAAAGGCGCCGAACCATGCCTTTCCTTTGTTTTCTGCATTACCTATCCTTACAAAAGTCACGTCTTCCCAACTGTCCGGAGCCTTGCCGGTCCTAAGAAGATCAGTAGCGTTCCGACCTTCAAAGGTCTCTTCTGAATCAACTCTGAGAAGGCCGAGAAGGGTAGGCTTAAAATCGACGGTCCCTAGCGACTCTCGAACTACAGTGCCTGGCTTAATCAGGCCAGGGGCACGAATCAAGAATGGAATCCTTGCCGACCCTTCGCAAGGAATCCCCTTATTGTGTCGCCCTAATTCACCGCACATGTCCCCATGATCGGACGTAAAAACGATCAGTGTCCTGTCCAGAATATTTTCTTCGCGGAGTGCTTTCAGAATACGTCCTACATTATCATCAATGCACTTGACCATACCAAAGTAAAGAGCCATCTGTCGTGCGTTGAACCGGTCCTTCATGACCCGTTGGAATGATGGCAGGTCTTGACCCTTTGCAAGTGCACTTGCCGGTTGACTCAAAGTTGCCGGATCAAACATGGTATCATAAGGAGCTCTTACCGTGTTCGGTCCGTGAGGGTCAGGAATAGCAACCATATAACAGAATGGCCTGTCCTTGTTAGTGCGAACAAAATCGATTGTTCGATCAAATAAAAAATCTGTAGTGAATGTCTTCTGATCTGCTCCGGCTAGAGAATAAGTTGGTTTGCCCTCCTTGACTGCTCCAATGCGCGGTCCCTTAGGTCCAATCTCCAATTTTTTCCAGTGCCCTCGGTTGAACATGAACCGATTATCCGTAAAACCAAAATTCTTTTTGGGTTTCCAGCCTGGTTTAGCGGATCCAGCTAAATGCCATTTACCCGCATAGCCGGTCACATAGCCAATATCTTTCAGTACATGAGCGAAAGTATTTACTCCATCATTGAGTGGAACATTATTATTAATTGCCCCTGCGTTCTGAGGATAGAGCCCGGAAATTAGCGCAGCCCGTGAAGGAGTGCATACCGGCGAGGTCGCATAGTAACGATCGCAAATGGCCCCATCTTTTGCTATCCAATCAATGTTCGGCGTGTCTACTTTTACTCCCTTGCCCCATACAAATGCCTGATCGACCGGCATCAGATCACGGTAACAACCCAGCGTTCTAAAATTATGCTCATCGGTCTGTATGATCAGCACATTCATTGGCTCCTCGGACCGGACGGGCATCAAAGTAAAAATGAAGAGTAGCAAAAAATTTGCTTTAGATAAGAAGAATAACGACCTCATGACTGTTTTATAAAAGCATGGCAGGGCTCTGAGGCAATAACTAATAATAATTCAATTCTGAATCTTTAAAGGTATTCCTTAAAGAGCAATACTCAACACTATCAACAATCTAATAGATAAGAGGAATGAACATGGATGCTGTTCTCATTTTCTCTTCCCAGATCACATCACTTATGAGCTGAGGATCATCTGATCTTTCATTGTTTTGATCACAAATGTAATCCCTTATGCTTGTTGCGTTAGGAATCTGGGTCCAGTCATCATCAATGCAGTTCG
>Ga0114996_10006924_pt1 | contig 12959 bp, 8 predicted proteins | sample ArcticOcean_MG_C_4_FD_87039 | JGI IMG/M metagenome (GOLD analysis project Ga0114996, IMG submission 87039) | Marine microbial communities from western Arctic Ocean - ArcticOcean_MG_CB4_134 | ecosystem: Environmental > Aquatic > Marine > Oceanic | place: Arctic Ocean: Canada Basin | collected... | reverse complement strand
CGTGGCACTAAGGGCATAAGTTTTCTTTTGTATTCAAAGGATGCTCGTGATTTCAGCTCAAAGATGATTTTGGAATTGAATGGTGAATGACCTAATTTCTTGATCTTTTATTTTTATTTATTCCCGTCAGAAGACTATTGATTGTGGTGCTTTTGATGTTAGATACATTCTGGGTTCACAAAGGTAATGCCAAAAATGAAACTTAACCAAATTGTAGAGGCAATGTTATTTGCCTCTAAGGAGCCGATTACAACTAAGGTAATCGCAAAAATTATACGTAAAGTTTCTAAGAGAGAAGTCCCTGACAATAAATTATGTTCGGTCAATGCTAAGGAAATTGAAAAAGTTATCGATACACTTAATCGATCTTATGAAAAGAAAAGCGCACCTTACATAATTGAAGAACGCTCAAATGGCTGGAGTTTATTTACGAGGATTGAATACGGGGTCTACCTGAGAGAACTATTTCCCGATTTAAAGCCGACCCGACTAAGTGCTCCGGCTTTGGAGACGTTGGCAATTGTGGCATATAGACAGCCCATTACAAAAGCTGCTATAGAAGCTGTTCGTGGAGTTAATGTTGATGGTGTATTGCAATCATTAATTGAAAGAGGGTTGGTCGGGCTTGGGGGGCGTGCTAATTTGCCCGGGAAGCCATTTTTATATGAAACATCCAAAAACTTTTTAGAGCATTTTGGAATAAAAAATGTTGATGATTTACCTAATGCATCTGAATTGAGGCAGGTGGAACTGCCTCAACCTGAGACTGAAGTAGTTGATGGGGAACAGTTGCCTTTAACTGGTGTAAATTCAACCGATGAGGGCGAGCCGAATGAAAATGATGACGATTCTCTCGAAGTTTCTGAAGAAAATGAGGGTCACGATGATCCTATAGAGGAATAACTAGCTACTGACTTGCGGGATCAATGGGTCCCAATTAGAATAATTTATTTATCATTAATATGTCTCTTGATTCCATTAGGGAGCAGATAGATGCCCTCGACACTGAGTTGCTTAAACTCCTTAATGAGCGAGCTGATTTAGTACATCAGGTCGGAGAGATTAAAAAGAAGGATGGGATTGAGATATATGCGCCAGAACGAGAAGAGAGTTTGCTAAAGAGGTTGGCCAAAAAAAGCGAAGGGAGATTAACCGAAGATTCGATACGTGCTATTTATCGGGAAATCATGTCAGCTGCGCTATCTCTTGAGGAAGATCTTAAAATTGCATATCTTGGACCTCAGGGTACATGGACTCATCAGGCTGCCATAAGTAAATTTGGTCATAGTGTCAGTTATTCCTCTCAGGAAAACCTCTTTGCGGTATTTGATCAAGTGGCAAGAAAAAAGGCAGACTATGGTGTGGTACCTATTGAAAATTCAACAGAAGGTGCAGTCAATCATACTTTGGACATGTTTGCAGATTCGCCTTTAAGGATTTGTGCTCAAATATTGCTGCCAATAGAAAATGCATTAATGGCAAAAGGTCCACGTGAAGATATAAAGAAGTTATACTCTCACCCACAAGTTTTTGGTCAGTGCAGAGAATGGCTGCAAAAGAATTTTCCCAACGCAGATTTGATTGAAGTCTCTAGCACTACTCGTGCGGCGTCTATAGTAGTTGATGAGTCTCAGTCGGCGGCATTGGGAGGAAAGCTTGCGGCTGAGTTGAATGGCTTGGATTTATTGGAAGAGAGCATTCAAGATCGTGCGACAAATACTACAAGATTTTTGGTATTGAGTCATAATATGTGTCCCCCGACTGGTAATGACAGGACGTCTGTGATGTTTTCTGTCCGTGATAAGCCGGGTTCATTATTTGATGCATTACAACCTTTCAATTCGTTCAAAATCAATATGTCGAAAATTGAGAGCAGGCCATCTAAACAGCGTGATTGGGAGTATTATTTCTTTGTAGATATTGTTGGGCATTGCGAGGATCCGGACCTTGCTCAAGCGCTGAGTGAACTTGAGGAACACTGTAGTTTTATTAAGGTTTTGGGCAGTTATCCCGATTCTGTAGTAAATTAGGCACATTTCGTGCTAAAAAATCCTCGAAAAATAAAGAAAATTGCTTAAAATCCTAATTATTAGCGTGTTTTACAACCCTAATAATTAAGTCTTTTGCTTTCTACTTGGTTTTTATCAGTAGCTGGTTAGATTATGCGCCCTTTTTTCAGGTTATCTTGGAAAGGCCAAGGCCCCGCTATATAAGGGATGTTTACGGCTAGCCGTAAGCATTCTTAAAAATTCAATTATATCAATATTGTAACGAACTATGCCTTTAAGGACATTTCCAAAAAAGCACGGCCTATATGACCCCTCGTATGAGAAGGACAGCTGTGGTGTTGGATTTGTCGCTAACATGAAAGGAAACCCGGAGCATCAGATTGTTTTGGATGCTCTTGAGATGCTCGCTAGAATGGAGCATAGGGGTGGATGCGGATGTGAGCCTAATACAGGAGATGGCGCTGGAATACTTGTTGGCTTACCTGAAGGCTTCCTAAGAAAAGTTGCTAAGGAAGATCTTGATCTTGAATTACCAGAAAAGGGTAAGTTTGGGGCGGGGCTTGTCTTTTTACCGAGAAATGAAGAGGAGAGAAAAACGTGCATTGATTCAGTAGAAAAAATTATCACAGAACATGGGCAGGTCTGCTTGGGTTGGAGGGATGTCCCGGTCTGCACAGAAGAGGCCGATGTCGGTCCAGCTGCTAGGGCGGCTGAACCATGCATTAAGCAGTTATTCATAGGTGCCGCAGAAGGGATCGAGGGTGATGATTTTGAACGTCAATTATATATCATAAGGAAACGAGCTAGTCATCAACTCAGGTTCGACGAAGGATTGGATGAAAGGTTGCTTTTTTATATTTGCAGCCTTTCTACAAAAGTAATGATTTATAAGGGCATGTTGAATACTGCTCAGGTTATTAAGTATTTTAGTGATCTAGCAAACCCTGATTTTGAGACTCATCTTGCTATGGTTCACTCGCGGTTTTCTACTAACACTTTTCCTAGTTGGGATCGTGCGCAGCCTTTCCGTTTCATGAGCCATAACGGAGAGATTAATACTCTTAGAGGAAATATTAACGCGATGCGATCCAGAGAAGGTACGCTTAGTACGGATTTTTTTGGTGATCATTTATCTAAGCTCTACCCGATAATGGAAGAGGAGTGTTCTGATTCTGGAAATTTTGATAACACATTAGAATTCCTCCTGATGTCTGGCCGTTCTTTGCAGGAGGCTGTCCTTTTGATGGTTCCTGAGGCTTGGCAAAAGCACAATCAGATGGATCAAAAGAAGCGTGATTTCTATGAATATAATTCATGTATCATGGAGCCTTGGGATGGGCCAGCGTCTATTGTTTTTACTGATGGTAAATACATAGGTGCCGTTTTGGATAGGAATGGCCTTCGCCCCAGTCGCTACTATTTAACAAAAGATGACCGTGTTATAATGGGTAGTGAAGTTGGAGTCGTTGATGTTGATCCTGCTGATGTTGTAGCTAAAGGAAGACTCCAGCCTGGCAAAATGTTTTTGGTTGATTTTGAGGAAGGGAGGATGATTCCTGATGAGGAGATAAAATCAGAATTTTCTGCCCAAAGGCCATATGGAGAATGGTTGAAAAATCAGCGCATCGAGTTCAAAGATATTGATGCAGGTAAAGATGCACCAGGCCTTGATGATGATAATCTTCTGCAAAGGATGCAGGCTTTTGGTTTCACCACTGAGACTATGCAATTCATGTTGCTTCCTATTGTTAACGAAAAGCGCGATCCGCTTGGCTCAATGGGTAATGACGCAGCTCTTGCATGTTTGAGTGATAAGCCAAGAATGCCGTATGATTATTTTAGGCAGTTATTTGCCCAGGTCACTAATCCTGCAATCGATTCGATTCGAGAGGAAGTGATAATGTCTTTGGAATGTTATATTGGTCCTGAAAAGAATCTCCTTGAGACGACCGAGGGCCACGCTCAAAGGTTAAAGCTACCTTCCCCTATACTAGATAACGAGCAGCTGCATGCTCTGAAGAAAATGGACTGCAAAGGATGGAAGTCCAAAATTATTGATATTACTTTTCCGAGATCAGAAGGTGTCAAAGGTGTAAGAAAAACTATTGAGAGAATTTGCAGTGAGACTCAAGAGGCTATTAAAGATGGCTATAATTTGGCTATTTTGAGCGATCGGGCACTATCTAATGACCGTGTTCCTCTCAGTACATTGCTAGCTAGTGGAGCCGTTCACCAGTATCTTGTTAGGAATGCTTTAAGGACACAGGTTGGCCTTGTTCTTGAAACTGGTGAAGCGAGGGAAGTTCATCATCATTGTTTGTTGATTGGGTATGGTGCTGACGCCATTAATCCTTACTTGGCTTTTGAAGCTTTGTGGAAAACTAGACGCGAAGGATTTACTGATCCTGAAGAGTTCGTAGATGACAAGTCTATTGTCGATGCATATCTAAAAGGTGTTGAAAAAGGAATGCTGAAAGTCATGGCAAAAATGGGCATTTCGACTTTGCATTCTTATAAGGGTGCCCAAATTTTCGAAGCGGTCGGTTTAAAGAATGATGTTATAGAGCTTTGCTTTTGTGGAACGGCTAGTCGAGTTCAGGGTCTTGATCTTGATGAGCTTGCCGAGGAGATGTTAAGGCGTCATGCCCTTGGCTATCCTCCTCGTAATGAAGTTAGGTTGCCAACGCTCCCGAATCCTGGAGAATTCCATTGGCGAGCAGATGGAGAGAAACACATGTGGAATCCGGAATCGATATCAGCTCTTCAAGTGGCTGCGAGAACAAATGATTTTGAATCATATAAACAATTTTCTGATCACATTAATAACAGCAATAAGACACTTTGTGCATTGCGAGGCTTAATGAATTTTAAGTCTGGTGCGAACGGCGGATCGATTCCGATTGAAGAGGTGGAGCCTGCCTCTGAGATTGTGAAACGGTTTTGTACTGGAGCGATGAGTTTTGGTTCAATTTCTGCTGAAGCTCACGAGGGATTGGCGATTGCCTTGAATCGGATTGGTGGAAAGAGTAACACTGGAGAAGGTGGAGAGGATCCGGCTCGGTTTGATCCTCTTCCCAATGGCGATTCTAAACGTTCTGCTATTAAGCAAATCGCTTCGGGCCGATTTGGTGTGACGATATGGTACCTGACAAATGCCGATGAACTTCAAATTAAGATTTCTCAGGGGGCTAAACCTGGCGAGGGAGGTGAACTTCCAGGTAAAAAAGTTGACGATAATATTGCACGTATTCGTCATAGTACGCCAGGGGTTGGATTAATTAGTCCTCCACCGCATCATGATATTTATTCGATCGAAGATCTCGCGCAACTCATTCACGATCTGAAAAATGCGAATCGTGCTTCTCGAGTTAGCGTTAAGTTAGTATCTGAAGTTGGGGTGGGCACGGTTGCTTCTGGTGTTACAAAGGCCAAGGCAGATCATATTGTAATAGCTGGAGAGACTGGTGGCACAGGAGCTTCCCCACTTACTAGTATCAAACATGCAGGACTACCTTGGGAGTTAGGCTTAGCAGAAACCCATCAAACCTTAGTGCTTAACGACCTTAGAAGTAGAGTTGTTCTACAAACTGACGGGGGGCTTAAGACAGGTCGTGACGTTGTTATTGCCGCGCTCTTGGGAGCTGAGGAGATGGGTTTTGCAACTGCTCCACTTATCACGATGGGTTGCATTATGATGAGGAAGTGTCATTTGAATACTTGTCCAGTTGGTATAGCAACGCAGAACAAAGAATTACGGAAAAAATTCAACGGATCGCCCGAGTATGTGGTGAATTATTTATTTATGGTTGCTGAGGAGACCAGACAAATAATGGCTGATTTAGGTTTCCGTACAATAAATGAAATGGTCGGACGAGTTGATGCTCTTGAAATGCAGGAAGCAATTGATCATTGGAAAGCGGATGGGATAGACCTAAGCTCTATACTCACTCCTGCAGAAAAACCTCATCCTGATACAGGAACTTACTGCACGGAATCTCAGGACCATGGTCTTGAAGAAGTGTTGGACATGAAGCTGCTTGAACTTGCAAAGTCCGCACTTGAAGAAAGTGAGCCGGTTAATATTGAATTGCCTATCAGTAATACTGATCGAACTGTAGGAACTATACTGAGTAACGAGGTTGCCAAGGCTCATGGAGGAGATTTACTGCCAGAAGATACGGTTAAAATAAAGTTTACAGGATCAGCTGGACAGAGTCTTGGTGCTTTCTTGGCAAAAGGAATTAGTATTGAATTGGAGGGTGATGCTAATGATTATGTTGGAAAGGGTCTCTCAGGTGGCAATCTTGCTATCTATCCGCCAAAGTCTTCAAAATTTACCCCTGAAGAAAATATTATAGCTGGAAATGTTTGTTTATATGGAGCGACTGGAGGGAAGGCATTTTTCCGTGGACATGCCGCTGAGCGGTTTTGTGTTAGAAATAGTGGGGCTTATGCTGTTATTGAAGGCATAGGCGATCATGGATGCGAGTACATGACAGGTGGTCGTGTCGTAATACTGGGTTCAACCGGACGTAATTTTGCTGCAGGTATGTCGGGTGGGGTGGCCTATATTTGGGATCCAGAAAATAATTTTCCTCCTAAATGTAATATGGAAATGGTAGAACTTGAGAAGGTCGCTGATCATGAAGATATAGAAGAACTTCGATCTTTAATTGAGGAGCATGGAAAGCTCACAGGATCCACCGTTGCTAACGGTATCCTAGATGACTGGGAAAATGCATTAAATGACTTTGTTAAGGTTATGCCAACGGACTACAAGAGAATTCTTGAAGAACGTAAAAAGGTTAAAAAGGAACTCGTTGCATAGACGGTAACAATAAAATTTAAAATGGGAAAACCTACAGGATTTATGGAGTTTGAACGTGAGGCAGTGCCTTATCGTGATCCTCTTGAACGCCTCAAAGATTACGGAGAAATAAACACAAGCCCTTCTGAGTCTCATCTTCAAACCCAGGGATCACGGTGCATGGATTGTGGCGTTCCTTTCTGTCAATCGGGCAATGGTTGTCCTATTGATAATCTTATTCCTGAATGGAACCACCTCGTCTATCAGAAGAGATGGAGAGAAGCCATAGATCGTCTTCACAAAACTAATAATTTCCCTGAATTTACCGGTCGTGTATGTCCGGCACCTTGCGAGGGTTCTTGTGTGTTAGGTATCACAAATCCTCCTGTTACTATTAAAAACATTGAGAACACAATCATTAATCGTGCTTTTGAGGAAGGCTGGGTGACTTCGAATCCGCCAAAAGAGCGCACGGGTAAGAAAATTGCCATAGTAGGTTCGGGTCCGGCCGGATTGGCAGCGGCTGACCAACTGAACAAGGTTGGTCATGAAGTTACTGTTTATGAGCGTGCTGACCGGATTGGCGGATTGCTGATGTATGGCATTCCAAATATGAAACTTGATAAAGGTGTCATTGAAAGGCGCATTGCGTTGATGCGTGAATCAGGTGTTAAGTTTGTGACTTGTGCACATGTTGGAAAGAAGGAGGAATTGGAATCTGGTCATATGACGCAGATCATGGAGGAGAACGGTTGTGACATTCAATACATTGATCCAAATGATCTATTAAAAGAAAATGACGCGCTCCTTATATCTACTGGAGCGACTAAACCATTTGATCCTACTTCAAGGAATCCGGGCCGTGATTTGCAGGGGATTCAGTTCGCTATGGATTTCTTGACTCGTAACACCAAGAGTTTATTGGATTCTGAGCTAAAAAATGGCTGTTATACATCTGCTAGTGATAAGCATGTTATTGTCATCGGTGGAGGTGATACTGGGGCAGATTGCATAGGGACTTCTTTGAGGCATGGGTGTAAGGATGTCGTTAATTTCGAACTATTAGATAAGCCGCCGGTTGAGCGTGCAGCGAATAACCCTTGGCCGCAGTGGCCAAGAATCTATAGGCTCGATTATTCGCATGAAGAAAACAAAGCGAAAAACGGTGATGATCCTCGTGCATATCAGATCCTTGCAAAGGAATTTGTTGATGATGGTAATGGCAAGGTTAAAGGGGTTAAAACTGTGGGAGTTGACTGGTCAACGCCAGTTGAAGGAGGCCCTCCATTTAGTGAGATCGAAGGTACAGAAAAAGAATGGCCGGCAGATTTGGTGTTACTTGCTACAGGATTCGTCGGGCCAGAGCTTCAACTGGGAGAGATGTTAGATGTGGAGACTCAAAATCCAAGAGGGAACTGGCAAACTTTCATTGGTGAGCATGGTGAATTCACTACAAATATTGAAGGTATATTTACCGCCGGAGACTGTCGTCGAGGGCAGTCCTTAGTATTTTGGGCAATAAATGAGGGTCGTGGCGCTGCTAGGGCAATTGATATTTATTTAATGGGTAATAGTCTTTTACCTGCCCCTGGAATTACTCAAGGAGGAATAGCTGCGGCCAAGTAGTTGGCAGTATTTTCATTTTGAACCGGTTTGGCTCAGGCTAATTGATGTTATCTTTAAAGATAATAATTCAGATTTATTTTAGATATGCCGTCAGATGTAAATGAGGCTTGCCCTGTGTTACCGTTTATCGCGAAACCTGTTAGCGCTAAAGATTCGAGAGCTATTGGACAAGAAAGAGGAGAGTCTTTTTACAGAATGTGTCTCGAATATGCGCAAACAAAATGGATTAAGGGATTGCCAGCTCAGGCCCTTTTGCAATTGAATCGAGCGATGTCTGCTGATCTCTCGGGCGACGAAGAATGTTTGCAGCAGTATTCGGTTCCCTATGCTTCCGTTAAATGGATTTTGATGGACCGTCCCGATAAGAGGGGCCAATTTCTGGCAAATCCTCGTAGGCATTGGCAGCATTATGCAACGAGAATGTCTGGTCCGCGTGCTGAAATAAGGACTTGGCGATCTTGGGCATGTTTTGCAATTGCTTCCCGAGTTTTACCTGATTCTGAATTTCCTAAAGACAAGCAGCAAATAGAGGAAGAAGGAACATTTATACCTGATGAAAGTGAGATTGAAGATATGCTTTATCTTATTGGTTTAGCGGGGGAATGCGAAATATGGAAAAAAGTAATTAAAAGCTAAAATTCAGGAATTAAAGAGTTGTTATTGTTGGTTTTTTTAACACTTCTCATTGTTCCCTCTTGACGGTTATTGCTTGGCGGGGAATGATCACGGTCCAATGTCATCTGAAGCATTTCCAGAAATACAGAAAATTCAATACGAGGGTCCAAGTTCAAAGAATCCTCTCTCATTCAAACATTATAACGCTGATGAGGAAGTCGGTGGTAAGGCAATGAAGGAGCATATGCGTTTTTCAGTTGCTTACTGGCATGCGATGCGCAATCCACTTGCTGATCCTTTTGGAGGGGGGACTGCCCAACGGCCTTGGGATGATGGAAGTGATTCTGTTGAGAATGCTCAGAACAGAGCCCGAGTTGCATTCGAATTCATGGAAAAATTGGGCGTGGAATATTATTGTTTTCATGACCGGGACGTTGCTCCTGAACTTAATACTCTTGAGGAATCAAATGTTGCTCTTGATGCCGTGGCAGATGTATTAGCTGAGGAACAGGAACGAACAGGGATAAAGTTATTATGGGGAACAGCGTGTCTGTTCGCTCATTTTCGTTATAATCAGGGTGCGGCGACAAGTCCCAATGCCGATGTCTTTGCCTATGCTGCTGCACAAGTTAAGAAGGCGATGGAAGTGACTCATAGGTTGGGTGGAAAAGGTTATACATTTTGGGGAGGCAGAGAGGGCTACTCGACGCTATGGAACACTGATCTTAAACGTGAGTTGGACCATCTGGCCAGATTGCTGCACATGGCGGTGGATCATAAAAAGAAAATTGGTTTTGAGGGACAGTTTTATATCGAACCAAAACCAAGAGAGCCTACGACGCATCAATACGATTCTGATGCGGCGGCTTGCCTTAACTTTTTACGTGAGCATGATCTTCTTGACCATTTGAAGCTTAACCTTGAGACAAATCATGCAACGCTTGCTGGACACACAATGATGCACGAAATGCGTGTGGCCGCCTCTGCTGGAGCTCTTGGATCTGTGGATGCGAATACGGGAGACGAGCTCATCGGTTGGGACACTGACCAGTTCCCAACGGATATCTATCTCACAACACAAATAATGCTGGAGATTCTTGAAGTGGGTGGATTTACGACTGGGGGACTTAACTTCGATGCCAAGTGTCGAAGGGAAAGTTTTGAACCAGTTGATTTATTCCATGCTCACATTGGAGGAATGGATGCATTTGCTCGAGGTTTAAAAATTGCGCATGCAATTCGTGAGGATGGGCGCCTCAGTGATTTCGTTGATGACAGGTATTCGAGTTATGATTCTGGGATCGGAGCAAAAATTGAATCCGGTGAGATCGGCTTTGAGGAACTTGAAGCCCATGCTTTGGCTAATGGTGAACCAAATCTTAAGAGTGGTCGTCAAGAAATGCTGGAGAATCTGATTAACGAATTCATCTAAGAAATTTTAACTGCATCTAGACTGCGATTAAGAGAAGCTATCTTCGCTTTACTGTAAATTATTTGCGAAAATGTTTTTCAGAACAGATCCGAATCAACCTGGAACATTGCGTTTTCAGTTATTTGGTTTTCCGATTGCTATTCATTGGTCCTTTTGGGTAATACCTATCCTATTTGGTGCCTCTGGGGGAGGAGATCCAGTTGAACAGACGAGGTCTTTATTAATACTGGTTATCGTTTTTTTTATTTCGATTCTTGGACATGAATTGGGTCATGCATTTGCTTATCGATGGTACGGAGGGGAACCAAGTATTTTCATCCATGGGATGGGGGGTGTGGCGGCCGTGCATGGATACTATACAAGAAAACAAATAATAATAATTACTATTGCGGGACCCTTATTCGGATTTGCAATGGCAGGAATTTGTTATGGAATTTTACGTTTAGCCATTGATTGGCAATTAGCTGCAGGTGCTTATTTGAGTTATTTTTTAATTTTGATGATTTATTTAAATGTTTTTTGGTCTTTCTTAAATCTTCTCCCCATTATGCCATTGGATGGTGGACAATTACTTGGGCATATAATGAATGATAAGAAGCCGGTGCTTCGGGGAAAAATAGGAGCTTTTACTGCTTTTGTTGCAGGTATCATTTTGTTGAAGCTGGGATATATATTTGGAATGATTCTTTTTGGATTCCTTGCTTATCAGAATTTGCAGGCAGCAGAACGTGCCAAAAGAGGCTATAAATAATAAATTTTAATTTAGTGTATCGGTAATAATTATGAATGAGAAACACCTTGAAGATCTAATTACATATCTAAAGTTTCCCAGTATTTCTACAGACAGTGCTCATTCCAATGATGTAAAGGATTGTGCAGAATGGCTCAGAAAAAAAATGATTGATAAGGGTCTTGAGTCTCAGATTCATGAGACGCCAGGGCATCCGATAGTGATAGGAAAGAATGAGCATCGTGAAGGGCTGCCAACGATCATGATTTATGGGCATTATGATGTTCAACCAGCAGATCCGATTGATCTTTGGGAATCGCCTCCATTTGAGCCGCGGATTAATGATGGTAAAATTTATGCTAGAGGTTCCACGGACAATAAGGGGCAGAATCTTGCTCACTTACTAGGGTTAGGTGAAATAATTAATGAAGAAGGTGAGCTGCCTGTAAACGTTATTTTACTCGTTGAGGGTGAAGAAGAGATAGGCAGCCCAAACCTCGGGCCATTTCTGGAAAAGTATAAGGACGAACTCGAGTGTGATGTTATAGCAGTTTCAGATACAGGAATGATAGGGCCTGGAATTGGTACTTTTACTTATGGGTTAAGAGGTATTGCTTGCATGGAAGTTACAGTTCATGGTCCTTCAACTGATTTACATTCCGGGGTTTTTGGGGGATCCATAGCAAATCCATCGACAGCCATAGCCAAACTCATTTCAAGTCTTCATGATTCTGACGGGAAGATAAAAGTGGCGGGCTTCTATGATGATGTAAGAGAAATTCAAGAATGGGAGAGGGATTCCTGGGCAGGGCTTCCTGTCAATGAAGCTGAGACGCTAGAGCTTACAGGATCCAGTGAATTATTTGGCGAGAACGGTTTCACCGATGCCGAAAGGAGATGGGCTCGTCCCACTGCTGAGGTGAATGGCATAGGCGGTGGTTATCAGGGAGAAGGGTCGAAGACCGTGATCCCATCCAAGAGTTTTGCTAAGCTTTCTTTTAGACTAGTTCCTGATCAGGATCCTGAAAATATATTAAAAATTGTTCGAGAGCACCTTGAATCGCACCTTACTCCTGGCACAAGAATAGAATGCGAGTTTGGGCACAGCGGAAAACCTTACCTGATGGATCCGCAATCTGCTTATGGTAAGGCTGCTCAAAATGCACTCAGGGAAACTTTTGGTCGTGAACCGGCTCTTATACGGGAGGGAGGAAGTATTCCTATCGTTCAGACCTTCAAGGATGTATTAGGAACTGACACCTTGTTGCTTGGCCTTGCCTTGCCCGATTGCCAGATCCATGCTCCAAACGAAAATTTTCTTATCAAGAACTTTTATGATGGTATTCGTCTCAATCGTCTATTGATTAGAGAAATTAGTAATTAGATTGTTACTGTTTTATTTTTCCATTAGGAGTTGAACAAAACGCAATCCACTAGCTGTTAGTTTGGCTTTGTCTTTGCTTCCAGTGAGTCGAGATCTAGTGTTCCATGAGTGGGGCGTGGCTGAATATTCGACCCAACTAATTGTAGGTGAGTTTACTTTCTTATTATGAGGGCTAATGCCGAGTGGAATTCCTGACCGGCTCATTGTAATTTCCCATGATGGATTGTTGGTGGCATCTGCCATGTTCTTTGCTAGCCAAGGGTAAGACTTCATGATTAACGGCATGCCTTTGTTGGGAACTAATAATTTCCAATAGGGGTTAGTTGTTTTAATGAATTGCGGTAATGTTATCGAGG
>Ga0114996_10006922_pt1 | contig 12962 bp, 5 predicted proteins | sample ArcticOcean_MG_C_4_FD_87039 | JGI IMG/M metagenome (GOLD analysis project Ga0114996, IMG submission 87039) | Marine microbial communities from western Arctic Ocean - ArcticOcean_MG_CB4_134 | ecosystem: Environmental > Aquatic > Marine > Oceanic | place: Arctic Ocean: Canada Basin | collected... | reverse complement strand
GGTCAAGGAAGTGTATTCCGGGGAAGATGCCATTGGCGAGTACAAACGGTTCTGGGATGGGACGGATAAGCAGAATCAGCTTGTTGCACCCGGGATTTATATATATCGTATAAAAGTGGATGTACAAACGGAGGAGGAGATTCAGAGCGGGGTTGTCGCCGTTGCCTATTGATTTCTCGCGGCTGAAAAAATGTGGATGGTGATCTGATGAATTCAGTAAAATTAATAAAAATAACGGTGGTTCGTTGCTTATTGACCCTCGCCGCCAGCGCCTTGTTTGTCGTCCCCACTGTTTGGGGGCAGCAGACGGGGTATTCGATCCAGGGTGGCAAGGTGGTTATTGATGCCAAAGAGCAATGGGACCAATGGGAACGGGTGGCAAAGACCATCCAGATTACCGACGAGGGAGTACTTCCCGTCTTCATCCGCAAGAGAACGGTGCTGGAAGTAGATGGCCAGGAGGTCGTTGTTCCCGGAGTCAATACGGTTTTAAACGCCGCCGAGTTGGAGGGGGGCATACGGGCGGCGGGTACCAATGCCGCTCTTGCAGCCAATCTCATGGACGGTAGGATGGATACCTATTGGGGGCCTAACCTAAGCGATCCCATGGAAGATTGGTGGGTGCAAATCGATTTGGGACGGGCGGTGTCGGCCCAGAAAATTGTGCTCAAATTTGTTGGCGAGGAGTTGGGTGATCCCTTTTTGCAGTTCAGGATCATCACATCTCAGGGAGAAGAACGCCTCGGTACGCTCAATTTCAGGAAGATTTTCAGCACCGACAAAGTGGTTAAGAACGAGCGCGTTTTTGAGGTCGATTTAACTCGCCAATTGCCCACCAAGTTTTCAGTGGCGTTAGGGGATTTTTCCGGTGATGTGATTCGCTACGTGGGCGTGGGCGTTACCAACAGCGATTTTGGCAAGGCCAGAGAGGTGACGCAAGCCCAATACGAGATATTGGCGTCCACCGAGCAGGGAGATATAGAATACTTTCGCCAGGAAGCGTCGGGAAGATTGCGGTTGCTGGAAGGCAAGGAGGATTGGGATGCGCTCGAAGGCACGGTCAAACAGGGTCCCCGGGTTTTTTACCGGCGCGAGCTGCCGCGACTTGCAGAAGTGGAGGTCTGGTCGCTGGGCGACAATATCGGCCTCGCCACATTGGAACGCGGCGGCAAGGTGACCAGCTTTGAAAGCAATGGTGCTGAGAGCGTGGTGGTAGACGGAGATATTCACAGTGTTGTAAATGCGCCGTTCTGGCCCGCCCAGGGCGGTTACAATCCCGATAAATTGCTGCCGTCCGAGCCGAATGAAGTCGAGCGCGAATTAATTATAGACCTCGCAGGTTCCTTCTTTGTGGACCAGGTTAATGTAATTCAGGCCTCCAACAACCCACCCGGTGCTTTTCAAGCCTACAGAGTGCAGGTGTCGGACGGATCCACTAACGCCGGCGGCAGTCTGGCCTGGAATACCGTGGGGGCGCTGGCCAATATTACGGGCAGCCAAGTGTATCATGGTTTTACCTTCCCACTCACCAAAATAAATTTCCTCTCCTTTACCTATCGGGTCTTCGTCGGTGGCGGGCGCCACGGTTTGTCGGAGATACAACTTTTTGGCGAAGGTTATATGCCTGAGTCTCGGATCACCTCTGTCTTTGCGGGGGATATTCCTTTTATAGAGTTGGGCAGGAATGCACAGAATCTGACTTCGATCGAGTGGGATGCGGATATACCACCAGGTACGGATCTCATCATTCAGACCCAGACGGGCAATACGGCTACTTCTGAAACCCTCTACTACAAAAAGGACGGGACGGTATACGAGGGCACACCCGAGCAGTCCCAGAAGACCTACGAAGATAATAAGAAATTCTTTGGCGAATCCTCCGTGGGGCCAGTGATCACCAGAATCCTTCCGGGAAGCGATTGGAGCGGTTGGAGTCAGCGCTATTTTAATTCGGGCGACCTGATTACTTCTCCTAGCCCCAGGAGATTTGTTTCGGTCCAGGTGACTTTCTTGACCCAAGATCCGCTCGTAGCGGCCACACTGCGGTCGCTAACGCTCAACTTTGTCGATCCTGTGGCTCGGGCGGTTGTCGGTGAGATCGTCCCTCCCCGTCTGGATCAGATCGGCGTCAACCAGGAATTTTCCTATTTCATCCAGCCGACCTTTGAGACTGATAGCAGGGGATTTGACGATATTCTCATCGAAGCGCCGGTCGGTGTCGAGATGAAATTTAAACAGGTGAAGGTTGACATAACGGGTCAGGAAAGCCAAACTTATAGCGCCCAGAGCGAAGGACTCGAAGTTATTTCGGATGTATCCGATTCTCTCTGGGTGCATCTGCCCACCTCGATCAAAACCACCAGTGAAACGGCATTGATCGAAGTGCAATTTGAAGCAACTATCTTTGACTTTGCTACATTTTTTAATGGTTCCATAAGCAATTCTTCCTTTGAAAGCTCCTGGCAGAGAGTCGATGAGGGCGATGCAAACGGGATTATAGACAGTGAAAAGACGGTGGTTCTAGCGCTTGAAGGCAAACAAGTACTGGGCGATATTGAGGTGGGGCGCGAGATTATCACGCCCAATGGAGATGGGGCCAACGACGAGATGGCGTTTAGCTTTTCACTCATGCGCGTGGGCGTGGGCACACCGCTTTTGGCGCAGATATACGATCTTAGTGGCCGCTTGGTGCGCCAATTGCGCGATGCGCCGGTCTCTGCTGGACGGCATACCGTGCAATGGACGGGAGTCGATGACGCCGGGGAGTTGGTGCCCCCCGGCATATATATTCTAAGAATTGATATCGACACTGATTCCGATGCGGCCGAAAATACGTTGGTTAGCCGTTTAATACACGTAGTATACTAGGCGTTATTATAGTATAACTGGGAGGCATGGCCGTTGAATAGACAGCAGTTTTTTATAAAGACGTGGCTGTCGGTCCTGTTTTTAGTTTCGGTAGGACTGGTACCGATTGGGGTCCACGGCGTGGAGGTGGTCATAGGAGGAGGGCCAGGTACGCTCGATTGGGAGCAACAATTCTCCGAAATATCGGTCATCGATTTTGCCGCCAATCCCGGCCAGATTCAGCCGGATCAGACCGGTTCCGCGGACAATCTCGCACTCAAGATACTCGAAAGTGGAGGATCTATAACATCGCCCAATGCGAGAATTGTGCTCGAAATATCTACTAGCGAACTTGACAAGCGCTTGAAGAGTATGATCAGCGGTGATACGACCGATGCGTTTGAGATCAAGGGCGTCAATGCCACCGGGATTATAATCAATATCGATATGGGCGAGCGTTTTGGCATCAACCGGATTCGCTTTGGCACGCGAACGGGTTTTGAGGAATTTGCCATAGGGGGATTTTCGATCTTCTTAAACGACGGCAGCCAGGAGCAAACAACCCTGGCAGGGACGCCCGATTTCAGGCTTTTCAAAACGCTTGAACGCAATGTTGATCCGGTAATAGACTTGGATGTCCCACTGCAATTCGTGCGTTTTATACAATTAAAACAGTTGGTGAGGGGCGAATGGGAAATCGATGAGTTTGAGGTGTTCGGCGAGGGTTTTGTCTCTGCGGCTTCGTACACATCAAAGGTATTCGATCAGGGACAAGCCGCTGTTTTTGGTGGCCTAACATGGTCCGCTGGAGCCATCGGCGAACCGACCAAATCGAGTGTCGTCTTATCGACGCGCAGCGGCACCAGTGCAGATCCCAGCGACTCCTTGGCCTGGAGTCCCTGGTCTCCTCCCCTGCCTGCGGGCGTGCTCACAGATATTGTCTCGCCCGCCCCCCGCCGCTATTTTCAGTTCCGCTTTCTCTTTGAAAGCAGTGATATTCTCTCCGCGGCGACCGCCGATTCGCTGATTTTTGAAGTCTCTCCTGCCATCGCCGACTCGTTGCAGGGCGAGATTTCGCCGCAAAATGCTTTCATCGGACAGAACACGACGTTCACCTATGCAGTGCGGGCGTTCGACAGCAACGGTTTTGACCGGCTCAAAATAGAGACCCTGGCACCGGTGGACACGGTACATTCCGTGGAAATAGACGGCGTCGAGGTCCCATTCGAAAAAACGGACGTTGATGACGGGGTCGAGATCGGCTTTGAACGGATTGTCGGAAACAAGACCCTACAAGTGGTTTTTGACAATATAGCCTTGCAGTACAATACGGTCTTTAGCGGCAAGGTCTCCGACAGCCAGAGACCCGACCGACTGCCGCAGTCGATTGGTGCGGGAGATGTGGTCCCCGGCCCGCTGACAGCCGGCGATGACCTTTCCGTTACTATTCTGGTGGGCAAAGATTTAATTCACTCTATGGAAATTGCCCCCAATCCTTTTACTCCCAACGGGGACGCGGTCAACGACGAACTCCAGATAACCTATGACTTTATCAACCTAACAGATGTAGCTCCGGTTTTGGTAAGGGTATACGATCTCTCCGGCAGACTGGTAAAAGATATTTATTCCGGTCTGGATTCCAGCCGCAGATACCAGCGGACCTGGGATGGAACAAACAACGGTGGAGACCGGGTAGTCCCCGGGATCTATTTAGTGAGGGTAGAGGTAGATACCGATGCCGGGACGAAAAGTCGGACAGCAGTTGTATCTTTAGTATATTGACAGAGTGTTCCTGACAGAATGATGGGACCGATCCTGGGGCGCAACGGCGCCAGCAGGATGTTTTGCCGGGAGTTCAATTCACTTTAGCTGAATAACAGGGCGGGATTCTTATGACAATCGGTCATGGTTTCAGAGCTGAAGTACGCGGCATTGTTGCCGCAGCTATAGTTTGTTTTACACTTTCGGCGGTGCTGGTATTTGATGCGCCTTCCGAGGCCCAAGATGTCGATCCGCAACGCATAAAAGGGATGCGTCGGGGAGGGGAACTCACCTTTGAACCAACGGGTCCCGGCGTCTTGTTTGGCGCCCTCGATCCGGCGGTCAAAAAGTGGTACGTGCCGCAAGAACTTTTCCACGAGTACCGGTGGAAACAGTGGGAGTACACCAATTACGCCCGCGACCTCTACGACCGCTATGTGGACACCTCCCGCGAAGGGGATTATTTCTACGATATCTACGGCTCCTTCGTCACCCGGGGGTGGCTGGTCTACGACTGGACCCAGACCCAGCCGTCGCAGGGGGGGAGCAATTTATTTAAGACGGAAAGATTCGCCAGTTTTTTTAGCAATTTGACGATCGCCTCCGACCAAAAAGGACAGAACTACCTGGCGGTGACCATCGGCGACCAGATCAGATCGACCTTGACGCCGATGACCTTCTCTAAGCCGGCGTTTGACGGAATTCAGGTGGATTTCCAATCCGATAAATACGAATTGACCACTATCCTCTCCCGTATCAGTTCTCCCGGGAGTGCCAGCACCCGTTCTCCCACCGTCCAGGAGAGAACGAGCCTGACGACCCTGACGGGGGGCAGGGCAACGGCCCAACTTGGCGACTTCGTCAAGGTGGGTGCCAATTATGTAAGCGCTCACAACTCTTTCCAACTGCTAGACGCCTTTGAGGGCAGCCCGAGGAGCGGATCTATCACCTCGAGCCAGAATTCCGACAATGTAACTCAGGTTTTTGTCCGTCTCACCGACGATTCTCCCGAGGACAATGAAGGCGGCGCCACCCTCTTTGCCTGGGATATGATTATAGAAGCCGATATCGAAGTCTTTGCTGAAGAGGTAGAGGGGGAAGAGGTAGCGGAAGCGACGATCGAAAGGCAAGTTGTGAGGGCGAGCGAAGTAGGGCTCATTCCCGCCCCTCAGGGAGGGTTCCAGCGCCGGGGTTTTTGGGAAGCCAGTGGTTCCGAACAGATAGACCTGGTCTACAACTTTTCAGATGCTTCGTATACGGGGCCCGACCCTTCGGAGATTAGAAAGGTAACCTTTGAACTGGTGGTGGCCAACGATTACCGCATCGAGGTGTCTTCGGACCGCCAGACGAATAGGGCCAGGAATAATGTGTTTCTGTTGGCGGGCCGGTCCAACGACAATGTCAAGGACGGTTCCAATTTAAAGCTACTCAGAATCCCTTATGGCTTGCCGACAGCTACCGAAATATACGGAGTGACGCTGGAAGCGAACAATCTTATGGGTTTTGATTTTTACGGAGAATTCGACCGCAGCGTCAGTTACAGAAAATATCCCAATAGGCAGCAGACCGAACACTTGAAGGCCTCCGACCAGGGCGATGGGTGGATGATGAACTTATCCAAGATCGCCTATCCGTTCTTTTTCTTTAGCGAGGCCTACAGTATGGACCACAATTACAATACCAGTGCCATTCTGGCGCGCGGCGAGACCAATATAGATTACGAGGACCTGACGGGGTTCTATTACGAACTTGTCGACGACAACGACGATCAAGACAGATTTCCCGATTGGCAGCGCATCTTTGAAAGCATTGACCTAGAGGTGTTTCCCGGCCTCGACGAGAACTTGGACTTCATATCCGATTTCAACCAGAACGACAGCTTTGATCGGCCCAATTTGGTGCCCGACTACGAAGAGCCTTTCCTGAGGTATTCCACCGATCGGCCGGAATACCTCTTTGGCATGGATATGAACAATAATATCTGGGTGGATCGATTTGAAAACGACGACGAGCCAGATTTCCCCTACCGCAGAGACCTCAGAGGCTATAACGCCTACGTGGGCGCCAATATCACTCCGGGAATCAGGATCACTGCGGGCCGCACCGATGAGGATCTCATTGCCGGCGATAGGACAAATACCACCAATTATTTCCTCTTTACGCTGGACAAGGATATCCCAGGTTTGGGCACGCTAAAGATTTATGAAAGTCTGAAGTTGGCCCAGGGCGACATGCCCAACGACCTGCGCCAATGGAGGGAGTTGGAGCGCAGGAATACGCCGACTATCGATCCGCTGGCGGCCCAGGACACGTGGATAAATTCGACCTATTTAAGTTTTGATTATAAAAGGGTGAGGGATCTGAACGTCATCAGCAAAGTAAAATACGATCTGTGGCATCAAAAGGAGAAACAGCCGGATTTGCGGGACGACTTTATTTTTCTGGGCCTGGTCAATAAGGTAGACTATACTTTTAAGATCGGCACCGTTGATATCCAGCCGCGGATAAAGAACGAGCTGAGGATAGAGTCTCCGGCGCTCAAGGCTTCTCCCAAACGCCGCGAAGACACGATTCTGTTATTCTTGCTAACGCGCTGGCCCGTGCTCAATAAATCCTCGATCCAGACTGGCGTAGAATATACCATTTTCCAACAGTTCAGAGATTCAGAAAAAGCCGTTAAGGAAGGACTTTTGGACGACTTTACCGAAATTGTAGGCGCGGCGCAATTCTCCAATACTACGGCCTATCTAGGGTACAGTTTAACGACCCAGATGGGTGTTAGGTTAACCAGAAGATCCATCGATGGAGATACTGAGACGGGTCGCGTAGCCTTTGCTACGGTATACGCTGGTTTGCAATAATTAGAAATAGCAGAAATAAGGATCTCAAAGCGACAGAAACGGAATTATTCACCCATATGTTAGGTAAAATAAGCAAGATTTGTGGGGGCGCGGTTGTATTTATAGCCGTGTGTTTGGGGTGTGCGCAAGAAAAAAAAGGAGATCCGCTGGTAGCCCAAGTGGGGAGTGAGACAATATCTGCAAAGCAATTGCGGGCATTTATCGATAATCTTCCCGAGAATAGCATGGGCCAATTGGAGGTAACAGTAGAGGATGCCAAGAGGCATCTGCAGACCATGGTCGACATAGAATTGCTACTGTTGGAGGCGCGCAACGACGACGTTGACAAGAGTATCGATTATCTCAAAAAAATAAATAGGGCCATACAGACAAAGCTGGTCACGACTTTTGGCTTAAGAGAGATAAAAGTAGAGATAAAAGAAAACGAATTAGAGGAATACATTAAAAAAGAAAAACTTGCAAGGGCGATCAGATTGGGCGACATCATGCTTCCAGGCAAGGAGCAGGCAGAGGTCGCCCTGGCAGAGATCCGCAGTGGCAAGAGTTTTGGGCAAGTTGCCCGCAAGTGGTCGATCAACAGAAAAACTGCATCTAAGGGCGGCGATATAGGCAGCTATACCACCAAAGAGCATATGATTCCGATGCTGCAGGATAAATTGTTTTCCCTGGCAGTGGGCGAAGTGTCGGAACCGATACAAATCGGCGAACGCTATTCGCTTTTCAAAGTATTCGACGATACGACCGTTGTGCTCGGACCGCCGCAGATGATGAAAATCCAGAAAAAATTCAACAAAGTAAAATTTGATCTTGCAAAGGCGGCTCTCATCGAAGGGTTTAAGAAAGAATACCGCCTCCAATTGGAGCGGCAAGGCATAAACGCCTTTGTTGAGAGCTTGCGCCGCGCTACGGCTAAAGACGAACGCAGTATCGTCCTCTATAGGTACGATAAGGGGGAAATCACTTCGGGGGACTTGGTCGATGCAGTAAGTTATCTCAAAGGCGATGTCCTCAGCAAATTGGAGGACAGTGAACAAGTGATCTCCCTTGCCGATCGCCACGTCGTTCCCAATATAATGATCATGGAAGCTGCCCAACGCGCCAAAATAGATCAAGAAGAGGACATAGCCAAATGGATCGTCGAGCAGAGACGGCAGATCCTAATAATAGAGTTTAGAGCAAAAGTGTTGCAGCGCCGGGTTACCCTTACTAACGAAGAGGTGCGTCAGTTCTACGAGGACCATCCGGAAAAGTATATGAATCCCGAGCTCCTTGAGGTCGAGGAGATACTTGTGAGTACGGAGGCAGAAGCCCTGCAACTCAAGAACAAGATCGACAACGGGACGCCGCTGGGCGAATTGGCCAGAACCTATTCTCTCCGCTCCACGGAAGTCCGCGACGAAGAGGGTAGATTCCATTTCCACCCGTTTGAAAAGTTGCAATTCGGCGGTTTTGTAGAAATTGCAGTGGAGGCCGAAATCGGCAAGCTTACAGGTCCGGTCAAGGTGGAAGAAGGCTTTTCCATATTTAGGGTACTGTCTAGGGAACGCAATCGAGAAACTTTCGACGAAGCTGAATGGCGCGTCCGTTCCCACGCTAAGAGAGAGAAAAACCGCGAGGCATTTAATCAGTACATGGAAGAGTTGCGGGATAAACATCAAGCGACAATAACGATTCGGGAAGATAACCTCAAAGCCGCTTTCGGTGCGGGGTAGATATCGAGCGCGACCTAGAAGGTATTCCGCTACGGGGTATACTGATTGGCGCGGTGCTGGCGTTCTTGCTCAATTTTCTGGACGCCTATGCGACCAATATAATCCTCGGTTCTTACCTGACGCTCAATTTTAGCACCCCGGCGGCACTCTTCTTTTTCTTTTTTGTAGTGCTGGTCGGCGCCCTAGCCGGCCTTTTGCGTCGCACGCTGGCGTTAAACCGATCCGAACTAATCACAATCTACATCATGCTGGTCGTGGCCTGCTGTATTCCCGGCATGGGTTTTACCCAGTTCATGATTCCCTGCCTGCTGGGTTCTACCTACTACGCTACCCCCGAAAACAATTGGAACGAACTTTATAACCAGTACATCCCCGAGTGGATGATTCCGCGGGGCGAAAATGTAGCGCGCTATTTTTTTGAAGGACTTCCCGAGGGCGGCACCATACCTTGGAGTGCCTGGGCCGTACCGCTGAGCTATTGGTACGGATTTTTTCTAAGCCTCAGTTTTGCCATGATCTGTATCATGGTGGTGCTGCGCAAGCAGTGGATGGACCGGGAGAAACTGGTTTACCCGCTGGTGCAAGTGCCGATGGAGATGATACAGAAGGGGGAAGACGGGGTTATTGGCAAGTCGTTTTTCACCAATAAAATAATGTGGTTGGGTTTCGCCTTTTCGTTTATGCTGCTGAGTATCGACGGGCTGCATTCCTATTTTCCTTCCTTTCCGCAAATCGACAGATCCTTTGCGCTACCTTTGTTTCGCGATTCGGTAAGCCTCAATTTCTGGTTCAGTCCGCCGTGGCTGGGATTCTTCTACTTTGTCAATCTGGATATTACAGCTTCCATTTGGGTGTTCTACCTTATCACCACCATCCAACGCGGCATCTTCAATACCATCGGTTTGCAGAGCACGCAGCGCATAGACTTGTATTCGATCGAACCTTATTTGGCGCATCAGGGTATGGGGTCGATGATTGTTTTTGTGCTGATCGGGTTATGGGTGGGGCGCAGTCATCTCAAAGATGTATTCAGAAAGGCGTTGCGCGGAGATGAGCAGGTAGACGACAGCGGCGAGATGTTATCCTATCGACAAGCGGTTTTTGGATTGGCGATTTCGTTGGTCTTGGTGGCGGTGGGGTTGTGGATGATCGGGATTCCGTTTGTTGGGGCACTTTTATTTCTTTTCGGTTCTATGGTGCTGTTTCTCGGTCTGACTCGGGTGGTGGCCGAAGGGGGAATTCCCGCCATGCGACCTCCACTCATGACCTCGACTTTTGTTATCTCCACGGCTGGGGCTTCGGTCATAGGCATACCCGGCCTGGTTGCATTGGGCTTTTCCTACGGTTGGCATTCGGAAATTCGCTCGTTTGTGATGTCGTCAGTAGCCAATGGCCTAAAGATGAGCGAAATAATCAGGGGGTCTAGGCGCCGTATGTTCTGGGCTGTCGCCATAGCGGTGCTGGTCAGTATAGCGGGCTCTTCGTATATGACCTTGCTCTTGGCTTATAAATACGGGGGGATTAATCTCAATCCGCTGTTCTTTGTAGGACAGGCTCCCACCTTTGGTCCCAGGGATATGGCCCCGCGCATTGCCGCCGCGCTTCCCGGACCGCGGCTAGACGCCTACCTGTTCATGGCCATAGGTGGGACCGTGATGGCTGCCTTGATGTGGGCGCGGCACCACTTTTTGTGGTGGCCGCTCAACCCGTTGGGTTATACTATCAGTGCCAATTGGAAGACCGGACACATTCTCGGCAGCGCTTTTTTTGCCTGGTTAATTAAGTTAGTTATTCTGCGCTATGGAGGTCCGCAATTGTACCGGAACTTGCGGCCGTTTTTTCTCGGTTTGATCCTGGGCGAAATAGTTGCTGCTGGTGGATGGCTGCTGGTGGATTATATAACTGGGCACGTGGGCAGTTTTCTCACCCAGGTCTGAACAGGTCGAATCTTTTTGTTACCAGAACAATGCGCCAATGCCGTTGCCGGTCATGCCGCTAAAGAAGTCGATGAAGATCCAGAAGCCGGCGTTGCAAGTCTGGCCCAGGACCAGGCCGATGAAGAAGGGCCCCAATTTTCTGTAGAGATTGGGGCCGCCGTATTTGAGGATGATGAGTTTGAGTAGCCAGGTCAAGAAGAAGCTGAACCAGATGCGCCCCACTATGTACGAAACCGTGCAGATGGCAAAACCGAGAGGATGGAAAGGCCACCAGAGAAAACGATGCCGCAGCGCAGTCAGAATTGCCATGATAGCGCCGCCAACGCCTTTGAAAAACCAGCCGTCCCATTGCACCAGGGGCAGATTCTGCAATTTGTGGGTGATGAACTGGAATGGGACCTGGGGACCGGCGCCAAAGAACCAGCCGTGCAGATTAACTCCGCCATAGGTATAGGACAGATGTAGAATGGTCACGGCCGAACCGATCAGAGTGACCGCAATGGCCAGCACCAGGGTCCAGAACAGGGGCCGCAGGTGTCTTACCCCTTCGAGTACTTTGAGGCCATTGGTACAGGAGGCCATGATGAAGGTGCGCACGTCCCCATGCCAGATATAGGTGTAAGCCAGTGCCACTAGGCCCTCCGGACCTACTAGGGGGGTGCCCACGCCCGAGACCACGAAGGTAGAGGCGATCATCGGGCTGCGTGCCGCCGCTACGCCCCCTTCGGCGACAATGCGCGTCAGGCCAAAGAAGATGCCAAAGGCGATCAAGAGGAAGATTACCAACACCAGCAGCGAAATACCCGACATCCACAGCCAGATGCCCATGACCAATACACCACCTACCAAACCGCCGACGGCGCCCCGATAGGACATCATCTCGCTGCTGTCGTCGACGCTCTTGTCGCCATTCCAGGCGCAGCGCCAGACGTTGCCCAGATGGCGGCGAGCGGTCCACAGGCCTAGAATAACGTAGACCAGCATGGCGCCAATGCCTTGGTGCGCCAGGTAGGGCGATTGGGGGGTGCCGTAGACGCTGACAATCTCGGTACTCTGGATGCCCAGAACGCTGAAAATGCCTTGCTCACAGAGGGCCATTAGGGCGAAGACCCACAGGCCCAAGACGATTTCAAGGTTGACAAAGTAGGACAGCCCCACCATGGTGAAGCTGAGCATGATGGGTAGGGAAACCGTGTTGCGGAAGATTGGGATGCTGGTCGTCATGACGATATCGGGCACGGCTGGATAATAGTGGTGCAAACCCTTCATACTGCCCACGGCCACGGCCGCCAGAAAAGCGGTCCACATTAGTGGATTGCGCAACAGCGGCGGCACTGTTCGTCCGTCCTGCCGCATCACTGCCAGGGGGACCTGCACCAGTGGGTAGATCAGGCGTTCGTGTTCCATCCACTGGCGGCGGATGATTACCGCGGCACAGATCATGGTAAGGTAGAGCGCCAGAATGAAGATGCTCCAGGCGCACAGGGGTTGCACCCACGCCCCCCAGGGAATGGCGCTGCCCCTCGGTAGTCCTTCGTAGAAATACTTGATGGCCAGCGGGTCTTGGACCACCATCCATTCTTTAACATAGGGTTGAATGAGTTGCTGCCATTCATTTTCCGGCGTGGTGTAATAACCCAAAGCTGTCAGGCTCGGCAGTAAATACTCCATCAAACCCATGGTCGGGATGGCGCAGGCAGTGACCATCATACTGTAGAGCACGGCCATTTCGTTGGCGCGGAAGGCCAGGCGGGGATGCAGGGCTTGCAGGGCAATATTGACCAGGACAAAGAGGAAGATCAGAAAGAGCGCTGCCGCCGTGCTGAAGTCGATGGCCATCAGCG
>Ga0114996_10006920_pt1 | contig 12964 bp, 11 predicted proteins | sample ArcticOcean_MG_C_4_FD_87039 | JGI IMG/M metagenome (GOLD analysis project Ga0114996, IMG submission 87039) | Marine microbial communities from western Arctic Ocean - ArcticOcean_MG_CB4_134 | ecosystem: Environmental > Aquatic > Marine > Oceanic | place: Arctic Ocean: Canada Basin | collected... | reverse complement strand
TGCATATGGCCAGAGAAGGGCAGAGACTCACATACCAGAATTTTTTCATCCTTGTACCCGAGGCCATCACACTTTTCACACTCTGAGCCCTGATGGGAAATCAAGGACTTGGGCTTCTCCTCCCCGACCCGCTCGTCGTCCGGCGGGGTTTCCCGGGCCATTGTATTCTCCTGGCACTCGGGGCAGAGACGGGGAAGGAGCCGCTGCGCCTGAATCAGCGCGATGCCGCTCCCCACGAGCCAGGGCTCGATCCCCAGCTTCACGAAATGCATGAGTGCCGCCGCAGCACAGGAGCTATAGAGCGTGGCGATCACCAGCTTGTTGTGCTCGCTCGCCGCGCTCAAGGCCAACGCCGCGGATTCAACGCCGGTGAGGTCCCGCACATAGACGACATCGGTGTCTGTCCGCATGACGGCTCTCAGCATCGCGTTTTTTTCGTTCACATCCCCGGCCTCCATCTGGTGCACACCGGGGACCTGACCTCGGGCCACGAGCTCGATCGTCGCAACGCTGCGCGCTTTGCGGTCGAGTCTCAGCAGCGAGGCGTACGCGGTGGTCTCCATGCCGCTGCCGGGGGGTCCGCACAGCACTATGAGTCCGGACCTCTGTTCGAGGGCGGACTTCAACGTGGCCAGCTGATCGTCCAACATGCCCAACTCGTCCAGACGGCGGCGGTCCATATGGCTCTCTCGGAGCACCTGAAGTACGGCCTTTTCACCCGTTACGCTCGACAACATCTGAGTGCCGAACAGATGTGTCTTCCCGTTGTTCTGGAGTTCGATGACGCCCCACTCCTGACCGAGTGGCGGCACCACGGGGAGGCCGGCCAACACCCGAAGCCGCTTCATCACCGCCGAAACGTCGCGAGTCTCCCTCGCGGCCTCCCGATATTCACCATCGACCCGATATCGCACGGCGACACCGTTGTCCGCCGGTTCGATATGGATGTGGGAGGCACCTTGCTCGGCCGCTTCCTTGAGAGCTCTATTGAGAAATGCAACTTCAGTGACTTCAGTCTCGGGGTTGTGGTTCGTGCGGTCGGTTATGGTGAAACCGAGTTGGCGCGAGACCGGCGACTTGGGTGGAGCTTTTTGCTTCCGGCGAATGGGTTCCATGCTCAATCCTGGGGCATGGCGGCCCGGTTGTGCAATGATTTTTTTCGGTAGGAGATGCCTCCCAGGAGGCGTTTTCGCACGCCAACCCTTGGGTTGGGGTGGTCTGTCGTCAGAAGCCCGGCTGTGGGAGCTCCATACGCTCCAACCTTGAGCCGTGCAGCAAGGGTGGTGGGTCTCCGAGAATCTGCGGCCGGAGTAGGGACAGACGATGCAAGCTCGCCTGGGCTAAGCGGCGGAGCGTAATCAAAGGTATCTGGGGATAATGGCTATGAAGGAATCGAAGATTTTCTATTTCCACGAGCCGAGGTTTGGCGGGTAACCCGTTGCACACCAACATCTCGACGGAGAGGTTTCGCCTGAATGCAGCCTCTAGCGTGAGCGTGGTGTGATTCAACGTCCCGAGCCCAGGCCGGATCACCAGAACCAGCTTGGCGCCCAGGGCTCTAGCAAAGTCCGCGAAGTTCGTGTCTTCATCGATAGGCACCATGAGGCCTCCGGAGCCTTCGACGATGGTCAGATCATGTCCCCGGGCGATCTCCATACAAGACCGTTTAATGTCCTGCGCCCGAACTTTCTTCCCTGATCTCCGCGCTGCAATTGATGGAGCCAGGGGCTCGGGGAACGTGGCCAATGTTGTTGTCGTAATGGGATGACCGGCAAGGGCCGCTCTGTAGAAGGCCTCGTCGCCGTCGACCGCGGGGTCTGCCCCGGTTTGAACGGCTTTGACCAACGCCACTCGTTGGGACCGGGACGTGAGCCACGCCAACCAGGTGGCGACGATGGTCTTGCCGACGCCCGTGTCCGTGCCAGTCACCAGCACGATGCGACCCATACGCGATCAGGAAGGGAGGGCTGGCCCGAGGAGGCCCAGTACGTGGTTGATGTCCTCTTCGTCATGCGTTGCCATCACGGAGAACCTAATGCGCGAGGTTCCTTCCGGTACCGTTGGTGGTCGTATCGCTCGAGCGAGCACACCGGCCTCGCGAAACCGTGAATCGAGAGCTAACGCTGCTTCGGCGTTGCCGATCATCAAAGGGACGATTTGGGTGACGGAATCGGAGGGGGGAAACTCCCGCTGGAGGATTCCATCGCGGAGAGTTCGCGCCAGCGAGAGTGATCGTGCTCTGCGCCACGGTTCGGTCTCCAGTAGCCTTATGGAAGCGAGGGCGGCGGCGACCGCGCCGGCGTGCAGAGCGGTGTTGAAAATAAACGAGCGGGCCCGGTTCAGCAGCACCGAGATCAGAGTCTGGTCCGCTGCCACGAATCCGCCGATGGAACCCAGGGCCTTTGAGAGGGTGCCCACGATCGCGATGGGGCCGTCGGAGATACCGAGTAAACTGAGGACACCCGCGCCGTCTTCACCCAATAATCCGGTAGCATGTGCCTCATCCAAGACCAAAAGCCCTCCGAAACGCTCGGCTAGCGCGAGCAATTCCGGAACCGGGGCCAGGTCTCCGTCCATGCTGAACACCGACTCGGACACGATCAGCCGACGTTTCGCGGGCGTTTCGCGCAGGAGGACCTCCAGGTGGTTCGGATCACAGTGGTCGTAGAGCACCACTCGCGCTGGTGACAGCCGGCTGCCATCGATGATGGAGGCGTGATTCAGACGGTCGCTAAAGATCACGTCGTCGGAATCCAGGAAGGCGGTCATCAATCCCAGGTTCGCCAAGTATCCGGAGCTGAAAAGCAGACATGCCTCCCGTGATTTAAGCACGGCCAACCTGGCTTCGAGCTCTTCGTGGAGCGGAGTGGACCCGCATAACAGCCGCGAGGCAGAGACGCTGGTCCCGTAGGTGCGAGTCGCCTCGATACATGCCTCGATCACATCTTGGTGTGTACTCAATCCGAGGTAGTTGTTGGACGTAAACAGGGTATATCGGCGTCCTTGTAGGAGAATGTGAGGCTCCTGTCCTGTCTCCGGCGTGACGATACTGCGTCTGAGGGACAGCTCGTCCAGCCGCCGCAAGTCGTTTTGCAGATCGTTATGCCACGATGTCATGGCGTCTCCCGGTCCGGATCACTAGGCCAGGGCCCCATGGCCCTTGCCGACTTCGCGAAGGCCATACTGGACGGCCTCGGCGATCTGAACGAGCTCCTCCTCTTCTATGGAGAGAGGAGGCATGAGGACAACGACGTCGCCCAAGGGGCGAACGAAGACGTCCCGATCACGGGCAGCCATACAGACTCGCCAGCCGATGGCGTCGGCTGGCGGAAAGGACTCTCGTGTCTCTCGGTCTCGTACCAATTCGAGGCCGACCATCAGGCCCTGCTGCCGGATTTCTCCAACCCAGGGATGATCAGCGAAAAGCTCGTGCAGGAGCGCGCCAAGAAAAGCGGCTCGCCGGCGTACGCGCTCCAAGACCGGCTCTGCTTCGAAGATCCTCAAGCTCGCCATAGCGGCGGCGCAACAGATGGGGTTACCGGCGAACGTATGTCCGTGAAAGAGCGTCTTGTTACGATCGGACGGGTCGTAAAAAGCCTCGTAGACCCGGTCGGTGGCAACTGTGGCCGACAGCGGAAGATACCCGCCGGTGATGCCCTTCCCCAGCGTCATGATGTCGGGCACCACCCCTTCCAGATCACAGGCGAACATTTCGCCTGTCCTTCCGAAGCCGGTTGCCACTTCATCCGCGATGAGCAGGACATCATGGTCGCCGCATAACTGTCGGATGCTCGAAAGGTTTCCCTCGGGTGCTACGATCATCCCGGCTGCTCCTTGCACCCGGGGCTCGACGATCACTGCCGCGATTTCGCCCCCCCGTGTTTCGAGGAGGTCGCGTAATACGTTGACGCACGAAGAGTCGCACTCGAGGCCTGATGCGCACCACTGGCAGCGGTAGCGATACCCGTTTGGAATCCGCAGCGGCTCGAAGAGCAGCGGCTCGTACGGGTCCCGAAAGGGTCCGTCCCCCCCAAGGCTGTTGGCTCCGAGGGTATCGCCGTGATAGGCCATGTCCAACGCGACGATCCGCTTTCGTTCAGGGTGACCACAATTGACCCAGTATTGGATCGCCATCTTCAGAGCCACTTCGACGGCGCTAGCCCCGTCTGAGCTGTAGTAGACCCGCGAGAGGCCCTGTGGCAGATGGCGGACGAGGCAATCCGCGAATTCGATTGCCGAGGGGTGGCTGATACCTAGCAGCGTGCTGTGTTGTAGCTTTGCGGCCTGCGCTTGGATGGCTTCCACGATTTGCGGATGACCATGTCCGTGGATAACGGACCACAACGATGCCACAGCGTCTATGTATTCCCGACCGTCTTGGTCGATCAGGCGGTTCCCTTCAGCCCGCTCCACCACGAGCTTCGGCTCGGCGTCGAAGCGGGCCATCTGCGTAAAGGGATGCCATATCCGATAGGGTTGAGCCATGCTGCAGCCTTCTAGGCCTTTCTCCGAGGACAGTCAATCTAGCTGTATTTCGAAACCCATGTCCTCGATCAGTCGCCACGCATCCTTCGTCGACTGCCCCGGTGTGGTCAGATACCCCTCCACAAAAAGGGAGTTGGCCGGATAGAGCGCCATGGGCTGGAGAGATCTGAGGTGGAACTCCCTGCCGCCTGAGATTCTGATCTCTTGCCTCGGGTTCAGAAATCTTGCGAGACATAAAATCCTCAGGCACTGATATGGCGTCAGGCGATGTACGTCCTCCAGGGGTGTGCCCTCAATGGGGATGAGGAAATTGATCGGGATCGATTGCGGGGCGAGGTCCCGGAGAGCCATGAGGGTGTCAATCACGTCGTCGTCGGACTCACCCATCCCGAAGATGGCACCGGTGCAGAGGTTTAATCCGGCAGAGCGGGCTGCCCGTAAGGTGTCCAATCTGTCTTGGTACGTATGCGAGGTGCAGATCTCCGAATAGAACTCTTCGCTGGTATTAAGATTATGGTTGAGTTGATCGACGCCGGCGTCTTTGAGGGCCTTCGCCTTCGGTTCGTCCAGTAACCCGACGCTACAACAGACTTTGATGCCGACCTCATCTCGAATCTTACGGACGGCCTCACTGAGGTATTCGATTTCTCCCCAAGCGGGGCCCCTGCCGCTGGCCACGATACAAAAACGTTTGGCTTTCGCTTCCTTCGCAGCCCTTGCTGCTTCCAGAAGCCGATCTCGGCTCACCAACCCATACTTTGAGATGTCAGCCGTGGAAATCCTGGATTGGGAGCAGTAGGCGCAATCCTCAGGGCAAAGGCCGCTCTTGGCGTTCATCAGGACGTGGATGTGCACCTTGTTGCCACAAAAGGTCTTCCTCACGGTGTAGGCGGCCGCGAGCAACGCCAGGACATCCTCATCTGGAGCGTCCAAGACGGCCTGACACTCCTCAGCAGTAATGCAGTCCTCCTTGATGGCTTTCCCTGCGAGACTGGTGTAGTCCATTGGCTTGAGCTGAAATCGGCTAAATGGGGAAATCTCAACGGCAACGCCATGGACAGGTATCTGCTGGACTCGCACCCGTCAAGCCGACTCTAGGATGCCACGGCCCCAGATCCTTCAGGGATCGTGGGCTTGCCGTCAGCACGCCACCTCGACATCGTGGCGGGACGCGGGGGGGCCGCTGGACTCGGTGGTCCTCGACGCTTCAGCGGTCTACCTCTAGCCCTTCACGACGGCCGAAGATGAAAGCCATCGATCACGCCAGCCGGCCCCACGGTGCCGCCGACGAACACCACTTTGTGCTCCCCGCGCTGATGCAGCCCCTACTCGGCCGTAGCGACGGGCTGCCCATTCGGGTTTATCGCGTCACCTTCGGTGAGGGCGCCCGAACCAATTGGCACACACACGATGACGTCCAAGTGCTTTACGGACTCAGTGGTACGTGCGTCGTCGTCGACCGCGAGGGCAACGAGCTCCGGCTCCACTCGGGCGACGTGGTTGTGATCGACCCCGACGAAGAGCACTGGCACGGCGCGGCCCCGGGGACAGCGGGCGAGCACCTCGCGATCAACGCGGGGGCTGTGACGACCTGGCTGGAGTCCTCGAGCTAGGCGTCGCGCACGGCCCTTTTCACGAGGTTCTCCATGAGTGGCACCTTGTAGTGGTTGTAACGTAAGGGCTCCGCTCCCTGTACCGCGGCCGCGCCCGCCATGGCGGCGGTCTCTTCGTTCTGGACGCGGCCTCTCAGGAGGTTTTCCACGTCCGTAAGACGCCGCGGGGTACACTGTACGGCGCCCACGACGATACTCGCGTCGGCGATCCGGTCCCCCTCGAGCCTGAGCGCGGCGGCGACATTAACGAGCGGGAAATCCCAACTGCCCCGGTCCGCCACCTTTTCAAAGTAGAAGCTCGCCCCGGCCCAAGTATCGGGTATGCGGATCGTCGTGAGCAGGTCCTCGGGCGCCAGGACCGTCATACGCCGGATGTCGACGGCGGGTGTCATGAAGAAGTCCTCCGCGGATACCACCCGCTCGCCACCGGAGTTGCGAATCACCATCTCCGCTTCGAGTGCCACCAGGGCGGGCGCGGGATCGGAGGGCGACACGGCCACGCACCGGTTGGCTCCGAAAATGGCATGCTCCCGATTCATAGCCTCCGGAGCGCTTGCGTAACACGTGTTGCCACCGGCCCTGTAACATGCGAGCCCGAAGCGGTAATACCAGCACCGGGTGTCCTGTAGAACGTTGCCACCCATGGTCCCCGAGTTACGGATCTGGGGGCTCGCGACCATACGAGCCGCCTCCGCGAGCAACCCGAATCTCTCCTGAATGACTGGATGGCGCTCCACTTCAGTGAGGGTGGTCATGGCACCGAGCTCGATGCCTCCAGCCGTCTCACGGATCCCATGGAGCTCGGCGATCCCAGCGAGGTCGATCACCGCCGAAGGTGTTTTTCCCCGATCCTTGAACCAGCCTAGACTGTCGTGCCCACCAGCGATGGTCCAGCACTCTTCCCCGAAGCGATCCAAGAGATCGAATGCATTATCCACATCTGAGGGCTGATACAACTCGAAATGGGACATCATGTCGTTCAGCATGCCTGGCTCTCCTTACACATGCGGGCGCCTGTCAGCGGGTTCTCACTCATGGGGTTTTCCCCTCACTGGGTGTTAACCTGAAGCGGATTATGCGACTGTGCCTGCCCCGAGGCGGCATTTACGATCATGTCCGGCACGATCGGTGATCGATTGAAGTAGTGACCGCCCAGGGCGTCGGACACCGCGCACAACAGCGCGGCTGCCGCGCATCCCATGACCGGCTCGCCAATTCCCTTGGCCCCGACAGGGTTCTGGGGGTCGGCGATGTTCACGGCGTTCCACTCCATTTCGAGAGGAACGTCGAGATACGTTGGCGGCTTGGTCTGGTGAAGCCCGACCGTCCCCGGCAGCCCGTAGTGCGTGTCGTAGACGTGCCGCTCAAGGGACGCCATCCCGAAGCCCATGACGGCGCCGCTCTTGATCTGAGCCGCCAGACCCTGCGGATGGAGCACCGTTCCACAGTCTGCGACGCCCAGGTAGTCGATGATCTCGAACAGGCCCGTCTCGACGTCCAACTCGATCTCGATGAACCCGGTTGCCAGGGCAGGAACGGTGCCGCTTCTCGGGATATTGTCCCGCGCCACTCCGATCAAGCCCGTACCAGCGATCATCTCCGCGGCGCGCGCCGTCATCTCGTTGATGTCGTCCGGCACCTCCTGGCCGCTGAACCGTCCCCCGAGTTGGATCGCCCTCTGAGCTGCGGCTGCGTAGGTGAGGCGCCGGGAGGGATTTGCCCTCGAGAAGACGGATTCGTTTTCGGTGTCGTAGTCTTCGGGGGAGCCTCCGAGGTCCCGGGCCGCGATCTCCTTGAGCTTCTGGAGGGCGTCCATGGCCGACGCGTAATTGGCACGCGACTCCGTGAAGGACGTGTTGCTCCCGAACTGACCCAGCGTCCAGGGCAGACCGCGGCTGGAGTCACCGCGGACGATTTCAACGTTCTCCCAGTCGTAACCGAGCACCTCCGCCGCGACCCGGGACGTGCTGGCGTACGAATACGTACCCAGGTTCCCCACGCCGGTGTGGATGTACAGCTTTCCGTCCGATGCGATGCGCAGGAGTCCGTCGAATCCGCTGGATCCGGCGGAGTGGAACGCCTGCCCGACCGCGACACCGGTGACCTTCGAGCCCCGACGTTGCCCGCTGCGCGCACGCCTCGCATCCCAGTCGAACTGCTCCGCCCCCATGTCGAGCGCCTCACGTTGATAGGCGCTGGTGACCGGACCCTGATCGGCACCGTACCCTGCACTGTTGTCGGGCGCGTTGATCCGTCGAATCGCCACGAGGTCCAGACCCAGTTGGCGCGCGGCCTTGTCGAGAATCGGTTCGACAGCCGTGGCCAGCTGGTTCTGGCCCGGCCCCCTCTGGGCACCCGTGGGCGGTGTGTTGGTCAGGACCGGTACCCCTCGGAAGCGCATGGCGGGCGGCGTATACACGAGTGACATCGCACTCCCGGCCGCCGTGAAGTCACCGCCACCGGAGTTGGGTCCGTTGTTCTGGATGATGAACAGATCGACAGCCGTGATGCGTCCGTTGGGCTGGAACCCGATCTTGAGCCGGCCCTGGAACGCGGGTCGGCATACACCGATGAAGTTCTCCTCGGCGCGGCTGATGCGCATGAGTACCGGCCGGCCGGTCTTGCGCGCCATGAAGGCTGGAATCGCCATCACGGGATAGGCGCCCCCCTTCGATCCGAACCCACCGCCGCAGAACTCCGCGACGTAGACGAGATCCTCCGGTTCGATCTCGAGGAGGTTGGCCAGCCCTGGAACCACGTAGGCCTGACTCTGGCTCGAGCCGTACACGTAGGCTTTTCCATTTTGCCAGTAGGCCATGGCGCTGCGAGGCTCCATGGAGTGGTGCGAATGCCCGGCGGTCACGAAGGATTCATCGAGCACGAGCTCGGCGTTTGCGAAGCCTACCTCGACGTCGCCGTACGACCATTCCGTTGTGGCCATGCCCATGGGCATCTGGCCCTCCCCTGTGGCCGCGAAGTCCTCCGCCGTCCACTTGACCTCCGCCACGCCGTCGCTCGTGTCGAGCTCCACTGCGGTCACGCGCCCGCTCGGCACGTTTCCCGTAGTCCTGGCGTTCGGACCGTCGGGACGCAGGCTCTCGAGCGGGTCCACGCAGAACGGAAGCGGTTCCAGATCCAGATTGATAGCCGCGATGGCGTTCTGCGCCGTGGTCTCGTCGACCGCCGCCACCGCTAGAATCGGGGCGCCCACGTAGAGTGGCTCGTTCGTGAGGATCGTATTACCCGGCGCCGTCACTTCGGGAAGCTCGTCGGCCGTCAGAATTGCGACGACGCCATCCATGTTGAGCGCCTCGGACGCGTCGATGTTCACAACGCGTGCGTGCGGCATGGGGCTGGTCAACAGGCGGCAGAACAACATGCCGTCCGCACGGAAATCCTCGGCATACTTCGCCCGCCCGGTCACCTTCGCGCGAATATCCGGTGGCGTAAAGTCTCGGCCAATCAAGTGGGCCATGTCACACCTCCCGCGCTGCGCGCATGATTCCGTTCAAATAATGGTCGTAGGCCCCGCACCTGCACACATTTCCCGCCATCGCCTGGCGCGCCTCCTCACGGGTCGGATTCGGGTTTGCCGTCAGGAGACCCACAGCCGCCATCACCTGGCCCGGCGTGCAAAACCCACACTGCGGTCCCAATTCGTCCATGAAGGCCTGTTGGACCGGGTGGAGCTCCCCGGTCGAACTCTCCAGCCCCTCGACCGTCGTGATCTCTTTCCCGCGAACGCGCTGAGTGAGCGTGGAGCACGAGTAGTGCGTCACGTCGTCGATCAGCACCGTGCAAGCCCCGCACTCCGCGCGGTCGCAGCCGAGCTTGGTACCGGTCAGCCCGAGCTTGTAGCGCAGGGTCATCGCGAGCGTCTCGTTGGGGAGAACATCGACGCGGCGGATCTGACCATTAACGTTCAATGAGATCAGGCGCTCTACCGCACCGGCCTGAAGAGCCGGCCTGGAAGCCGCGGAGGCCAGGTATGGCACGCCCGATACTGCCACCCCCGAGGCGATAATTCCCTTGATGAAGTCCCTACGGGACCAACGCGCGCGGCCCTCGAGCCACTCGAACGGCATACCGCCGAATGAGGCGTTAGCGCACGTCGGGTTCTCCGACTCCGCGGGGTGGGGGGGGGACGGGCTCGCACTGGGTCTGGCGAGACCTGCGTCGACGAGGTTCCTCTCGGACATGGGCAGCGCTCCCTGCTGAGGCTCAGACAGCTATCGTACGGGGCAGCCGGGTGGAAGACAACTAATTCGTCCCCCGACCTCCGACCTCGATCCGGAGTGGGATGATGGTGGAGCCCCAATGGAAGCGAAGCGTCGCCTCGTAGGGCCCGACCACTGGAAAGTAGTAAGCAAGGACCTCCATATGGGATCCGGTCTCAGGCCGAACCATCGTCCGGAAGACTTCGGCCCCGAATGGGTACAGGGCGTGATCCCTGTCCCAATCGCTGACGACAACAACCTCCCAAGGCTCGTTCTCCTTCGGCACCATCCAAATTGCGTAGCGGCCGGCGTCGAGAGCGTGCCCCTCGAGTTTGACAGGCTCGGAAAAGTCGATCCAAGTCGCTCGGTTCGCTCCCGGCGTCCAGATCGCGTCCCACTCGACCAGAGATCCGAAGAGCTCCCGCCCCCGGGCCACGGGACGATCGTACTCCAGGGTGATCACGGTCTGGTTGACGGTCTGCGCCACGGCCCCGTGTTGGCTGGCCTGTGGCGCCTGGACACTTGCTTGTCCACTGACCTGCGAGGATCCCGAGACGGCGCTCACCGCCGTCGTCAACGTGACTATTGTGGGAATCAGGAGGACTCGTCGCATGTTGGCACTCCAATTCAGCGTCGATGGGACTCGTTGACAGTTGGAACCCGTTTGACCGGGTGGGCGTTCCAAGGTAAGACCAAACGTGGGTGCGGGCATCAGGGGATGCAATGGAGGTGTCAGGAGCTGACTGCTTACTTCGAATCCTCGTCCGAGTCGGGCTCTTCGTACGGCAAATAGGTTCCGAATAGGCGCATCTCGTCGGAGGCTTCGTCGAGCGCCTCGAGGCACTCCTCTAAAGCCTCTATTTCGGGTGCCACGATCTCCATGTGGAACCGATATTTCCAGGGCTCCCCACGAATGGGACGAGCCACGATTTGGCTCATGTCTACACCGTAAGTGCTGAAAACCCCGAGTAGGTTGTGCAGGGCCCCGGGCTCATTGGGGATGCCCACAGCCACAGCGCCGCAAACCCCCCGAGAATCGGGAGCCACACCGGGGGCGGCCAATTCGAAGAAGCGCGTGTAATTACGATGGTCGTCTTCGACATCGGCCTGGAGCAAGTGAGCTCCGTAAAGTTCAGCCGCGAGTCGCGAGCTGACGGCCGCGTCGTATTCGACGGAGCCCTGCATCATGTCCTTCACGCCACCAGCCGTATCGTAGTGAACGACGGGCTCCATCTGCGGGTTTTGCTCAAAAAAGTTGCGGCACTGTTTCAGTGCGACCGGGTGGGAGGCGACGGACCGGACAGCTTCGAGCGCCACACCCGGTGGCGCTGAAACGCAGAGGCGGACGCGAACACGCGTCTCTCCTCGAACCGTCAGGCCCGATGACCACAAGAGGTCGAGGCTCTCGACAACCGGTCCCGCCAGGGCGTTCTCGACCGGCATGACCGCCCGGTCCGCCTCGCCGCTCGAGACTGCGTGAAAGGCCTCGGAGAACGTCCTGCATGGCACCAACTGGATGTCAGGCCCAAACAACGTGTGAGCTGCTTCGTGGCTGAACGCCCCGGCCTCGCCTTGTATGGCGACTCTGGTCATCGCCATCCTTTGCGGGTATTGGCCGATCCAATAGCCGTGATCGTCCGCGTCGGGGTCCCTTTACGGACCCGATTGAATCGAGCGCTCGTCCGGAAGATACGGCACATGTGGCGATACTTAGCCGGGCGCGCGCGATCGTGTCAAGATTCGGAGCCGCAGGGATCGGTGCGCCTAGTCTGAAAAGATCTTGACGGGAGTATTGGCTTGGACAACCTTTACCGCATATTCTCAGAATAAGCGCGGCTATCCGCTTCTTTCGCGGTGACGACCATGATCCCAGCGTGGGGGGTGACCGCGAGTGCCAGGAGGTCGTGAGTTGCGGATCGTCCGTAGTTCCGACCGGGACAAAACGATGGAGTAGAAGATGCGTAGCCAAGGAACCGTGAAGTGGTTCAACGATCAGAAGGGGTTTGGATTCATTACCCCGGAGGACGGGACCAAGGATTTGTTCGTCCACCACAGCGCCATCCAGGCGGAGGGCTTCAAGTCACTCGCAGAGGGTGAGAGCGTCGAGTTCGACGTGGTGGAGGGTGCCAAAGGTCCCGCCGCCGAGAACGTTGTGAAACTTTCGTAGTACACGGCGAAGAGCCGTCACGGAAAATGGGCTGCCCCTGTGCTCGGGGGTAGCCCTTTTTCTAACCCCTTCGAGAGGTTTCAGGATCAACAAGGGACGACGGTCCTCGACGGGGGGTTGGCGACGTCCTTAGAGGTTCTTGGATATGACCTTGACCACGACCTGTGGTCGGCCAAGATCCTTCTCGAAGCCCCCGACGTCATTCGCCGCGTGCACACCGATTTTCTTCTGGCGGGAGCAGACTGCATCACGGCCGGCACCTACCAGGCGTCCATCCCGGGATTCGTCGCGGCGGGGCTTACCTACGACGGCGCGTTAGAGGTTCTGGAGCGAGCCGTCGACCTCGCCGTCGAAGCACGCGACGCATTCTGGAGCGATGTCGAAAACCGCGACCAGCGGTTGCGTCCGTTGGTTGCCGCAAGCGTTGGACCGTACGGCGCGTACCGGGCGGATGGGTCGGAGTACACCGGGGCCTACGGCCT
>Ga0114996_10006918_pt1 | contig 12966 bp, 10 predicted proteins | sample ArcticOcean_MG_C_4_FD_87039 | JGI IMG/M metagenome (GOLD analysis project Ga0114996, IMG submission 87039) | Marine microbial communities from western Arctic Ocean - ArcticOcean_MG_CB4_134 | ecosystem: Environmental > Aquatic > Marine > Oceanic | place: Arctic Ocean: Canada Basin | collected... | reverse complement strand
TTGGAGCTTGAGCCGGTTACTGAAAGGGAAGGCTTTATAGCATTTTCATTTGGGGAGTTCAGGCTAAGTATCAGCTATCATAATGGTGTCCATGGTCGTTCCAAAGACCCTTTGCGAATGATGATTAACTTTAATGTTTCAGATATCGACTTCGTTTATCGATCCCTGAGCGAGAAAGGTGTTACGTTTTTGAGGTTACCAGAGAAAGAACATTGGGGTGGATATGTAGCAACTTTTAAGGATCCTGACGGAAACGTCGTCCAGTTGTTACAGCGTAGCAGCGATTAAGTCTTTAATTTGCATGGAGGCCATGCCCCCCACTCACAAAGTCTGATATACTGTCAACGACGTCGGGATACTTCCGGCGTTTTTTTGTTGGTCAATCATATTTTGGAGATAATTCTTGAATTGGGTTTTTGCTGCCTTAGGAAGCGCTACAGTATTTGCCTTCGTTAGTGTAATAGACAAACGAATATTATCGGCACACGTCTCTGGCTTCGTTGGATTTAGCGTGATAGTCGGAGCGTTGCAGTTTGTGATGGTTGTAGTTGCGTTTCTTATCGGAGGATGGCAACATGCTTCCGCTCACGCCATCTTATTATCCGGACTATCAGGCATTTTGTGGGGATCGGGGTTGTTTGCGTTCTTTTACGGGTTAAATATTTTGGATGTTACGAGAGCAGTGCCCGTATTTCACACTTTCCCAGTATTCGTCGCAGGATTTAGTGTCTTATTCATGGGAGAGCAGCTTGTCTGGTTACATTGGGTAGCTATTTTGGCAATTGTTGGTGGAGCGGGCTTGGCGGCTGTGGGGCAGGAGACCACCGTTGTGTCTGGAAACACCGTGCTTGGTTTTCTAATGGTTTTACTCGGAAGTGTTGGAACGGCTGGCGGTACCATCACCACTAGTTTGGCGTTGGAAGAGATGGCTTTTTGGAATGTATTCAGTGTGAGGGCATTGTTCTTAGGACTTGTGCTGTTCGCGCCGGTGTTTCATAGAGTTGGATTTTATCAAACGGGCCTAATTCTGCGTACTCGTAAGTCATTAGCCCTCATTGTTGTTACTGAAGGCCCAGTGGTGATGCTTGCGATATATCTTACATTGCTAGCTTTGGATTTAGGGAGTGTGTCCTTGGTTTCAGCGTTAATGGGCACACGCCCGGTGATAGTTTTATTGATTACTACTCTCTTAAGTTCACGTCCTTTCAAATTGTTCAATGAAATTCCTACTGGCCGAATGCTAGAGATTAAATTAACCTCTGCTGTTCTGGTTGTATCTGGAGCGGCTGTGTTGAGTTTAGTGTAATCATGTCTATGGTGAATGTGCCTCCCTCATCTGCTTCTAGTGTAGGACTTTTTGGTGCAATGAGACACCGTGATTTCAGGTTACTTTGGTCGTCAGGCATCCTCTGTTACCACGCGAATTGGATCGAGATTGCGGGATTGGGTTGGATAGTTTTGGAATTAACGAATTCACCTTGGCTTGTTGGTGTGGTCGGATTCTGCAGAATGGTGCCTATGCCATTGCTGGGTATGTTTGTGGGGGTGCTTACTGATCGTATGCCTGGGAAACGCTTGATTGTAGGTGGCCAATTAATCAATATTGTGTCTGTCTTAATCCTGTTAGGCTTACTTTGGTTTGACACACTCCACTTTTGGCATATAGCCGCTCTGTCAGTCAGCCTTGGGATTGGATGGGCTTTAGATTTTCCGGCCCGTAGGGCTATTGTGATGGATATTGTGGGGCAAAGCAGATTAACTAACGCCCTTATAATGGATTCGAGTGCCTTTGTAATCAGCATAATGATGGGGCCCATATACGCGGGGTTGTTGCTTGGGGTTAGCCCAGTGCTTACGATTGGAGTGGTAGTTATTTTCTACCTTGCAGGATTGGGAATCTTACAGTTTGTCAGGTCGACAAATGGCACTGTAGAAAGAAAAAAGGCCCCTCCTTTTGTAATGATAAAAGAGGGATTTAAGCACGTCTTAAACAACCAGTTACTTTTGGGAGTGTTCCTCATTACAGTTGTCGCAAATCTTTTCCTGTTCCCATTTGTGTCAATGATCCCAGTATTTGCGAGAGATGTCCTAGGAGTTGGGACCGTTTTGTTTGGTGTCTTAGGGGCTGCGTCAGGTTTTGGTTCCCTCATTGGTTTGATTGTCCTAGGTATGTTACCTGACCCGAAAGGTCCGGCCAGAGTATTTGCATATGGCATTATCTTAGCAATGGGCATTATTTTGTTGTTCACATTCTCGAGAGTATTTCTGCTGTCGGTTGCTTTGTTGTTTGCTTCAGGATTGGGCACCGCTGGATTTGCCGCCATGCAATTCGCTTTAGTATTGAAGGGGACCCCAGAAAATCTTAGAGGTAGGGTAATGGGGGTATTGATGATAGGTATAGGTATGGCCCCAATAGGGATACTCATCACTGGAGCCACAGCAGAGCTATGGGGAGCCCCAGTGGCAGTGGGGCTTAACTGTGTTTTGGGACTGGCCATGCTTTTTGCATTAGTAGGTAAATTCAAAATATTCAGACAATCCGAGACGCGGCTGGCCAGTGATGTTAAGTAGACATCCATTCTTTTCTACCTGTACTATTGGTCGGTTTAGGCCGTGTTATTTGTCCGTAAACAATTAGTTTGCGACTGATAAAGTGACGATGATAAGATGAGTCATCCTTGTTGGGGATTAGTCTAGTGGTAGGACGTCAGATTCTGGATCTGAAAGCCGTGGTTCGAATCCACGATCCCCAGCCACTGCTATAGAGGCAAATGGTATCTTGGCAGGCGGTTAAGCCGTGTGTACAATTACTCTCTCAGGCGCGTTCGTCTAGTGGTCAAGGACACCGCCCTCTCAAGGCGGAGATCACGGGTTCGAATCCCGTACGCGCTACCACATCTTTATTGAGCTTCCTTAGAAGTCATTTGGATATGCTGCGTAGCTATAAAGCAAATCGACAAACGATTGCTCCAATTCAACCAACCCTCCCACTTTTCCATCACCTTCTATTACGAGAAACTCGTTACCGGCCGAATGGCCACTCGCATGGCTCATTCCAGTGGCTGCTAAGACCCTTAGCCCTAATAATTGACTGAAAAACCCGGTGGGTCCACTGGCTCCGCCACGCGGCCATACTACCGGGTCTATGCCCCAGTTCTTGAAAATACGTAGGCCGGCTTGGGCTACATCGTCCTTGATGCTGACTTTCCTTGGAGGTACTGACATTAGTACTTTGATGCCGATATCGCTATATCCGTTTTTATCCAAATGGGCCCTAATCTTTTGCCGGCAGATCTCTGGGTCTAGGTCGGGTGGCAGTCGGTGGTCAATTGTACAATAGGCGGCACCCGGTAGCGTCCAGAGAAGGGTTCCCGGACCGGTATAGCCTGCGTGTAAGCCGTTTATGTTCATGGTTGGTTGGAAGCAGTAGCGGAGGAATACATCCTTACCAGTCTCCCCGTTGATAAATTGACTAACCTTTCCAGGAGCCAGGTTTGGTATGGCTTTGTCTTCATTATCTTTATATATGCAGGCCAACTCGTCTATAAGCATCATGTCTCCATCGTCAGCTTCCAGTAATCCGTCGTAGAAGCCGTCGACAAGTATGCGGTTGTTGTCGGAGTCGTATAGTGTTGAAACGGCGTGAATCAGTCTCCAGGCCGGATGGTCAACCACAGCTTGTGCAGAGGAGTGTACAGGGCCACCAGCAGGGCCCTTCCCCGCTAGTTCACCGGATGACTCCAATTCTATGTGAAGGCAACCTTTGTTTCCCAAGAAGAGCGACACATCACCTGTGGCTGTCTGGCATGCTCCTGGCTGGATTAGTGCGTCAGCTTTAGAGAGGTGATGTCTGTACCGATCGATTAGCATAGGGATGTTGTTGCTTCCGACAAATTCCTCTCCTTCAGATACAAACATCAGGTTAACCGGGAGGGTGCCTGTTATCTCCTTGATTGAGGCTAAAGCATTCAGTAACCCTGCAAAAGTCCCTTTAGTGCCTGCGCCTCTCCCATACAACACTTTCTTGAAAGGACTGCGTTCCTTTACTACTGCGTCGTAGGGATCGTGATCCCACCCTTCACCCACTACATTAGTATCGAAATAGTTGTATACAGCGAGAGTTTTGGGTGCGCCAGCATCGTAATATGCCCAGACAGCGGGTAATCCTGGCGTCTCAACTATTTCTGCTTCATGGCATCCTAGCTCTTTGTAATAACTAAGCAAAAGTTCAGCGCACTCCCTGACTCCGTGGTTCTCTTGGCTTACGCTTGGTTGGGCCATATATTCGCGGACCTTCTCAAGGTGTTTTTCTTGGTGATCACTTATGTGTTTGTGGATTTCTAGGCGCTCTGACATGTCACTCCCTCCTCCTCAACTTCACTGGATTGTATCACTACTCATACGAATAGTGGGTATGGCGAAACGCTACACCAAACGTTAACTGATGGTTCTCTGCTATCATGTGGTATTGCCGTACTTGATAGGCAGGACGGTATAGTTTCACACTCAAACAATAATTTGGCGGTGTAGTTTGTCTTGGGTCTTGTTAGTTTTAATGAGTGCAGCGGTCGCTGGTTTGGTCGGCATATCTGACAAGACAGCTATTTATAGGTATGCAAGATCTCCACTAACTCTGCCACTGTTAATCGGTATGGCTCAGTCAACGTCCGGGATTGTGATAATCGCAGTAGCTGGAATACCTGATGAAGCGACTCTTGAGACTACTGCTTATGCAGCGATCTCGGGTGTATTGTTCGGATTCGGAGGTATTTTAGGTCAGCGTATTCTTTTCACTCAGGAAGTTTCCAGGACTGTTCCAATTCAACAGTCCGCTCCAATTTTTGTTGCCTTGATGGCGATGTTTCTGCTAAACGAATCTATATCTTTAATGCAATGGATTGGAATAGTTGCCACTGTGAGTGGGTGTGCTCTCCTTTCTATAAGGTTCAACTCAACTGAAGGTAGCATAATGTTGCATAAGTCTTTCTATATTCTGATGCTATCGGCTTTACTGATTGGGGGAGCTAACGTAGTTGGCAAAATTGCGTTGGAGGAATTGCCAGTCGTTTACACGCATGGCGTGCGCATGTTTACGCTAGGGATCATTTTCCTTACTTTTAGTGTCAGGCCGTTACCGTGGGCTGATGTAAAGAGTTATTTCTTGAGACGGAGTCCGGTGTTGCTACTGGTTGGCATCAACGAATTTGTTACTGCTAACGTGGCTATGTTTCTGTTCTTATGGGCTCTTTCCGAAGGACCGGTTTCCCTTGTGACTGCGGTTTGGAGTACTCGAGCACTCTTCATCGTGTTATATGGGATAGGATTGGCTACTATATGGCGTGGTGCTCTTGGCGAACAGATTTCACCTTCAACGGTTGTGGCAAAGGTGTTGTCTGCCTCATTGATTGTAGCTGGCGTTGCTGCAATTGCGGTTTAATGTAGAAAGGCTTGTTGAATCAAGTGATGCCCGTCAGATTTGGGTGCCGCAAATGCCATTCAGTGGCTTGCTCGTACGCATATCCAACTTTATATAACAGACCTTCTTCCATAGGTCTCCCTTGAAGCATTAGCCCTATAGGGAATGTGTTATTTAGCCCAAATCCACACGGTATCGAGACGGCTGGTGTCCCGGTAACGCTTGCGAATCCGTTCCGATAGACAGCTCTAGATCTAGCCGATACCTCTCTGCCGCGGATCATACTGGTGGCTGCATCCCACTTGTCACCGAAAGTGGACCCTGTTGGCATAGCAATGATGTCTACTTCCTTGAGAGTGGTAATCGCTTCTTGTCTTATTCTTGCTCGAAGATATTGGGCACGGATATAATCCTCAGATGACTGTTTCATCCCTTCATCTGCTCTAGGCTTCATTTCTGGCCAGTCATCGATTTGTTCTTTTGAAAAGTGATCATATATATAGACTGGTGCCTCTGCAGAAGTGGCCATACCTTCGTTTCTTGATCTGCCTCCTAAAGGCAACTCCACCTCTTTTATAGAAGCACCCAAGTCTTTGAGAACTTCTATTGCGGCTCTGACAACAGCTTCTTCTTCTTCCGATAGCCAGTCTTTCCAAACCCAATCATCTTTCGGCACTCCAATTCGAATACCTTTTATGGAATCGCCTAGGCTGCTTAAGTAATCATAGGCAGGCTCTGCAATGCTTACCGGGTCCCTCGGATCGTATCTGCCTAGTACACCCAATGCTATTGCGTTATCAGATACGGTTTTTGTCAATGGTCCTGCCTGGTCATGACTCCACGATGAATGGAAAACTCCAAACCTGCTGATTCGCCCGAAGGTTGCCCTCATAGCCACTAAGTTGCTATTGCTACCGGGATGTCGGACTGATCCACCAGTGTCGGTTCCTATGGACAGTAGACCCATTGATGCTGCAGTCGCCGACCCAGACCCACTGCTGGAGGTGCCAGGGCTCATAGTCGGGTCCCAGGCATTTCTGCAACCCACTGGCCCAGTATTGTCCCGCCCTATCTCTGATACCACTTTTCCTACTAGGATTGCGCCTGCTTGTTCTAGTAATGCGTGTAAAGTCGCATTCTCTGTTGGCTTGTAGTCGGTTCCCTTCGGATTTCCAAAAGTAGTACGTATCCCCTTTGTCGCGATAACGTCCTTTAACGTGTAAGGAATGCCATGCAACGGTCCTCTGTATTTCCCCTGACTAATCTCTCTCTCTGCTTTTCTAGCCTGTTCAATGGCGTATTCTGGTGTCGGAGTGGTGAACGAAAAAAGCATAGGCTGTAATTGTTCTATCCGTTGTATCGTGGCTTTGACTACCTCGACCGGGGAAATAGAGCGGTTACTAAGCTCTTTGCCAAGAAGACTGATGGTTGAGGTATCTAAATTTACTTCCGCCATGGTTGCACCACCTGCAATAAAGTGTGTGGAGCGTATAAGTAAGTTTGTTTACTGTCAATGGTAGGCAGATTAAATGCTAGGCTCGTATACTAATTAGTAGTTGGAGACTATAGCCGAATGATTATTTTCGCTGATAGTATGGTGACGATTTATCGAATCCGGCGAAAGAGTTGATAGGTTTACTTATCAACTCTAAAAGGAGAGTTATTTTGACAGCTTACGTAGGATTACTAAAATTCAATGAGTCTCCTAAACGAGATGATAGTACCGCGCTAACCGTTGGTAGGACAGCAAGGGCTATCGCGTCTGTAGAAGGGCATGGAGACACTTTTCTTAGCATTCTGTGGTCTGAAGGAGAATACGACATGGTCCTGACGTTAGAAACAACGGATCAGGGGATTGCAACGTCAGTATTTGAGAAGCTTGCGGCTGAGGAAAATGCCACAGTTACTGTGTTAAGGGCGTTGGTAGGTTGGGAAAAGAAATTGGCTATTCAAGGTAAGTCGTTTTAAAGGAGTTTAGCTATGACAATGACGATAGTGGGTTACGATCCAGAAACTGGGCAATTTGGTGGAGCAGTAGCGACTAAGAATCCTGCGGTTGGCTCGCGAGTCATCCGAGGAATGGGAGAGGTGGGCATGGTGGGTTTCAGCTCAGTCGAAACTCAGAGGCGTCGCGGTTTAGCAATGCTTCAGTTGGGTTTCCCTGCTCCAGTGGTTCTGGAAGCGTTAATTAAGGTAAGTAATGGTGGCGGTCAGTATAGTTTGATAGATCGGATGGGTGAGTCAGCAGCTTACTCATCGCCGGAATTGAGTCCTTGGGCTGGAAGCAGGGCAGGGAAGCACTACGCTACGAGTGCCAATACCATGGTAGGGCCTGAAGTTGTTCAGGCTTTGGGTGATACGTTTGAAGAGACTGAGGGGTCCGGAATGCCGTTAGAGGAGAGATTGCTGAGGTGTTTGGAGGCTGCGCAGGCCACTGGTGGTGATCACCGGGGTCGCCAGGCTGCGGCTATACAGATTCATTGGAAGCGGATAGATGCTAATGCCAATCTTGATGTAAGGGTTGATGATAGTCCTAACCCCATACCGGAATTGAGGGCCGCAGTGAAGAACTACAGGCAGATTTTTCCTGAGTATTCAGATCGTACCTGGCCAGTCCTTACCGGTACCGGTGGGTATCGCATTATGTACCCACAGAATTGGTAGTATAGCTTAACGGCCTCTCATTCTTGGGTCAAAAACGTCCCTAAGTGCGTCGCCTAGTACGTTGATTGCAAACACGACAATTGTGAGAGCCATTCCAGGGAAAATCCCAATCCACGGATATGATGAAAATTCCCTTAATACCTCACCAGAAAGCATTCCGCCCCAGGATATGGTGCCAACAGGCAAACCCACTCCAAGGAAACTCAAAGAGGCCTCAATGATGATTGCTGATCCAATCATTGTTGTAGCAATTACCATTGTTGGACCAAAGGTATTTGGAAGAATATGTCTGAGGATTATCCGGGTGTCACTTCCACCTATTGCTATGGATGCCTCCACATATGGCATTTCTTTGATACTAAGGGTCTGGGCTCTTATTACACGCACACTTCTACTCGTGAATATTATGACCATTGCGACAATCAAGCTAGCCATTCCTGGTCCGAATACTGACATCAAAGCAAGAGCCAGAACCAGTGAAGGGAGCATTGTAAGTACGTCTACAAAACGCTGGAGTATAAGATCGTACTTCCCACCATAGTAGGCACTGGTGACTCCTAACGTAGCACCTAGGGAGGTCGCGGCTACCATTGCTATCAGTCCTATGTATAGAGAAACTCTGGTGCCGTATACAACTCGACTGTAAAGATCTCTTCCAAATACATCGGTGCCGAAATAGTGTTCCGAGCTCGGAGTGAGATATTGGTCCATACCACTGATACTCCAAGGGTCCTGAGTAGCGATCAGTGGTGCAGCAGCTGCAATAAGCGCACAGAAAAATAGAATTATCAATCCGGTCCCACCAAGTGGCTTGGTCCTTATAAACTTAAGGACATTTTGTAACTGATTTGGGTGTTTGATAGGGAGGAGGTTTACCTCACCTATTATAGTTTCTGATTTAGTGGTCATTCCAAATGTTCTCCGTAAGCATCAGACTAAGAGTACCTAATACGAGGATCTAGCCATGCATAAGTCAGGTCTACTAGTAAGTTTGCGCTCAACGATACTAATACAAAGTATGTAAGGTAGGCTTGGACCATTGGCAGATCACGATTAAAAGCTGCATCTAGAACTCCTCGCCCAATGCCTGGTATGTTAAAAATGTTTTCTATAACGATAGTTCCGGAGAACAATAAGCCCATTTGTGCCCCAGCGATTGTTACCACTGGCAAGAGAGCATTTCTTACTGCATGGCGCATGACTACCACTCTTTCAGATAAGCCTTTGGCGCGGGCAGTTCTCACGTAGTCATCCCTCAAAGTCTCCAGTAACTGAGTCCGAGTCATTCGAAGCAGAGTACCGTTGACTGAAAATCCTAGGGCCAGAGCTGGGAATAAAAGTTGTTGTAAGCTAACTGCAGGATCTTCCCATAGGTGAACGAAGCCAAGTGGCGGTATCCAGTTAAAAGTGATCGAAAGACCCATTATTACTAACAAGCCAACGAAGAAGCTAGGCATCGCAAGTCCAAGGATAGCTATTCCGCGTAAGATGTAATCGGTTAACCCGTCCTGTTTAACTGCGGCAATTATGCCGATGGGTACAGCTATTAACCAAGTAATTAGGATCGTAAAGAACCCTAGCTCAAGGGAAACCGGAAATTGCCTCTTGATCTCGCCTGCAATGGGTCTATCAAGCACATAGGAATTTCCCAGATCCATTGTTACTAGTCCCCATACCCAGTCAAGGTATTGGATCGGCAGAGGTCTATCCAAGCCTAGACGTTCCCTAAGCATCACTACGTCTTCCTCAGTAAAGTTGGCATCACCCGAAGGTCCTGCCAAGATAATTGTCGCAACGTCACCTGGCATTATCCTTATTAGGGCGAATATGAATAGGGATGCGCCAATGAGAGTTGGAAAGAAAAGAAACAGTCTTCTAATTATGTACTTACTCATCGTTCTTTCATGGTATAAAAAAAAAGTGGGCGCCGTCAAGGCGCCCACTTTTCCAAAACTTACGATATTGCTACTTGCTGAGCCATACTCTCTCTAAAGAGTACGAATCAGTGTGCACAATTGGAGGTGTCCAGTTCTGCCAAGTCGACCGGTGTAGACCGATGACTCCTGGTCTGACCATTCCGATCATGTTCGCATCGTCGTGGAACAAACGGGCCATCTTCCTAAGCACTACGGCTCGTTCAGCCTGGTCGTTCATGGTCAACTGTTGGTCCATTAGTTTCTTCCATTCCGGGTTGACATAGCCACTGAAGTTACGACCGCCATCAGATTCAAGGAGGTAAGTAGATACATTGTAGCCGTCAGGGTCCTGGAATGAGAGACCCTTGCTGATCTGAATGATCTGGAAGTCACCTGACTTGCCGGCTGCGTCTGCGCTAGCGTAGTCAGGGGTCAAATATAGGTCTGCTTCTATCCAGATCCTCGCCAACTGTTGGTCAAAGATTTCACAGTCTTTTCTGTTGCCTGTGGCGCATACAAAGTAAACCTTTAGAGGATTGGACTTGCTGTAACCATGCTTGGTCATCAGTGCCTGTGCATCAGCAAGATCCTTAGCCTTTACGTCTGCACTTGAATCAAAGCCTCTGTATTCTTTAAACCACTGGTCTTTCGTGTAAATCCACTCCCAACCTATGAAGTAAGGTGTAGCTACGTGACCAGTCCCATTGAACCCAAGCTTGTTGAATTCTTCGCGGTTAGCTGCCCACTGAATGGCGTCGCGGAGATCGTCGGCCTTGGGATCACCAACTGGCCCGAACGGAGCCTTCATTACGTTCAAGGGGAATCCACGCCAACCGTTGGCGTTAACCGCTGGGGTCCTGACCTTATCTGCTCCCAGCTGTTTTATTATCCTCTCGGCATCCGCAGGACTTGCGGCATCGCCGAACAGGCCAAGGTAGTCTACTTTACCGGAGAGGAATGCTGCTACTCTGGTGTTGGCGTCTGGGATCGCGTAAATCGTATATCCGTCCAAGTAAGGGTACTCGGATAGGAAATAATTCGGGTTGCGCTCCATCTGCATCAAATTGTCTGGTTCTACTTTTAGAGCCTTGAATGCTCCAGTGCCGATTAGCTCACCCTTGACAGGAGAGAGGTCCCTGTATGTGCCTGAGTCATCAATAGCTTTTACGTATGTGTCAGGAACGATAGCTGTCCAAGGTGAAACGAAACATGCTACGAACGCGGTACGAGGGGCAGCGAGTCTGATTACGAGTTCAGTAGCAGAAATGGCCTCAACGCCTGCGTCTGCACGTTGCTTGCCGTTCTCATCATTAACCGGATTTACATAGGCGCGCAGACAACCCTGGCGCTTTGAGGAGAGCTTGTTAGGTCGCTCTAACATACGGTAAATGGAGTAAGCGACATCGTGCGCATCGAAAGCGTTGCCTTCATGATCCTTAATGCCGGTTCTAATCTTGAAACGATAGGTCTTGCCGTCGGCATCCATTGACCACGACTCCGCTAAGTCGGTGGCTACAGTTTGCTTGTCAGCAAGGCTAAACCGAAGAACCTGACTCCATAGATTGCCTATGAGTCCTAGTCCGGACCAACCGTAGCCTGCCTGACCGCTAACTGGGTCAGCGGCATCACCACCAACGTCCTCTCCACCTATCGCCGTGGTACCGCCATAAATTGGCTTGGGACCCGTAGAGACAGGCGTGTTTGTCGCTTTTGGTTTTGCAGCGACGGTCACACCGGGTTTCGGTGGAACAGTCGTCGACGTAGCAGTCGGAATCTTCATTTCCGGGACTGCAAGCTGCGTAGTCGGTGTTGCCGTAGGATCTGCCTTCTTAGCTGCTGGAGCCGCCGCTTCGTCGGACGATCCGCACGCTAATACAAACAGCAACCCTAGGGCTAGCACTAACCCCGTCGCCCTCTTGATGATTGAATCTAGATGCATTCTACACCCCCCAATATATTATAATTTCGCCGTACCACTCACAATTCGTGCGTAGATCGACGAAATCACTCTGTAAAAAGCCAAATCAGTGTAGGTGTAATTTGATTGCCGGTCAACCCTCATTCTCGAAATACATTGGTTTCATGCGTAGTAACTCTGTTACAATGCCGCCTCTAGCCAGCTTTGTGAGGTGAGACATGAATGAATCTGGATTGGATTTCTTGACCTTAGGTGCGGCTGCGGCTGCGCTAAAATCGAAAGAATTGTCCCCGGTAGACTTAACTAAGTTTTCTCTTGAAAAGATTGAATCTTTGAACCCGCGGTTGAATGCATTTCTTACGGTTTTAGCTGATGAGGCTTTGCAACGTGCGAAACGGGCCGAAGACGAGATACAGAGGGGAGATTATCTTGGGCCGATGCACGGCATACCTTATGCGGTGAAGGACATCTATGCCACAGAAGGGATAAGAACAACCAATGGAGCAAGTGTGTTCTCCGGAAACGTCCCAAATAGCAACAGTACGGCTGTGGATAATTTGAGTGCGGCTGGGGGAGTGTTGATAGGGAAGAACCATTGTCTGGAGTTTGCTTGCGGCAGCCACAATCCTTTGTATGGGGAGGTTCACAATCCTTGGAATTTGGATCATACTCCCGGGGGATCCTCAAGTGGATCCGCCTCGTCTGTTGCTGCGGGCTTGGTTTTTGGCTCAATGGGATCGTGCACAGGTGGTTCAATTAGGGGGCCAGCCTCCTTTTGCAGCATAGTCGGGCTGAAACCTACTTACGGCTTGGTAAGCCGACACGGTGTTTTCCCGCTGAGCTGGTCCCTCGACCATGCGGGGCCAATGACAAGGACTGTCGAGGATTGTGCAATCATGCTTCAGGCAGTTGCTGGGTATGATCAAAAGGATCCTTCTTCGGCGAATGTAAAGTTGCCTGACTATGTAGGGGCATTGGGGGGCGGAATTAAAGGTCTCCGCGTGGGAGTGCCAAAGGAATTTATTGAAGGCTCCGATGAAGAGGTGACCTCC
>Ga0114996_10006916_pt1 | contig 12968 bp, 11 predicted proteins | sample ArcticOcean_MG_C_4_FD_87039 | JGI IMG/M metagenome (GOLD analysis project Ga0114996, IMG submission 87039) | Marine microbial communities from western Arctic Ocean - ArcticOcean_MG_CB4_134 | ecosystem: Environmental > Aquatic > Marine > Oceanic | place: Arctic Ocean: Canada Basin | collected... | reverse complement strand
TCAACGGCTCAACGGCTCAACGGCTCAACGGCTCAACGGCTCAACGGCTCAACGGCCCAACGGCTCAACGAATCAACGAATCAACGAAACCCATGCTTCGCGCGTACTTACTCGTCTACCCTTTTCTCGTCGTCTACGTGATGCTGGGCACGCTTTTGTTTGTGCCGCTCACATGGCTGATTCGCGATATTCGTCCGATGTATTGGGTCTCGCAAACGGGCGTTCGTATAGCTCTGCTTCTCTCGGGTGTTCGCGTCAAGCTCGTCAATTTGGAATATGCTTTCCAGCACCCCCGGTCCGTGTTTCTCAGCAACCACGTCAGCAACATCGAGCCCGCCGCGCTGTTTATGGTGCTGCCCCGCATTACGATCGTGCTGAAGAAGGAACTGGGAAGAATCCCCTTGCTGGGCTACGTCATGAAGCTGGGCGGATTCATCTATGTCGACCGAACGAATCGCGATTCACGCCGATTGGCGCTCGAAGCCTCGGTCGGCGCCCTCAAAAAGGGTATCTCGCTGATGATTTTCCCGGAAGGCACGCGCAGCTTGGACGGGGGCCTGCTCCCGTTTCGTCCCGGACCCTTCACCATCGCGATCGAGGCGCAGGCGCCGGTCGTCCCCGTCACGGTTCATGGAACCAGGGAGCTGATGCCCAAAGGGCAAGGGTACATGAGGCCGGGCAAGACTTCGCTCGTTTTCCACCCGCCGATACCAACCGAAGGCCTGACCAGTCAGGACCGCGCAGCGCTCATGCGCCAGGTGCGAGTCGTGATGGAGAAGGGGATGGAGAAGGGGATGGATAGATCGCATCAGATCGGTCATTCTCGTTAACGCCCGACACGCTCCGTGCAATCCAAAGGCAAGCCGGTCTAAAGAGTTAAGCGAGGCAACAATGCGATACATGGTGGTGATAGAACGCGGAAAGAGGAGTTGGGGGGGCGCATGTGCCCGATCTTCCTGGGTGCATCGCCGCGGGCGAGACGCGCGACGAAGTGTTGCAGCTCGTTCGGGAGGCGATCCGCTTTCACATTGACGGGCTAGAACAGGATGGTGTTTCGGTACCCGAGCCAAGCACCGAAAGTGAGTTCGTCGAGGTCGGCGCAGCCTAACTCAAGATTCAAGCGCAAGTCGTTCAGCCGCGAAGCGGCGCAGGATCGTAGCCCAGGGTGCAGCGAAGCCCTGGGCGCCAAACGCATCAAGAGCAAGCCCCGGACGGGGCGCAGGAGCATACCGAAGCACAGCCTGCAACGAACTGCAATTCCCGCCCGCAACTACGCTCGCGGCGCGGCCTTCATAGCGTGGGCGATCGCCTCTTCCGGCACAACGAATTCCGACAGCGCTTCGTTGCCGATGTAACCCAGATCCTTGATACCGATTTCGCTGGTGTAGTAGGCATCGACCGACATCTTGCGGACCCAGTCAAAGAAACGGACGCCGGCACCGAGGTCCGACCTCTTCTCCAGGCCGTAATCGTGAAACCGCGAGTAGTCGCGGTCCCAAAGCACATCGGGCTCTTTTGCGTTCCGTTGGGCCTCGACCAGCAGATCGAGCATCTCGGTTTGCTGGTCCCCGGAGGCTTCGACAAACGTACTGTCGTAGCGGTGGCGCATGCGGGCGTCGAGCCAGCCGATGCCGCTGGTGTAGATGCGGGCAAGAGTTTCGTTCTGGCTGCAGAGCAAGTCGATGAACTCCGGCGCTCCGGCGTCGACGGCGCTCCCGGATCTCTCATCCGCCGGGACGATCAGCTCGGCCAGTTTCGAGACCGTCTGAAACTCATGTTCGGTCAGCAACTTCGGCGTGTAGTCGCCCGCCGCGCCCTTGCTGCTCTTGACTTCCTTGTGTACGTGCTGTGCCGAGGCGATGTCGAGCGCACCGGTCGTGGCGGCGCCGGCCGCGGTCAGCGCCAGAGCAATTCGCCGAATCGCGTCACGCCGCGACAAGTCGCTAATCTGGATGAACTCAGACATTGCCTTTCCTCATTTCTTCCGCCATATAGTCTGCAGCGCGCCAGGAGAGGGCGCTGATGGTCAGGGTGGGGTTCTTGTCGGGACTCGTCACGAAACTGGATCCGTCGCAGACGAAGAGATTCTTGACGTCATGTGTCTGACCGAACGAGTTGAGCACCGATGTCCGCGGGTCGTCGCCCATGCGGACTGTGCCGACTTCGTGGATGATCGTTCCCGGTACCGAGATGCCCGCTTTCTCGTAGCGGTTGCCGAGCCCGGTGATTTTTCCACCCATCGACTCGATCAGATCGGTGAACGTCTTCTGCATGTGACGCGCCTGTTTCCACTCGTAGTCGGTCCACTTGAAATGGAATTTTAGAACGGGAATACCCCAAGCATCGACCACATCCCGGTCGATCTCACAGTAGCTGTTGTGGTTGGAAATCATCTCGCCACGCCCCGCAAAGCCGACCGAAGCGCCGTACTCTTCACGAATACGCTGTTTCATTTTGTTGCCGTAACCGTGACGCCTCGCCGCTCCGTGATAAGATCCGACACCGGGCATGCGGAAGCCGCCGCCGGCTTCAATGTGATAGCCACGCGGGAACCCAAGCTCCTTGTGGTTGTCATACTCCCACCAGGGAGCATAAAGGTGCTCGCTGCCAAAGCCGTCGGTGTTGTAAGCCCGCATCCCTTCGAGTGCGGGTACATGGCCGCTCACGCTGTAGCCGACCGTGTCCATCAAGTTGCGCCCGACTTGTCCGGAACCGTTGGCAACGCCGTCGGGGAAATCGCCTGATTTGGAATTCAACAGGATGCGGGCGGATTCGCAGGTACTTGCCGCGACCACCACCACGCGTCCCATCACGCGTTTTTCTCTGCGCGTGTTTTTGTCGACATAAACGACGCCGGTTGCTTTCCCGGACTTGTCCGTGAGCACTTCGCGCACCATGGCGTCGGTGAAGAGCGTCACGTTCCCGGTTTCGATGGCGGGGAAAACGTCCACCTGGCTGGCGGAATAGTTCGAGGCGGTCAGACAACCCCGCCCGCACTGGCCGCAATAGTGGCAGGCGGGCCGGCCGTTGAGATTCTCGGTAATGACAGCCCGGCGGTTGGGGATGAATGGGATACCGAGGCTCTTGCCAGCCGCGCGAAAGAGGTGCTCGTGGGCCCTCGGAGCAGGCGGCTTCTGGAAGATACCATCCGGGGCGCTGGGGATGCCTTCGATCGACCCGGTGACGCCGATATACGCTTCCGTTTTGTCGTAGTAAGGGGCGATGTCGTCGTAGTCGATGGGCCAGTTCAGTCCTAGGCCGTCCCGGTCGTAGGCTTTAAGATCGAGCTGCGAGAAGCGGAACGACATGCGGCCATAGTGGTTGGTTCGTCCCCCGACAATGCGTGAGCGAAACCACTCGAACTGGCTTTCATCACCAACCGTGTAAGGTTCGTCGTCAAGATGCCAGTCACCACTGGTGGTTCTCAAGAATCCGAAGGGCTTGCCTTTGCCGAAATAATACTTGCCGCCTTCATCGGCGCCGCGGTGATCGTGGTCGTGAGGCCAATGATGCTCTTTGAATTCCTTGGAGGGATCGAGCATCGGCCCGGCTTCGAGCAAGGCGACCTTGATCCCTTTATTCGCGAGGACGCGGGTGACGGTGCCGCCGCCGGCGCCCGAACCTACGACAACAACGTCATAGACGTCGGTAGATTTTGGAGTTTGTGGCATGGGTGATCAACAGGGTGATTGGGGAGCTTTCAAAGACCGCAGTCATTATAGCGCGACTGGCCCGAAACAGAGCCGCGCCCGCAAGGGTGCGGTCGAGCGGGGTCCATCCGGCGCGGCCGCTATCAGAAACGCGGCCGCCGCCAGAGTGGACCGCACCCTTGCGGGCGCGGCTCTGTTCGGGACCCACCCGAAAGCAAGTCAATCGAGCTTTTGCCAGTAGACCCCGGTCCAGTCGATCTTATTAATTTCCTCGGTGATCCTGTTCTCGGCCCGAAAGTCGTCCACGGCCTTCCTGCAACCGGGCACGGCGCCGTAGTCGTCGATGATCACGTAGCCACCCACGGAGACTTTCGAATACAAGGACTGGAAAACCTCCAAAGTTGACCCATACATGTCCGCGTCGACTCGAAGAATCGCGAGCCTTTCGATCGGCGCCGTCGGCAGGCTGTCCTGGAACCAGCCTTTGACAAAACGCACGCGCTGGTCAAGCAGCCCATAGCGCTCGAAGTTTTCCTTCACTTCATCCAGCGAGACGGCGAGGTGATCGAGTTTCCAGTGGATATCTCCGGCGTCGGCGGGATAGGCGGCCGCGTCGGGTTTCGGCAAGCCTTCAAAGGAGTCCGCCACCCAGACGGTTCGCTGGGTGTCACCGCGGGCCTCCAGCACGGCACGCATGAATATCGTCGCCCCACCACGCCAAACTCCTGCTTCAATCAAGTCGCCTGGTACGTCCCTCATTAGAACGTCAACGATGCAGTCGTGAAGATTGTCCAGTCGCGCGAGGCCGATCATTGTCTCGGCGTCGGAGGGGCGCATGAGGCTGCCGTCGATGCGGGCCACCGAGTCCGGCGGCAGAACTCGAACGATGGCCAGGTGGCGGGAGGCCAATAGACGGTCCAGACCCGGGACCGGGATGTGCTCGTATTCGTTGCACAGGCCGAAGCGCGTCAAATTGCGCTTCAGGAGATGGAGATACCGGTCCTCAATGGTCTCGCTGGGGGGGGCATCGTGCTTGGCGGTGTTGAGCGCGGCGGCGTGTTGCTTGATCGTCCTGATGGTGGGGAGGCGCTTGGCGATACGTGCGATGGGATTCATACGCATCTTTCGCTGATCCGAACAAGCGCTGATCCGAACAAGCGCTGATCCGAAGCCGAACCAGCCGGAACCGAGCAGGCTACGTTTTCCGCTTGAGAACCCTATTTCGTTTGGCGGATTGGACCCCAGGCTTCCGCCTGGGGCTCTGTTGCTTCATCCCGTGCCCGCGCTAGGATCCGGCTACGGTCTTTGCGGCTTCGAGAACGGCATCGTAGTTGGGGTGTGCGGCCACCTCGGGGACGTATTCGGCGTAGCGTACGGTGTTATCGCTATCGACCACGAAGACGGCCCGGCTCTGGACGCGCCAGTCGCGGATCATCGTTCCCCAGGATTCCCCGAATTTACCTGTCTTGTAATCGGAGAGCGTTGTCACTTTATCAACACCGGCCGCGCCGCACCAGCGCGACTGTGCAAAGGGCAGATCGCTGCTGACGGTATAAATGGTGACGTCCCCGATCCCAGCGGCTTCTTCATTGAAGCGGCGCGTCTGCTGGTCGCATACGGGAGTATCGAGCGACGGCACAACACTGAAAATGCGGGTGCCGGAGGTCTCGGAAAGAGGGACCGCGTTCAGGCCATTGCCGGTCAGCTCGAAGTCGGGGGCCTTGTCGCCCGCCTTGAGTTCCGGCCCAACCAGCACCAGCGGGTCGCCTTTGAATGTAGTGGTTCTGTCAGCCATGTGTATTACCTCGGATCAATCGTCTTTGGGGGGGCAGAGCGGAAACTTGCTCTGGGGGTCGAAAACGAACGTCAACCTGTTAGATTAGCAAGTTGCGGACCGCGATGTTGGCGAGATGCCGCAAGTCCAGTGAGTGCCCGTCGTGTACGGTAATACACTCTTTCGTTCAGGGGGGCTTGCCCAGGCAAACGACCCTTGTCTACAATGACTTCTTCTGCTCGCCGGCCACGCATCACCGGTCCGATATCCCGAGCGGATTGGGTGGAGTGACGAATTCGCAACTCTGAACGAGGGTGGTTGAGTGTGGTTTGAGGCTGCGCCATTCGAAGTGTTCTATCGAGTCCCGGCTTCCGGCTATCGTTGGGCGGGAAGCGCTGAGGAGCGAACCAGTATTTGGGTGCGGGCTGCTATAGGGCGCCTTAAAACGAATAGAAGCAATCTTGCATGAAAAGACGTATGGTTAACAGAGTAGACTGTCTAGTTCTTTTGAAACTCCTGGATCATGCGCCAATTCGTTCTCATTGACCAGTCCATCCGCGGCTTGACCGGACATCACTATGAATACGCTGTCCACGTATTAGGAGCGGCGGAGAAGGCGGGATACCAGCCGATTCTGGCAACGAACCGTGAATTCACGGGACAAGGCGAAAATAATTGGCTCATTGTCCGGGAATATGAGTTTGGGTTTTGGCCCAAGCCGTCCAAAGAGCAGCACCTTCGGCCCCAAGCCGAATGGATTCGGCGAATCTGGTTCCTGGGACGTTGCAAGCTGCGCTTTTCCGAGCTAGGACTGGCCTGGCTGGGGCGCACCGACTGGGCCAACTATCTTTCCCGCAAGCCTCGCGGTTTTGCCGGGTTTATCAAGTTCGCACTGAGCTTGTCGCTAATCGTTGCAGCGAAAATGCTGCGCCTCGCTGGACTTTTCCTCATGCTGCCGGTTTGGGTGGTCGCCCTGCCGTTGTTGGCGCTCGGGGAGTTGTTGCGGCTTCTTGTCAGGCCCGCGGCATTTCAACGCTATGTTGGGGCCTTCGTTCTGGAGCTGCGAACCTATGTGGAGTTCCCGAAAGCCCTGACTCGGTTCGCACGCTCGCGGCCCGGCACCACCGCCGCCCGGGGGCCCTCGCGCGAAGGCGTGGAGTCCGACTTTGGCCGCGATACGGGAAACCTCTTCAGGAAGGTCAATCTGCAAGCGGGCGATTTAGTTTTTTTGCCGACCGTTTCTCACGACGACCTGTTCGGGTTGCTTGAAGTCTTCGAGGACAGCCAGATCCCGGCCGGCGTTAGCTGGCATTTCCTGTTTCGCAGAAATCTGTACCCAGGGACGCTGGAGGATTCGCCGGAGTCCAACGAGGAATTCGCGGAAATGCAAAACTGTTTACGAAGTTTTCAAGAGAAGATTGGCGGCCGCCAGGTCTTCTTTTATACGGACTCGACCGAGCTGACCCGGCAGTATGACGGACTGGGGACATTTTCGTTTCATACGCTGCCCATTCCCCACACTTACTCGGGGCGAGAGGTGACGGCTGGTGACGGCCCCCTGCGGGTCACCTACCTCGGCGATGCCAGGCGAGAGAAAGGCTATCATTTGCTGCCGACGATTGTGGGTGACCTGCGGCAAGAGGGGCTGGCGGGCAAGCTACAGTTCGTTTTTCAATCCCATTACAACGTTCCGGGAGGGGAACCCGAAGCCGTCGTTGCCCGCGGGCAGCTCGAGTCTTTTCCGGGGTCGATGGTGCAGCTTTACAAAGAGGCCCTGACCACCGAGGACTACAAGACTCTTTTGCTTTCGTCAGACATGACGATTCTGCCCTACGATCGAACCAACTATGGCGCTCGCAGTTCCGGCGTCCTGGTCGAGTCGCTGGCCGCGGGAATACCGGTGATCGTTCCTTCTGGTACTTGGCTTTCGCGGCAGCTTTTGACGACCAGCTACACCGACGGAGAAGAAAGACTGCGGAATGAGATGAGCGTGATCGAGTCCCATGGTCCATCGTCACTTTTCTGGTGTTGGCATGGCACCACCGATGTCAGCGCTCTTGTTGACGGCAAGCTCGAAGCGGGCTTTGAGAACAAAGCTTACTGCTGGCTGGACGTCCCTGAGCATGCCACCGATCTGCTGTTTACGGCGCGGTTCTCGGGTCTAGCCCAGGAGGGTTTCTTGTGGGTAAGGCAAACGGATCGCGACCGCGCGGCGATAGGCCCAGTAACGCGCAGCCATCTGCAGTGCGATGAGAAGGACGGCAAATTCACCGTGGTATGCCGGCTGAGCGCGCAAGCCAGAAAGTTGTGGGTCGCCGTGGGAAGCGCGCACGGGAATGCCCGCATTCAGATCGAGGACATGCGCGTGGATCTGCTTCGGCAACCGCACGGGGAGTCGATTCCCATTGGCGCGGCTGGATTGGTTTATGAGGAAGTAGCGGACATTCCCGCGTTGATCCGGGAGATTGCCGGCCACTATCCGCATTACCGCCGCACTGCCGCTGCATTCGCCACGAAATGGCGAGGTTTTCACAACGCGGACCGCCTCGTCGCCGACATCACTCAGAAAACCGGCAGTGGATTTGGCCTGGCAACGAAGGTCACCGATGGAGTCCAGCCAGAGGGCGGGCTGGTCGCCGAACAGGACATCGCATGCGTCTAGCTTGCATCTCGGACGTCTGTCTCGGTTACGGAAGTCCGCAGATCGGGCAGCTCGTTCAGTCGCTTTGCGCGCACTATCAAGCCGAAACTCTTGTCATCGAGCCCCACCGCGACGAGTCTCCGCCCCGGCATCAGCACTTTCCCGGGCTCCATATCGAGCGGGCGGAGATGCGTTTCGACCCCTATACGCCGCCGGGGAGAATCGAGTATCTGCTGGAGGGCAGCCGCCTGCTCAATCAGTATGACCCCGACATTCTGGTGGTATGCTGCACGTTCTGTTTGCCGGTCGTGTTCAAATTGCGAAAGCGGCCCTCCATTGTCATTTATTACTCGCTCGAGTCGATCCCCTTCTACGGGCCATTCGACATGGAAATGAACCGCAACGTCAACGATCTGGTCGACTTGGTAATTTTCCCTGAAGAAAACCGCGCCGTCGAGGAAGTAAGACGTTTTGGTTTCAGCGGCGTACCCAAAGCCGTCCTTTTCAACTGTGCCGGCGTTGAGGCGGAAGCCCCGGAAAAGCAATTCGCGCCGCGGCGCAACGGCAGGGTGATTTACGCGGGTTCGATCGACCAGGTTGCGACCTACGGAAGCTACTACACCAAGCCAGAGGCCGGCCGCTTTCCGATCGATCTATTCGGTCCAATCCGCGCCCAGACCGAGAAGCAAAGGCAAGACTTCATCGGCGCTTTGAGCGGACAGGTCCGATACCACGTCTATCTTGGGATCGAAGAAGTCGCCGAGGCTCGCAAGAACTATGCTTATAGCATCGTCGCCTGGAACCCTTCCGTCGAAAACCAGCTCTACGCGGCCCCGAACAAATTCTTCGAGTCGATCGCCGATGGCGTTCCTCCGATTGCCGCCCCGCATCCTCAGTGCAAGATGCTAATCGACCGCTACAAATGCGGGATACTCATGGGAGACTGGAGCGCGGGTGAGTTTTTCGGTGCTCTCGATCGAGCCCTTCGCGTCTACGAGACCGATGCTTGGCATGAGATGGTGAGCAACTGCGCGACGGCCGTTCGCCAGGAATTGACTTGGGATCACCAGTTCGAAAAACTCAAGGTTCATCTGAAGGATAATCAGAATTGAAAATTGGCAGAATCCTCGTCACCGGCTCCAGAGGCTTTCTCGGGCGTCACGCCGTTGCCGCGCTGCGTGATCGATACGGCAGCGATCAAGTGACGTGTGTTTCCAGTGAGGACTACGACCTTATCGATCCGGCTCAGGCCCGTCGAATGCTGGAGGACAACAAGCCCGACGTGCTGCTTCATCTGGCCGGCTATGTCGGTGGAATCGGGGCGAACCGAGCCCAGCCCGCCGACTTCTTCTACCGCAATATCCAGATGACAACGCAGGTGTTTGAAGCTGCGGCCCGTGGCCGCGTTCGAAAGATGATTTTCACCATGGGCGGCTGCAGCTACCCCGGCAGCGCCACCTCTCCCATCGGGGAAGAGCAAATGTGGAACGGCTACCCGCAAGCCGACAGTGCCGCCTACTCGAGTGCGAAAAAAATGGGCATCGTCGCAAGCCACGCCTATCGCCAGCAGTACGGCTTGAATTCAGCCGTGATGGTTCCGGGTAATGTCTACGGCGAGTACGACAACTTTCGGGAGAACGAGTCGCATGTGATTCCGGCCATGATTCGGCGCTTTGTCGAAGCCAAGCGCCAAGGAGTAAAAGAAGTGGTTTGCTGGGGACGCGGCACGCCGGTACGCGATTTCGTCTATGTTGCCGACGTGGCCCGTGCCATCCCGTTCTTCATCGAGAGTTACGATTCCAGTGAGCCGGTCAATATTTCCTCCGGCACAAGCACCTCGATTCGCGAGCTGGCCGAGACGGTTCAGGAGCTGACCGGGTACCCGGGTGACATTCGATGGGATACGTCGAAGCCCGAAGGCCAGTTGGTGAAAAGTTTTGACGTCACAAGGATGAAACAACTCGGGATCCACTGCGACACCTCGCTGCGCGACGGGCTGCAACAAACGATCCGCTGGTTCGAAGCAAACTACCATGACCGCGGCGACGGGCTTCGCCTGTAACCCGCGCCACGAACAGCTTCTCGTGATGGCTGTACGCTATAACCCGATAACCTGACATGATTTTCATCCTAGGGGGCAGGGGGCTGGTCGGATCCGGCTTCGCCCGGTATTGCGAGAAAACCGGAAAGCCGTTCCATGTCATTCATCGTGAAAACTACGCCTCCTGCGTCGGCCAGTCCTGCGACCTGCTGATCAACGCCAACGGCAACTCCAGCAAGATCCTGGCCCGCCGGGACCCCAAACAAGATTTCGACGCCTCGGTCAGCAGTGTTCGCGCGAGTTTGGAAGACTTCCGTTACAAGCGCTACGTGCATGTCTCTTCCTGCGACGTCTACCCCGACTGCTCTTCGCCGGAAAGTACCCGCGAAGAATTGGAGTTGAATCCCTCGGATCAGACTCCGTACGGCTTCCACAAACGCTTGGCCGAGCAGTGCGTGCAACATGCCGCCGACGATTGGCTGATCCTGCGGTGCGGAGGATTCGTCGGCCCCGGCCTGAAGAAGAACGCCATTTACGACATTCTCCAGGGAGGCCCGCTGTTTTTGGACCCCAGCAGCGAGCTGCAGTTTCTCCACACCGACCGTGCCGCCGAGATTGTGTTTCGTTTGATCGAACAGGGTATCGGGCGCGAGATCTTCAACCTGTGCGGGAAGGGATTGGTGCGGCTGCAAGAGGTGATCAATCGTAAGGCAAAGCCAGTTCCTGTCAACCCGGGAAGCCCCCAGGTTCGCTACCAGGTCAGCATTGATAAACTGATGGCCCTCGTGGACGTGCCCGCTACCCGCGAGGCGGTTTTCGAGTTTGTCAACTCCGCGCCGCGAGAAACCGAGGCGACCGCCTAGCCATGGGCATCGAGAACGCCACCGTCATCCTGCTCGCCGGCGGATTCGGCAAGCGGGTGCGGCACTTGCATCCCGATTTACCCAAGCCGCTGATCCGGGTCGCCGGCCGGCCCTTCATCGATTGGATCTGCGGCTATTGGGCCGGACAAGGGATTCGGCGAATCATTGTTTCTCTGGGCCATCTGGCCGGCGTGGCCGAGCGGCATTTTCAGTCCGCTGACTGGGGTGATGTCGAGATCCTCACCGTAAGAGAGGACGAGCCACTGGGAACCGCGGGAGCCATCGTTCACGCCGCAAGAAAGCACGATTGCGGCGACCCCTTCATCGTGGCCAACGCGGACTCGCTCGTCTTTGGCTCGGTGTCGGAAGCCTGGGAGTTGATCGAAGCAGATCCCCAAAACGCCCCGTCGGAGCCCGAGAATGCACCGTCAGAGCCCGGAACGCAAGTGACGGGTCAAGCAAGTGATCAAAAGAGCAATCAAGGCAGCCACCCAAAAAGCAATCAACGGCCCATACAACCCAAATCCCACGAGGGTACGTTTCCAGCAACGAGCCCCTGTGACGGCGTGATCCTCGGCCGCGAGGTCCCCGACGCAAGCCGCTACGGCTCTCTGCGTACCAACGATCGCGGCAGGCTCCTTGGTTTTCAAGAAAAACAGCCTGACGGTTCCGAAGAAAAACAGCCCGGTAAAGCCCTCATCAATGCCGGAGTCTACCTGCTGAGAAAGAGCCTTCTGGAACGATTCCCCAATCGCACTCCGCTAAGCTTGGAACTGGATGTATTTCCGGCATTGCTTGAGGCCGGTGTAGACTTGCGGGTGCATCCGGTCGCCGGAGACTTCCTCGATATCGGGACGCCGCAAGACTTGCAGCGGGCCAGCCGGTTTATCGAGAGACACCGGGCGGAGCTGGAGTTTTCTGAAAGACCCGTTTTTCGCAATCCACAGTGAAGCAATGATTATTACCAAAACGCCATTTCGCATCAGCTTCTTCGGTGGCGGCACCGACTATCCCGACTATTTCGAAAAGCATGGCGGGGCCGTCCTCGCAACGGCTCTCGATCACGGCGCGTTCATCTCGGCCACGCGTTTTTACTCCAGCCTTTTCGACTACAACATTCGGCTCTCCTATCGCCAAGTCGAATGCGTCCGGTACCTCGAGGAGATCAAGCACGCCGCTTTCCGTGAGTGCCTGCGCTATTGCGGCATCACGAGCGACATTGAAGTCGACTACACGGCTGAGATCCCATCGTTTTCGGGGATGGGTACCTCGTCCGCTTTTATCGTCGGACTTCTCAACGCGCTCTATGCGTTTCAAGGCCGCTCGGTGAAGCCGCTGGACTTGGCTTACCGCGCCATCGAGCTGGAAATCGACGTCATGAAGGAAGCTGTCGGTTGTCAGGACCAAGCGCTTGCCGCGGTTGGCGGGCTGGGCATCGTGGAGTTCCGTTCGAAGAGCAACATCGTTGTTCACCGGCTGCCCCTCTCACCTGCCAGGATCGAGTTTTTCGAGCAGCATTTGCTATTGCTCTATACCGGAATCTGGCGAACGGCCTCGGAAATTGCCACAAAACAAATCGCCAAGATCCCGCAAAACCTCAAGACCCTCAAGCGCATGAGGGAAATGGTGGACGAAGGGCACAACTGCCTCACGGGTGGGGCCGACATCGAGAAGTTCGGCCATCTCCTGCACGAGAGCTGGGAACTCAAACAAAGCCTGGACTCCGGCGTGGCGAACTCAACAATTGTGGACCTCTACGAGCGGGGCCGCCAAGCCGGAGCGTTCGGAGGCAAACTCCTCGGCGCCGGAGGCGGCGGGTTCCTGCTATTTGTCGTTCCGCCCGAGAAGCGAGAGAGCGTGCGGCGGCAATTGGGCGAACTCCACGAAATACCAGTCCGCATCAACGCCCCCGGAAGCCAGATCGTCCACGCCTAGAGAAAACCGCGGATCGCCCCGACAGAGGCGTGGACTTCCGTCCACGCTCTCGAGTTTGGCCTTT
>Ga0114996_10006914_pt1 | contig 12970 bp, 11 predicted proteins | sample ArcticOcean_MG_C_4_FD_87039 | JGI IMG/M metagenome (GOLD analysis project Ga0114996, IMG submission 87039) | Marine microbial communities from western Arctic Ocean - ArcticOcean_MG_CB4_134 | ecosystem: Environmental > Aquatic > Marine > Oceanic | place: Arctic Ocean: Canada Basin | collected... | reverse complement strand
TATCTTTCTCTTGGTGGTAAGAGCACGATGGACCCACCCGTTCCCATCCCGAACACGGAAGTGAAACGTCATAGCGCTCACGATACTGCACCTGCAAGGGTGTGGGAAAATAGGTCACCGCCAGGGGATTATTTATAAAGTAAAGGCCTCATCTAAGGATGGGGCCTTTTGTGTTTAAGTCTGAATGTCTCCGGAACTCATTGGATGAATAGGTCGCCACTTAAATCCATCCATCTCCCCATCGCAGATCGAAGAAAGGGGGGCAGGGGGAACGTTGGTCGGGTGTGTTACGAGGCGTTATGGGCTTTGGGCAACGTCGAAGGGCTTGGTAGCCCATTACAGTTTTGTTAGGTTCCATCGTCTTCTGACGACTTGGTTAAGAGCCGCAATGTACTTTTTTTTCAGTGTCCCTCCAGAAGCAGAGAACAACCTCTCCTAGGCTTCGAGACCGGCATTTTCCGGTAATCCGAGCATTAGGTTCATGTTTTGGATGGCTGCTCCCGAGGCGCCTTTGCCTAGGTTATCGATTTGGATGATGATCATCACGTGACCGAGGGCGTTGGGCATGATTGAGATGTCGCAACGGTTAGTGCCGTTTGTCGAACGGGGGTCGAAGGCGGGGTCGCTGTAGGCGAGGGTGTTTTCGATTTGGTTGACCTTGACGAACTGCTCATTCGCATAACGTTGGTTGAGAACTTCCCATATTTCGTTGTAGGTTACGCCTTCAGAAATTAGCGCTTTGTGGAGCGGAATTTCGAGACGCATACCTGTTGGGAAAGGGCCGACCGAGGGCATGAATTGCGGTTCGTGGGTTAGGCCGGTGTACTTGTGCATTTCGGGGACGTGCTTGTGTTGAGTGTGCAGTGCGTAGGGCGATTCGAATGGCAGGTTGAAAAGATCGGGGCGTTCTTTTTCCCATTTAGCGATGAGTGTTTTTCCACCGCCGGTGTAGCCGGATAAGGCGTGGATTGTGATTGGCGCGTCATTGCCGAGCATGCCGTTTTCGATGAGCGGGCGGATGCTTAGTATCATTCCGGTTGGGTAGCAACCGGGGTTCGAGACGTTTTGCGCTTTTGAGATTGTTTTGCGCTGATTGGGCGTCATTTCGGGTAGTCCGAACACCCATTCATCGTTTACGCGATGAGCTGTTGAGGCATCGACAACTTTGGTGTTTTCTTCACTTGCCCATACTGCGGCTTCAATGGCTGCGTCGTCGGGGAGGCAGAGGATCGTGAGGTCGGCGTTTGCGGTTGCATCGCGCCTGAGTTCCGGGTCGCGACGATCGCCTTCCGGGAGGATTGTTACTTCGATGTCATCTCTGGTTGTCAGTCGATTCTGAATGCGGAGACCGGTTGTACCTGCTGAGCCGTCGATGTAGACCTTTGGAGTTGGCATGTTGGTTGTTTTTTGGGCTGTGATGTGGTTGCTGAAGAATGTTGGCTGGAAGGTGTGTCATCGTTCGCCTAGCGATTCTCTCAGGATGACATTTTTTGTTGATTGTTCAGATTGTTCTTGGTGGGAAAGTGATCTGAGTTTAGATCAAATGGTAATTATGGTGCTGATGGGGGAGCTTTGCTAGTGGTAGGGAATCGAGATCAAGGGCTTGTTTTGCGAATGTGATGAGCACTTTGATTAGGACTTGCTCTTCGGAATTGAATGGATTTTGGTCGGCGGTGTGAGTACGTAGATGGGGGCGAATTATTCGCTGGCATTTCCGCTGCCAGTTTCGACTGTGATGCCAACTCCGATCATGTCATGCATGTCGAGGGTGGTAATCAGGGAAGCCGGTGTGACTACTTATGTTGGCGATACGGAGTGGTGCATCGGATTTATCGAGGCTGCCTAGGACGCCGCGGCCGATGGGTGGTTATCCGATAGATTCAGCTTTGGATTCGGAGATGCCTCAGACGATCATTTCTTTTATTCGCCGGTTTTGGTCCGCGATAGTTATTTCGGCATAGTCGACGGATACGAGTTACCGGGTGAGGTGTGGTATTTGGGATAGTACCTACATGGCGTCTCCTGCTTAGATTTTAGAACTGCTGAAGCCATCGGCGATGATGCGGGCTGGTCGGTTTAGCTGGATCCATTTTTTGGTTTCAGGTGAATCTTGGATAGTGGCGATACCTGTTGCAGATGCCAAGTGTTCGAGATCGATTGTGCTTGTTGCCTACACGATTTCAGCTTCTGACATTCCGGTGTGGGGTGTTAATTCTGAGATTGTTATGGCAGTTCGATCTTGTGCCATTTGCTTGCACACCATTTTGTGAAACATATGTGTTTAGAGATTACGAATTTAGTCGTGTCTAAAACTCTGACGGTGTCAAATGATTGTGACGATTTCAGAGCGGTGTTTTTCGTTGATACGGCGGGTGCGAAGCACACTTTGGTGTTCCTATATGTATACCTAGTGGGTATGTGTGACATACCACCGGATATATTTGGATTTTTCGATAAGTTGGGGGACGGGATTACCGAGCTTGACTTGATGATTATCGGTTGACGTGTAGGGTTGGATTCGATTTTTGGAGTTTTGTTCTGTAATTAGCTTTGTGGTTTAGTTACGTTGTTCATATAATGGAATATCAGCTCCATTAGGAGCGAAGAGACAATTTTTAACGAGGATTTCGTATTGGCGACAGCAGACACCCCAGATAGTCAGGTAGAGGCTTCAAAAATGGAGACGCCTGTGGAACAGAATATTGAAGCGCCTATAGAGGCTGCAGCTCCTGAAGTTGTAACTCCTGAGGCTACTGAAGCACCTGTAGCGGAGGCGGCCCAAGTGGTTGCTGACGAAGCTGCGGTTGTAGAGAATGTGGTTGAGCATTCTACTGAAGAGACCGCTCCAGCGGCTGAAGCAACTGCAGAAGTTGTTGAAACTGCTCCGGCTATAGAAGCCGCTACCGAGGAAGCTCCTACAGATGCTGAAACCGCAGTTGCTGTTGCAGACAAGCCTGAGAACGAGCTTACGATGGAGGACTTGCTTGACGAGTACCTTCCTTCAAAGGTTCTTCGACGTGGTGAGATCATCGACGGACGTGTGATGAGCCGTAAGGCTGAAGGCATGTTGCTCGACATCGGATACAAGTCCGAGGGTTTCGTACCTACCAAGGAGATGCGTTCTATTGGTGATTCTTCTGATGAGTTGAGCGTTGGCGATGAGATTATCGCTTACGTTGTGAACCCAGAAGGTAACGAAGGGTCGTCGATTCTGTCTATCGACCGTGCTCGTGGTGAGCAGGGTTGGCGTGTACTTGAGAAGGCCATGGACAACAATGAGTCTTGCAAGGGTGTTATCACGGGTTCAAACCGTGGTGGTGCTGTTGTTGAGTCTGAGGGTGTTCAGGGCTTCGTCCCGCTTTCGCAGTTGGTTGGACCAGCTCGAGAGCTTTATGTGCCTGGCGGCGAGCCGCCTAAAGAAGGCTTTATCGGTATGGAAGTTGAGTTCAAGATTATTGAACTTAACCGACGTCGAAACCGAGCTATCTTCTCTGAACGTGCAGCGCTTCAGGCTTGGAAGCAGATTCAGAAGATGCGTTTGGTGCAGGAACTCACGGAGGGTGAGATTCGTAAAGGTCGAGTTGCTGGAATTTCGAATTTCGGTGCTTTCGTAGACCTTGGTGGAGCCGATGGTCTTATCCACATTTCCGAATTGTCATGGGAGCCAGTTAAGAGCCCCGACGAGATCGTGACTGTTGGTACAGAGATCGATGTATTCGTGCTTCGTGTAGACCGGGAAAACCTCAAGATTGCGTTGAGCTTGCGACGCTTACAGCCTGAGCCGTGGGATGAGATCGAGACTAAGTTCGCGGTTGGTCAGACGGTTACTGGTACTGTGACAAAGCTTGCTAACTTCGGTGCGTTTGCTCGCATTGATCGCGGTATTGAAGGACTGATACATATTAGTGAACTTGCTCACCAGGTTATCAAGCACCCGAGGGATGTTGTCAATGAAGGCGATGAGCTAGAGCTTAAGATCATTCGGATTGAGCCTGAACGTCGACGTTTGGGTCTGAGCTTGAAGCAGACTACGGATCCATCTGATGAAGTGGAGATTGCTGCTGAAGAAGATGCTGAATCAGATGAAATTGGTGACTTCGGAGATATTTTCGAAGACAACGAATAGCACTCAGCACTGAGTTTTGTAGTGTCCTGAAGGGGGAAGCTATATGCCGAGCAGATTTGAAAAGTTTTCGGAGAGGGCCCGTAGGGTTCTTTCCCTAGCGCAAGAAGAAGCACAACGCTTTAACCACAATTACATCGGTACCGAGCATATCCTGCTGGGTCTTGTGAGAGAAACCGAGGGAGTGGCTGCGCTAGTCCTTTCTAATCTGAACGTCGAGCTTGTAAAAGTTCGTTCAGCGGTCGAATTTATAATCGGCCGCGGCGAACGTCCTACCCCGGGTGAGATTGGTCTTACCCCGCGTGCGAAGAAGGTGATCGAACTCGCAGTTGATGAGGCTCGGCGCTTGAGCCACCACTATATTGGCACTGAGCACTTACTGATCGGTCTCATGCGTGAGGGCGAGGGTGTTGCTGCTGGTGTGTTGGAGAGTCTTGGTGTGAGCCTAGAGAAGGTTCGTGAGGAGACTAATAGCATCATTGCCACTCAGAGCTCGGGCTCGGGTTCGAGCGGAAGTGGTGCTCAGGCTGCTGCTCGCACTAGCCGCACACCTACTCTTGATGAGCTTGGTGTTGATTTGACTAAGAAGGCACGTGATGGAGATCTCGATCCGGTTGTGGGTAGGGATAGCGAGATTCAGCGTGTGATTCAGATTCTTAGTCGCCGGACGAAAAATAATCCTGTTCTTATTGGTGAGCCGGGTGTCGGTAAGACTGCGATTGTTGAGAAGCTTGCACACATGGTTGTTGAGGGAGATGTGCCTGAGACGCTTATTGGTAAGCGGGTTGTGACTCTTGATATGGGTGCGCTTGTAGCTGGGACTAAGTACCGTGGTGAGTTTGAGGAGCGCCTTAAGAAGGTTATTGCCGAGCTGAAGAGTGCTGGGAACTGTGTGTTGTTCATTGATGAGATGCACACGATGGTTGGTGCTGGTGCTGCTGAGGGTGCGGTTGATGCTGCGAATATTTTGAAACCTAGTTTGGCTCGAGGTGAGTTGCAGGTTGTCGGTGCGACTACGCAGGATGATTACCGCAAATATGTTGAGCGCGACCCGGCTTTGGAGCGTAGATTCCAGCCTGTCATTGTTGATGCGCCGGATGCTATTACGACTGTGGAGATTCTTCGTGGTGTCAAGGGTATGTACGAGCAGCACCACGATCTTGAGATTACGGATGAGGCGTTGGAGACGGCGGCTACGTTGGCGGATCGATACATTGCGGATAGGCAATTACCTGATAAAGCAATTGACTTGATTGATGAGGCGGCTTCTCGTGTTCGTATCAAGCATTCGACTATTCCGAAGGAACTTCGTGAGGCTCAGAAGGAGTTGACTGCTGTTCGTCGGGAGAAGGATGAGGTTATTTCGGCTCAGAAGTACGAAACTGCTGCTGAGTTGAGAGACCGTGAACTGAAGCTGGTTACGAAGATTGAGGAACTAGAGGCTGATTGGAAGAAGGAGAACCCGAATGCCGGTGAGGCTAAGGTGACTTCAGATGACATTGCTGAGGTTGTGGCAATGTGGACTCGTATTCCGGTTATGCGGTTGGATGTTGAAGAGAAAGAGCGCTTGATCAAGATGGAGGACTCACTGCGTCTGAACGTTGTTGGTCAGGACGAGGCTCTTTCGGTTATTTCTAAGGCTGTTCGTAGGTCACGGGCGGGTCTTAAGGATCCGAAGCGCCCGATTGGTGCTTTCTTATTCCTTGGTCCTACGGGTGTTGGTAAGACGCATAGTGTTAAGAAGCTTGCTGAGTATCTCTTCGGTGAAGAGGATGCCATGATTAGACTCGATATGAGTGAGTTCATGGAGAAGCATTCGGTTGCCCGTTTGGTTGGTGCGCCTCCTGGGTATGTTGGCTTTGACGAGGGTGGTCAGCTAACTGAGGCTGTGCGCCGTCGTTCATATTCGGTAATTTTGCTCGATGAGATCGAGAAGGCTCACCCTGATGTTTTCAACATTTTGCTGCAGGTTTTTGAAGATGGTCATTTGACCGACTCTAAGGGGCGGAGGGTTGATTTTAAGAACACTGTGATTGTGATGACTTCGAACCTGGGTTCAAATTTGATTCAGACGAGTGGTGGACTTGGCTTCAATTTTGGTAAGTCTGATGGTGAGGCCCTGGATTATGAGCGTGTGAAGGCTCGAGTTTTGGAAGCGGTGAAGGATCCTGCAAATGGGTTTAAACCTGAGTTCCTGAACCGTATCGATTCGACGGTTGTTTTTAGGCCTCTTGAGCGTGCGCACATTCTTGAGATTGTGGACATCATGATGAAGGAAGTTGAGGGTCGTGTTCTCGAGCACGGTCTGATGATGAGCGTTACTGATGCTGCTCGTAATTTCCTTGCTGAGAAGGGGTTCGACCCGAAGATGGGTGCGAGGCCGTTGCGCAGGTTGATTCAGGATGAGATTGAGGATCAGCTTTCTGAGAAGCTGCTTCGTGGTGAGTTCGGTGCAGGTGATTCCGTTGAGTTGGATATCGATGCAGGGGCGATTATTGTTCGCACTCCTAAGAAGAAGAAAGCTAAGGCTAAGCCGAAGGTTGTTGTTTCGGACTCGAATGATTCGGATGCTGATGATAAAGAGCCAGTGGCTACTTCTTAGGTGCTTAGCGCCATCGGATGACTTGGTCACTAGATGCAATTGTGCGATGGCTCCGCGCGTCGTAGAACGACTTTGTATCCGTGTTGCAATTCTCATTCCCTAGCCTGCCATATGCAAGGGGATAGCGGTAGCGATGGCCGCGTTTGATGGTTCTCCCTAGAGTTGAGGCTTAGGTTTCTTGTAAAGCTTTTTGCAGGAGTTCGAGTGCTGTGATGGCGAAGGATTGCATGTTTCTTTCGCGATCGTTGTCGCCAGTTTCGAGAGTTGCTTCTATTTCCATATTTTCATTCGATACAGCAACGCATGTATGGCCTGCGGTGTCGCCGTATGCGTTTCCAGTTGGTCCTGCGGCTCCGGTTTCACTGAGCCCCCATGTGGTGTTGAGCAGCTTTCTACTGGTTTTTGCGAGGAGTGCTGCGTAGGGCTCGCTTGCTGAACGCATGCCAGGGTGGTCGTCGAAGTTGATGCCTAAATATAGCTGTCTTGCTGGGGAGGTGTAGACGACTGATCCGCCACCGTAGTAGGCGGATGCACCGGGGACTGCCAGGAGGGATGCGGAGAGGAGTCCACCGGTTGATGATTCGGCAATGGAGATGGTTTCGCTGCGCTCCTTGAGGAGGGCTCCGACTGTGTTGGCGAGTGTTTGGAGTTGGGATGTGGGCATAGTGTTTAGTTTGTGTGATTATGGTCCGAGCGTCGTTGGTTTAGTCAGCATATTACTTTTTGTTGGTCACTGATTGACACGGCTCCCTGTCGGACTTCTCGCAATGGTGGGCTGAATGAGGGGCGGATATTGCCTAGTGGTGAGGTCGGTGTTTGACTTTGAAAATGAATTCAAGATGACAGGATTGAGCTTTGGAGTTGAATTTGTATACACCAACCTCTGTCAGTAGCACTTGGCGGTAGATGAGTGAAACGTCATACTGGCAAGAATGGCAAAGAAATCTTCGAAAACTAAGTTTGAATGTAGTGTTTGTGGGCGCACTACGCCCAAATGGGTTGGTAAATGCTCGGAGTGTGGTGAGTGGAACACGGTTGTGGAGAAGGTTGTTCGTGTGGAGTCGGCACGTCAGGCGCCGGGGATTATCGACCGAGTGAGTCGGGCAGTTGAGGGTTTTGGGTCGGAGCGGGCTGATGAGGCTGCTGGGATGAACGTTGGCGTTAGTGGTATTAGCGCTAGTAGCGCTCGTGACTCGTCACTCGGCTCCGCGTTGCAAATTCCGCCTGTCGGTATCACTCGGTCCGGGAGAGAGGATAGGTTTGCTGCTGTTGAGTTGAGCCGTATTTCAGCTGATGGTGTTGCTCATATGCCGACTGGCATTGACGAGTTGGATCGCGTTTTGGGCGGTGGATTCGTTGCTGGTTCGTCGGTTTTACTCGCGGGCGATCCGGGGATTGGGAAGTCAACCCTTCTATTACAGGCGGCAGAGGCGATTGCAGAGTCGGGCAAGACGGTTCTTTACGCAACGGGTGAAGAGGCATTGGAGCAAATTCGGATTCGTGCTTCACGGTTGGGTGTGACGGGCGATCGAGTATTCATGGTCGGCACGGGCGATGCTTTGACGATAGTCGATCATATTGCCAATTTGAAACCTGCGGTGACAATCGTTGATTCGATTCAAACTGCGACTCATCCTGATTTGGATTCGCCTGCTGGGACGGTTTCGCAGATTCGGGAGTGTGCGGCATTTTTAGGCGAGGTTGCTCGGGCTAGCCATACGGCATTGGTTCTGAGCGGTCACGTGACTAAGGATGGGAATATTGCGGGTCCGAGGGTATTGGAGCACCAGGTGGATGCTGTGTTGCAGATGAGCGGCGATAAGGTTGGGATGCTGCGGATGTTGCACGGGGTAAAGAATCGATTTGGCCCTACGGATGAGATTGGTGTGTTTGAGATGCGGGAGGAGGGTTTGGCTGGAATTTCTGATCCTTCTCATGTGTTTATTCAGCAGCGTGCGTCTGGATCGGGTCCTGTTTCGGGTTCATGCGTGGCGTTGGTTGTTGAGGGGACGCGGTCGTTGGCGGTTGAGGTTCAGGCTTTGGCTACTGCTTCTTCATTGGCTTCGCCTAGGCGGGTTGCGAACGGTGTTGAGATGTCGAGGGTGCACATGATTACAGCGGTGCTGGCGAAGCATATGCGGTTGCCAGTTTCGAATCATGATTTGGTGATTAGCGTTACGGGTGGTTTGGATATTAATGAGCCGGCTGCGGATTTGGCGATTGCGTTGGCGGTTGCAAGTTCTATGATGGATAGGCCGGTGGATGAGACGGTTGCTGTGGCGGGTGAGATTGGTCTTTCGGGTGAGTTGCGTTCGGTTCCGAGGGCGGATCGTAGGGTGGCAGAGGCTGCTCGTTTGGGCTTTGCTTCATGCATGATTTCGGATGCTGTGGCCGATGCTGGGAAGGTGGATTTGTTGAATGTTGTTCGACCTGCGAACATCGCTGAGGCTGTAAGATTGGCTTTGAAGCCGGCTGCTGGTGCGGGTGCCGCGGCTTCTGGCGCTTCTGGTTCTGGGGTTCGTTCTTCTATGTAAGGGCTTGGTTGATTGCTGGGGACGCTGGCGTGGGTTTGCAGATACTTCATACTGTTTCGAGATCATCAGTCGCGTTTGTCGTTGGACGACTCGACTCAGCGTCGGGGGTGTACCCCCTTAACTCCAGTGATCCGGAGGAGGACTGGTCGCAGGCTTCGTTGAGTTGGCAGGTAGATCGGTTGCGAGATTGACTCTGAAATGGATCAGGGTGATAGTGGGTTCGTGAGTAAGTTATTTCAATATGGTTGAGTTGAATAGACCCGAAATAGAATTTTCTTTGGAAGAGAAAGACTCCAAGTTGCGGTCGTTGATCGCAGGCTATGGTTCTTTGATCGTGGCGTATTCGGGCGGAGTAGATTCAACGTTTCTTGCTGGAGTTGCGCACGATGTTTTGGGCAAAAATGCTTTGGCAGTGACTTCTCGATCACCCAGTGTTGCTCCTGAGGATCTGAAGTCTGCTGTGGCGTTGGCGTACGGACGTGGTTGGCGGCATTTGGTTGTCGATACCGATGAGATGAACGATCCGCGGTATTTGGCGAATGATGGGCGTCGGTGTTTCTTCTGTAAGACGGAGCTTTACACGCATTTGGACAAAGTGGCTGGCGACGAGAGTATTGGACTTGTTGCTAATGGCGCGAATACCGATGATCTTGGCGATTACCGCCCGGGTATGGAGGCGGCCAAGAATTTCGAGGTTGTTTCTCCTTTGGTAGAGGCGAGGATGAATAAGCAGGACATTCGGAATCTTTCCAAACGGATGGATTTGCCGACTTGGGATAAGCCAGCGCAGCCGTGTTTATCGTCGAGAATTCCGTATGGAACGATGGTGTCGGTTGATGCACTTGGGAAGATTGGTAAGGCCGAGAAGGGCTTGCGGGGCTTAGGGTTCAGTGTGGTTCGGGTTCGTCATTATGGTGATGTTGGCCGGGTTGAGATTCCTATGGAAGATTTTGTTCGATTTGAAGTGGTTAGAGCTGAGGCTGAGGCTGTTGTTGTTGGTGCTGGGTATGCGTCTATGGAGCTGGAACCTAAGGGTTTTAGGTCGGGTGGGCTAAATGCTGCGCTTGGTGATTTAGGTTCTCGGACGAAGTAGTATTTGTTGTGGGGTGCGTGGAACGTCTAACGGCATCTGTAGATTGGTGATGTTGTTAAGTTGTCTTATAGCGAAGCGTTCTTTTTTGACACATATCGATCTCCACAATCTCGTCGGTATGACCAAATTGGTTCTTCACGAGTCGGAAATATAGAATTGGCCGCTCGTTAGTTGCTGGCTTCGTAGCAGATTTCCATCACCCCTTCTCAGATCCCTAGGATTTACTCGGGACCCGTAACTGGGATGTGGCTAGATTTAGCGATTGTTGGTAGTTGTTCGTTTGACCCTGAAAATTAATTCAGGGTGATATATGGGGGTCAGAAGCTGCAATCTCGTTAGTCGCGTTCGTCATCGGATGACTCGGCTCCAAACCGCAATGGCGTTAGATCCCATCGTCGGACGACTCAATAGCGTTGCAATTATCCTGCCCTAGCCCTTCCGTCTGTTAAGGGGATTTTGGGACAACGATCGCTACTTGCAGCTTTGTTCGTCCTCGCAATGACGGTCTATGAGTTGTAGGATTCTCTCTCACATATCGTTATGCTAGAGGCGTGCATTTGCACTTGGTAGAGCGTTGCAATCGATCGTTACTTTTAGCTACTTTGTAGCTCAGCTCAGCTTTGTAATTCTCCTACCCTAGCCCTTCCGTCTGGAAGGGAAACCGAAAAGGTTTCACCTAAGTTGTCTGAATTAACTGCTTACATCGACATGATTGGTGGCGCTAGTGGCGACATGCTGCTGGGCGCAATGGTCGCGGCGGGTCTGGATTTGGACGAGTTGCAGGTTGAGCTCGACAAGTTTCCGGATCGTGGGTATCGGCTTGAGAAGACGTTGGTGAACCGCGGCGGTTTACAGGCGATCTTGGTTGATGTGGTGTTGGACGATGATGGTGAGCGAAAGCGGACATGGGGTGATTTTTATTCTTCGATTGCGAATTCCACGTTAGAAGATTCCGATAAGCGTTCGATCAAGCGAATTTTCGATGTTTTGGCTGTTGCTGAGGCTGCTGTGCACGGTGGTGAGGCTGGATCGACGCATTTGCACGAGCTGGGTACTGTAGATACGTTGGTGGATATTTCTTCGACGGTCATCGGGATGCGGTTGCTGGGTGTGAGCAAGATTCATGCTTCAGCGTTCCCTACTGGGACTGGTTCTTCGGTCAGTAGCCATGGTGCTATGGGGGCGACTTCGATTGCTACGGCTGCGATCTATAAAGCTTCGGATTCCCCTGTGCGTGCGGGCGGACGGCAGCCAGTTGGCGAGGCTGTGACTCCGACGGGTGCTGCGATTGTTTCTACTCTGGCGGAGTTTATGCCGGTTGAGTTCAATGCTGATCGTATTGGGTATGGTGCGGGTCAGCGTGATCCAGATGGCTTTTCTAATGTAGTTGGGTTGTGGCTTGGTGAGAGTCGTTCACGATGGGGTCGTGGTGGACCCGGTCAGCGACGTCCGGAGATAATGGAACTTGAGACTAATATTGATGATTCTCCGGGTGAGGTTTTGGGCTATGTGCATGAACAACTGATGGAGATGGGCTGTTTAGATGTTTGGTTCACGCCGATTCAGATGAAGAAGAACCGACCTGCGACAATGCTTTCAGTTTTAGTGGGTCGAGATTTGGTTGATGTTGCTGCTGAATTGATACTTAAGGAGACATCGACGTTGGGTGTGCGTCGTAGGCCGGTGCGTCGGTACGAGGCTGAGCGTCAGATTGTGAATGTAGATACTTCGTTGGGTAAGGTGCCGGTGAAGTTGAAGCGTATTGGCGACACGATCGCGCAGGCGGCTCCCGAGTATGAGGCTTGTAGGGAGATTGCTCGCGAGACGGGATTGCCTTTGGCGGAGGTGATGCGAATCGTGGTGAATGAGGCGACGATGCGCGGTTCACCGTGGAGCGGGTAGGTGATGGGTTTCCTTTTGACATTAGTTGGTTACTGGTGAGATTTAGTACAGTAAACCGGTGTAAGTGGTTTTGATTAAGTTGAATTCGATTTGATAGGAATATATATCGGAAGTCGGTTGAGATGCTACTGGCTTGCGAAATGGAGTCTTTCGGAAGTTTGAGATATGAAATCTTCACTTAACTCAGTTTCTTGTTGACGCTTTCCATACTTTAGAAATTCCTTGCCCTGAAAAGGAAATGATTGAGCTGAATGCACTTGCGGTCAGGTGCCATCTGAGCCGACTGGGCCTATTCATGCGTCATAAAAGTGTTTGAGTGCGACATCTCCAATTACCTATAACGGCGACCGGAGCCTGACTTAACCGCGTTGCGATATCTATTGACCTGTTCGGGGATTGGTGGCTACTGTTAATAGCGGTTGTTTTTCAACTGTCGGAGCCCTTGTGGCGCAGTGGCTAGCGCAACTGATTTGTAATCAGTAGGTCGTGGGTTCGAATCCCTCCAAGGGCTCCATTTGTTTTAGATCTTAACTGGTTCGCAATTTCTGGGTGTTAAAAACCTTACGAATATCGTCGCCACGCGTAGTGAATTTCGCTTTTGCTGTGGTAAAGTTTTTGTTTGGGCAGGGATTGGGGAGTGGTTAAACCCAGCAGACTGTAAATCTGCCGCTTGACGGCTTCGTAGGTTCGAATCCTACTCCCTGCACCAGAATTAC
>Ga0114996_10006912_pt1 | contig 12971 bp, 7 predicted proteins | sample ArcticOcean_MG_C_4_FD_87039 | JGI IMG/M metagenome (GOLD analysis project Ga0114996, IMG submission 87039) | Marine microbial communities from western Arctic Ocean - ArcticOcean_MG_CB4_134 | ecosystem: Environmental > Aquatic > Marine > Oceanic | place: Arctic Ocean: Canada Basin | collected... | reverse complement strand
TGGCACGCTCATTCATAGAGAGGATCTCCTGCCGTATCGCGCCATGCTGGTTGACATCCTGTCGAAGGTCACGGCCTTGCGCGACGAGGGTAAGTCGCTGGAGGAAGTCCTGGCCGTGAATCTGACGGCGCCGTATGAGCAGACGACCCAGGGTGACACGCAACAAAGCAAGGATCGCTTTGTCACGGCCGTGTATGACGAGGTGAAGGACTTTCCGCCTATCGTAAACGGCAGGCGGGCCATGCCGACACATCCCTAGGCCCTGTGGCAGGCGGTAGCGACTCGGAAAAGACCCCTAAAGTCCTTATCCTTCCTGGCTTTCGATTGGACCCAACTTCTCTTGCATCGTCGACCTGAAGCAGTTATATCACCGAAGTTAATCTGTGGAGGCGTGCTTTGGAGCTTCGTCGTGGCGATCTGTTGCGACGGCGCGTCTGTCTACAATAGCTGACCCTAGGAGGTAGGTATGAGGTCAAAACTTAGTTTGGGTATGTCTGGCGCAGTCCTAACTGTCGTCTTGTTGATTGCTTCGAATGTTGCGGCGCAACAGGCGGGCACTGTGACCGGCATCGTGACCGATGGCCAGTCAGGGCAACCGTTGGTTGCGGCCCAGGTGTTTCTCTCCGGCCTCGACCTCGGGGTCATTACTTCGCAGAATGGCCGCTACCTCCTCGTGGGCGTGCCGGCCGGCACGCACACCCTCACGGCCGATCGACTCGGGCACCGGGTTGAGACGCAGGAGATCACGGTGACCGCTGGGGGCTCAGCGGTTGCGAACTTTACCCTCCTCGCGCAGGCCCTCCAGCTCGATGAGGTCATCGTGACGGGTACCCCGGGCGGGACCCGGCGCCGGGCGCTGGGAAACGACGTGTCCAGGCTGGCAGGTGCGGAGTTAGCTCAGAATATCGCTGCTCCGACGTTTGAGTCCATCCTGTCGGGTCGCGCACCCGGCGTAAACGTGATGCAGAGCACCGGCCAGGTCGGTGGAGGCAATATGATTCGCATCCGTGGGCTCGGGTCGGCCACTCTGTCGAATCAACCCCTCCTCTACGTGGACGGGGTGCGCGTGAGCAACGATAGAGGAGGAAGCAACTTCGCCAGGCGGGATAGGATGCCGGCGAGCCGCATAAACGACTTCAATCCCGAAGACATCGAGAGCATTGAGATCATTAAGGGGCCCGCGGCAGCGACGCTCTACGGCACAGAGGCGTCGGCGGGGGTGATCCAGATCATCACCAAGAGGGGAGCGGCCGGAGACGCCGTCTTCGACTTCCAGGTCCAGACGGGTATCAACTACTTCCCCGACCCCTTGACTCGCTTGAACACGAACTACCGCAGAGATGGGGTCACCTCGAATGGCATAGGTACAGGGAGCGGCGCGCTCATACCCTGGCATGTCGTCAAGAACGAGATCGACGCGGGCTTTGGCTCGCCCTTCCAGAATGGACCGATTCGGGACTACTCGTTGAGCGTGACTGGGGGGAGCGACCGTATCCGGTATTACGTAGCCGGGAATTACGGGGACGAAGAGGGGTACGTGAGCCATAACACTCAAACGAGATGGGGAGTCAGGGCGAACATAGACGCCACCCTGTCCGACGAGCTCGAGCTCGCGGTTAGCACGAATCTCCTCGACAGCAACACACGATTCCCGGGGGTGCCGTCTCCGTACGGCGGCATACCGGCCTCCGATGCTTGGGGCCATGTGCACCGCACCGCGACGCGGGGTTGGTACACCGCTCCCATTGAGGCTGATAAGTCGTTCGATAACCGTGCGCTCGTCGATCGCGCGACCTGGAGCGTGGCGTTGACCCATAATCCCTTCGCCGCGTTCCAGCATCGACTCATCTTCGGCGAAGACGCGGTCGATGAGGTTGCGGACGTCACCCTCCAAAAGCAGCTCTTGGGCGCTGCGGACCCGCACTTGGGCGGCCGCGGTGTCGGTGAGGTTGATCGGACGATTCGCCGTAGTCAGAACATCTCGTTCGACTACTCAGGAACGGCTACGTTCGACCTTGGGCCTACACTGCAAAGCGTGACGTCGGCCGGAGTGCAGTACTACAAGTCTGAGAAAGAGGAGGACCATCTTTTCGGGAGGATCTTCCCCGTGCCCGGTCTGACGTCATTGGATGCCGCGGCAGACGTGCAGGGCGGCGGTAATTTTGTCGAGAACGCTTCTCTCGGGGTCTACGTGCAGCAGCAGTTCGAGTTCAATGACCGAGTCTTCCTCACCGCCGCGGTGAGAGGCGACGACAACAGCGCGTTCGGTACGGACTTCGACGCGGCGATTTATCCCAAGTTCAGTGGCGCGTGGGTCATGAGTGAGGAGGAGTTCTTCGACGTGTCGTTCCTGAATAGCTTCCGAGTGCGCGGGGCCTGGGGACAGGCCGGCCGGCAGCCGGACGCCTTCGCGGCGGTCAGCCTTTACACCCCTGTCACGGGCCCGAATAGTATGCCCGCACTGAGGCCGGGCTCGATCGGCAACGGGGCGCTGGGGCCGGAGGTCGGAACGGAGATTGAGCTCGGATTCGATGCCGGTCTGTTCGACGATCGCATGGCCATGACGTTCACGTACTACGACCAGAGCACAAAGGATGCCCTACTCAACGTACCGGTTTCGCTGGCGTCGGGATTCCTGGGCAGCCAGACGGTGAATCTGGGCCTGGTCACGAATAAGGGTGCTGAGGTCACGTTCGATGCGCGTTTGATGGATTTGGACGAACTGGCCTGGGATCTCGGGTTTTCGTGGACACACAACAGTAATATGGTGGTGGATCTGGGCGGCGTCCCGCCGACCTCAGGCACTAATCAATTGGTCCGAGAAGGCTATCCGATCGGAGCACGCTGGGGAGCGGACATCGTCAGCGTAGATTGGGTAGGGGACCCGGATCCCCGTAACGGTGGAGAGGCGGCAAATGCCATGTGCAGGCAGGAGGCGGACGACTCCGTCATACCCTGTGACGGTGCAAGCACACGGGATCTGACCTTCGAGGGCCCCGGTGAGCCGGTCTGGATGGGTGCCCTCGTCAACAGCGTATCGCTGTTCGGCGGTGCCCTGCGGTTGTCTGCCAACATTGAGTACAAGGGCGGATACATCCGCGACTCGTGCGGAATGGGATGCGGTCACTCGGTCTTTCAAAGCACGTATGCGATCAATGGCGATCCGAACAATGGAATTAGCCCAGATCCAAAGGTCTGGTGGGCTGAGTACCGCTCTAGCAATCGCATTTTTAATAGCCCCGGTAGCTTCGTCAACCACCACGACGCCAGCTTCGTCCGGGTTCGGGACATGTCGGCCACGTACAGCATTCCGGACTCCTTCACGAATAAAGTGGGAGCCTCGAGAAGCACTTTCTCGGTGGCGGCCCGAAACCTGTGGTTCCTCTGGCGCGCAACACCCGAGTGGTACGGTCGGAAGATCCCGGACCCTGAAGCAGGAAACTTCATGTCTCAGGGCGTTAATTCGGGCGGGAACATCCCGTGGTGGCCGGGTTCGCAGATCACAGCCACTATGCGTGTTACCTTCTAGCCCGGATTAGTCCGATGCACCGCGTGAGAGAGCGTCATTGCGGCGCTGGCCAACAGATAATTAAGAGGAGTTTGACGATATGAATTACAATACAACTGCCTTTCTCCCCCCGGCTCCAGCGAAGATGCGGGGACCGCGGCGGATAGGCGTGATGGGGGCCTTCCTGCTGACGTGCTCCCTGGTCGGTTGTGAGGGGTTGCTCGACGTGACCCTTCCCGGTGACATCCCCGCCGACCTGATCGCCGATCCTCAGCTTGCGCAGACGCTGGGAACTAGCGTTCAGAATTCCTTCGAGTGCTACTTCACCAACTATGCCGGTGGCTCGGGGGTGTTCACGGATGAGTTCATTGCCGGGTCGCAGCGCGCGGGCCGGGAGCGCTGGGATGACCGCTCCACTGACGGCACGGGGGAGGGCACCTGCCGCCAGGAGACGTGGGCAGTCGCCGGGCCGGGATATCAGGCCCTGGCCTTTGGGCGCGACGTGACGAAGCAGGTGGAGGCGTGGACCGATGCTGAGGTGCCCGATCGACAGGCACTCATCGCCAAGGTCGCGGCCTACACGGGGTACACCATTGAGACAATGGCCGAGGGATTCTGCCGCGGCGTAGTTCTTGAGGACCTTGGCGCGCTGGCGGATAAGGCCACGGCGCATGCGGCCGCCGAGGGGTATTTCACGAAGGCTATCACCGCCGCCGCCTCCGGGTCGACCTACTACAATTTGGCTCTCGTGGGCCGGGCTCGGGCGCGCCTCAATCGCGGAGACAAGCCGGGGGCAATCGCGGACGCGAATGCGGTTCCCGCGGGCTTCAGCTTTGATGCCACGTACGGGACGGTTACGGACAGGGAGAACGTTGCGTCTACCGAGAACTGGCGGGATCGCCAGTTCTCAGTCGGCACCGGGTATCGTAATCTCACGGTGGGTGGGGTCGTCGATCCCCGGGTCCTGTTGAAGGATCAGGGGTACTACGGAATCGATGGCCAGACCCCTATCTGGTCTACGATGAAGTATCCCGCCGTCAACTCCCCGATTCGGTTGGCGAGTTGGAATGAGGCGCAACTCATCGTCGCCGAGGCCTCGCTTGGGCAGGAGGCGGTAGATCGGATCAACGCAGTCCGCGGCCTTTACGCCGGGCTCCCCCTTTTCGTCCCGGTTGACGTGAACGATGCCACTGAGATCTTCGGCCAGGTGATGGAGGAGCGCCAACGAGAGCTGTCGTTCGAAGGTCACCGGTTGGGTGATTTGACGAGGAACGAGACTTGGGCCAAGGCTGGCCAATGGGAGGAGGGGCTATCACATCTCGGAGCGGCGTGGGTTGGAAGATATTGCCTTCCCTTCCCCCAGTCGGAGATCGACGTAAATCCGAACATCGACTGATCTTGAGTTCTGCGGCGTGACGGAGACTCCACTGTTTCCCCACTGGGAAACAGTGGAGTCCGTCTCGCTGAGGTGGGACGGCGAGCTTGCTGAGGGTGCCGACTAAGCGTTAGGGCTCCGGGTCCTGTGCGTATCTCTCGCTAGCCCGGCCCTATGCTGTTTCTTCACAGAGGCGAAGCCAAAGCGATATTCGTTTTACTGTAGCCCTCCTCCTCTTGTCCAAGCCAATTCGGGAGAATTCCATGAAGGACACCCTGGCACCAATACCGTGCTTTCGCCTCCTCCTGATCGTCGCCATCGCCCTCGCGGCGCCTCTGGCGTGGGCGCCCGAGCCCCTTAGCGCACAGTCGGGAATCGCAGAACGGGAAGGGCGCTCGATGCGGATCGGAATCATCGGGTCGGGCACCATGGGCGGGGGGGTCGGTCAGCTGTGGGCGGATGCGGGGCACCAGATCCTTTATTCGTCCCGCAATCCGAGCGAGTTGATGGAACTCCTCCAGAGCGCGGCACCGAGAGCTAGCGCGGGCTACGCCGACGCGGCCGCCTACTTCGGTGACGTGATCCTCCTGGCCGTGCCCCCGAGCGCAATCCCGCAGATCGGTCAGGACTTCGGTCAACTGATGCGCGGCAAGGTCGTGATCGACCTCTCCAACCCCCGCCTCAACCGGGACGGACCCATCACCACCGAGTGGCTGGAGATGGGAACCGGCCTGGCCATGGCCCAGTACCTCCCGGGCGTCCGCCTCGTGAGGGCATTCAACACCCTCGGCTCACGAATGCTCCAGGAAGCCCACCGTCAGGGTGAGCTGATCGGAGTGCCCATCGCCGGAGACGACGAGGATGCCGTGGCCATCGCGGTCAGCCTCGTCCGGGACGCCGGATTCGACCCCGTCGTCGTGGGTCCGCTGGCCCGGGCCAAAGAATTCGACCGGGCCACTCCGGTCTATGTAACAGGGATGACAGCTCGGGAGATTCGAGAGACCTTGGGTCTCCGCTAGCGTCCCCGCCCACGGGTCTCTCGCGTTACGGCACCAACCCCACGATCCTCCTTCTAGCGAAGCCCGTTGGCGGCTCGTAGCTTCTCCGAAGACTTCTGACAATGGAAGGTGACACATGCGCACATTAAGGGTACTCGTGTATTGTTTCGCGGTCGGTTCGCTCCTGTCGATGGGGGTTCCCGCGACGGCTCAGGTCTTGTCCGCGGGCCCTGCCATCTATGAAGGTGCCCGCCTGATTCTCGGGGACGGAGCGGCCCCTATCGAAGTCGGCGCGTTCGTCGTCCAAGATGGCCGCATCACGGCGATCGGTCCCAGCGGCTCCGTCACAGCGCCCGCCGGCGCCACGCGGATTGACCTGACGGGCAAGACGGTCATGCCGGCGATGGTCAATCTGCACGCGCACGTCGGCTTCGAGCGCTTCACCGTGGCCGGCGGGGAGTCGCTCCCGGAGAGCTTCACGCCGGAGAACATCCTTGACCACCTCCAGAGGCAGGCTTTCTACGGCACGGGTACCGTCAACGACGCAGGCTCGGCGCAGGTAGCCATGTCGCAGAAGTTCATCATGGACCAGGCCGCCGGAGAGTTCCCGCCCGCGGCCCAGCTCGTTTTGATGGCAGGCGTCGTGCCGGTCAACGGCGGTCCTGACCGGATCCTGATCAAGGGGACGAGACCCCTGCATGCCAACTACGAGGTGACCCGAAGCCCGGAGGCACGAGCGGCGGTTCAGGACATCGCCGCCAAGAACGTCAATCAGCTCAAGATCTGGATCGGCGATCGCGGCGGGTCGTACCCCGCGATGCCGCACGAGGTGTACGACGCGGTTATCGACGAGGCGCACCAGCTCGGGATTAAGGTGCATTCGCACGCGGGTAGCGTGAGAGATCAGAAGGACGCCCTGCGCGCCGGGGTCGACGTGATCGTGCACAGCATCCAGAGGGAGAAGGTTGACGACGAGCTGATGGAGCTCGTCCGGGAAAAGAGGCCCTATTGGACTACCGTGATGGGCCTTAGCGATCGTAGCGAGGTGTGCGACAACGACCCGTTCGTTCTTCAGCAGTTGCCTGAGGTCGGCATCGCCGACATCCTCGCGTCGAACTGCAACCCGAATCTGAATGCGGCCACCCGCGAGGAGAATCTCCAGTACAACTTCACGAGGATGATCGAGGCCGGTGCTCGTCTCGTGCTCGGCACGGACGCAGGCGTTTTTCCTCGCTACACGTTCGGCTCCTCGGACCACCACGAGCTCATGCGGTACGTTGAGCTCGGGCTAACACCGGCCGAGGCCATCGTGGCGGCGACCTCGAGGCCCGCGGAGGCGCTGGGGCTCACTGACGTCGGGAAGCTCGCCGTCGGCATGAGGGCCGACTTCCTCGTTCTCAACGCCAATCCGTTGGAGGACATCAGTAACACGCGTCAGATCGCGAGCGTCTATCTGCGGGGAGCCATGCTCGACCGCGAGGGACTACTCGCGCAATGGAGGAGGCCGACGGGGACGTCATTCTAGCTCGGACGTAGTGAGGACCTCGTAGTAACCTACATCTTCGGCTTCAATTCGAGTCCCAGTAGCGCCGCTCCTGGCCCACGAGTTGGTCTGGGAAAGCGTTCGGCTTCGGACGGAACTTTTGCACACGCCCCGCGAACACGTCGGCAACGTAAAGGTTGCCTTCCTGATCGACCGTCAGGGCGTGCGAGGCGACCAATTGCCCTGGGAGCCCTCCGGATTCGCCCCAGTCGTAGCGGTAGCCCCCATTCAGGTCGAACTTTCTGATCCTGGATTCCGTTTCTCCGAATCCAACTGTGCCGTCCAGAGGAATCCATCCTCTGTGATGAGAGTGGTCGTCGCGATCGACCGATCGCCTGTTGGCCACATCTCGAGGAATTCGCCACTCTCGTCGAAAACCTGGATCCGGTTGTGACCGCGGTCCACCACGAACAGCCGGCGATCCTCGCTGATGGCGAGGCTGTGCACAGTGTTTAATTCGTAAGGGCCCGGATTGTCCGGGTCAGCTGGCGCCGAGCCCCAGTCCATCAGGAAATTGCCGTCCGGGTCGAACTTCGCCACGCGCGTACCGTCATAGCCGTCGCTGATGAAGAACGTGCCATCGGGCAGCCATGCGATGTCCGTCGGACGTCCGAAGTTGTTCGGCCCTCGTCCCGGGACCCCCCTCTCGCCGAGCGTCATCACTAGCTCGCCGTCGTAGGTGAACTTATGGATCTGGTGGAGCTGGTCGTCGATCACCCAGACGTGCTTCTCCGGGTCGTAGCGGCTCATCTTGATCGAGTGAGGGCCCCGCCCCCCGGGGTGGTCGAAGAGCTTGTCATGCTGGTCCCAGTACTCGACGACTCGGCCTTCCCGGTTCACCACGAAAATCACGTGGTGATATCGGCGCTCCCATCCTCGATTGCCATCCGTATCATCCCCGCCGTTAGCTGTACGGGGCGGATGGAGCATGCTATAAGGCGTGCCCGACTCCACGCCGTCCGAGAGTGGCAACTCGCCTCGTTGTGCGATCCAGATTCGATCCGGGGATTCGGCGTACACCGCTCCGGTCGACCCCCACGTCAACCCTTCGTGATCCTCACCCGAGAACCACTCAGGCCAATTCCCAACGAGTTCGTACGGACCGGTGTCTACGTCCCTCTCCGCGTTCTCGAGTATATCGGAACCCGGCGTCTCGGTGCAGCCACCGACCACCACGAGGGCCAGTCCCATCGGCATCAGAACCTTCGTCAGTTGGGTCGCTAGTCGCATGGGTCTCTCGCTAATGGGTGTCCGTGTTTATGTGAACGGCCACCAGAGGGTATGGCACAACTTTTTCGCGAACAAGGGCAGTGTGGTCAAAGAGACCTACGGACCGCTACTGCGTAATTCTTGACTCGAAGAGATACGGTGACTAGAGTCGAAATCTTCATCCACAGGTGCCGACGAGTGACGGATCAATGAAGATGAAACCCTGGATCGGTGTGACCGGCCTGGTGCTCCTCATCCCACTGGGCCTGGCCCAGTGCATGCTGGACGAAGTGGCGCAGGAGCCGCGGAGTGGGGGGGCGCCCAGATTCGAGGTGGATCCGTTTTGGCCTAACCTCCCTGATAACATGATCCTGGGCCAGACATCCGGTATCGCCGTGGACCATCAGGACCACGTGTGGGTCATCCATCGTCCCGAGTCCGTACCCGATGCCGAGCAGGCCGTCCTCCACAATCCCGAGGCTACCTGTTGCATTCCGGCGCCGCGGGTGATGGAATTCGACGAGGTCGGCAACTACGTGCAAGGATGGGGAGGACCTGGCGAGGGTTACGAGTGGCCCTTGGACGAGCACACCGTATACATCGACTACAAGGACAACGTCTGGATCTCCTCCGCCGGCGGGGCGAACACGTCTGCGGGCACGGAGAATCACATCTTGAAGTTCACGCGCTCGGGCCAGTTCCTGCTACAGATCGGCCACCGTGGCCAGAGCAAGGGTAGCCTCGACACAGAGAACCTCAACAACGCCGCGGATATCTATGTGAGCCCGGAGACGAACGAGATCTTCGTCGCGGACGGGTACGTCAATCGGCGCATCATCGTGTTCGATGCCGACACGGGCGAGTTCAAGCGCATGTGGGGTGCTTACGGCAACGAGCCGGACGATTCAGCACCGCGAACCCGGGTCACCGAAGGTGATGGGCCACAGCAGTTCAACTTGGTGCACGGGCTTGGCGTTTCCGACGACGGCTTCGTTTACGTGGCGGATCGTCTGAACGACCGCATTCAGGTCTTCACGATCGAGGGTGCGTTCCAGAGAGAGGTCTTCGTTGCGAGGAAGACCCTGGGGCTCGGCACCGTGTTCGGCGTCGGCTTCTCGCCCGATCCGGAGCAACGGTTCATGTATGTCCCTGACGCGACCAACGGGCACGTGAGGATCTTCGAGCGTCAGACGCTGGAGCAGGTCGGGCTGGTCGGGCGCCCGGGCCGCCAGGCCGGACAGTTCGTGACGGTGCACAGCGTCGCCGTCGACTCGCAGGGGAATCTGTATACGGCCGAAGTCACCGACGGACGGCGCGTCCAGAAGTTTACCTTCATGGGAATATTGTAGTCGGTAGCGCTCCTCCGCTCACCGCTCGCGCAGGCGAAATACATAGAGTGCGTTGTGCCCAGATGGACCCGTCTGTTCGGGGGTGAGCAACGTGGGGACCTGCCAGGGGCTTCCTCCACCCTGCTGCGTGGAAACGGCCAGGTATTGCACTCCGTCCACCTCATACGTGATGGGGAATCCCATCACGCTGGTTGCGAGGCGTGTGGACCAGAGTTCCTCTCCGTTCTCGACGTCGTAGCCGTGGATCCATCGGTCATAATCGCCTACGAACGCTAAACCGCCTGCCGTGGTGAGGACGGCGGAGTTGAAGGCCGTATTCCGCTCCACACTCCAGACCTCCTTCATGGATTGTACGTCGTAAGCGGCGAGCTTGCCGATCCCGTTCGTTCCGGGCATCGGCCAGAACATTCGGTCCGCCCCGGCGGTGCCCGGAGTACCCGCTTCCAGAATAGCTTCGCGAGGAGAGAATTCCATACAGCTCTGGCTGAGCGGAATGATCATGAGCTGTGATCCGGGATGGTAGCCCATGGAATGCCAGTTCTTACCACCTGCCGTTGACGGACAGACCGAGAGCCAGTCGCCGATCTCGACCGAAGCGATGTCTTCTCGGTAGCGCACCGCGCCGCTCTGAGGGTCAATGTAGTCGAAAACGTTCTGATAGATGGTCTCAACCAGTCCGCGGAAGCGCCCATCGCGCGCGTCCAGTTTCCACAAGATCCCGTGCTTACCCATGCTGAGGACCACAGGCTCACCGTTCAATTCGACGATCACACGCTCCATGGCTTCGTCGAGGTCAAGTGACTCTCCGGGCACGTGCTGGTAGTGCCAAACGATTCGTCCGGTCTCGACATCAAGGGCGAGAGTCGAGTTCGTATAGAGCGCCGAATCGGCCACGGTGAGCCCCCGACTGACCGAGGCCCACGGCTTCGCCTGGGCGACTCCGTAGAAAACGAGACCCAGCTGCGGGTCCCAACTTCCGCCGTTCCAGACGTCCCCACCCCCGCGTAGCGCGAGAGGCAGATTGCCCCAGGTGTCGCCGTGCGGCTCACCGGGTCGGGCGATCGTGAAGGTTCGCCAGAGTTCCTCGCCCGTCCGAGCGTCGTGGGCGGTGATAAAGCAACTCTCTTCGTAGAAACCGGTGCACCCGTTAATCCCGTTAATCACCTTGCCGTCCGCGACGATGGGGCCATGGGCGTTCTGGTAGCCCAGCTCCGAATCGGCGATCTTGGTCTCCCATCTGACCCTGCCGCTCCGGGCGTCCAGGGCCACCATGTAGGCATCTTTGGTGGCCAGGAAGATCATGTCCTCCCATACGGCGATCGTGCGCGTCATGCCACCCAGTCCGATGCCCCCTGTGGCTCTCCCGTCCGGGAACTTGCGTTGATATTCCCAGAGGAGCGTTCCATTCGTTGCGTCCAACGCCTGCACGATGTTCCACGAGTTGATCAGGTAGAGAATTCCGTCGCGGACCAGGGGAGCCTGATTGTTCGACCCAGGATGCATGCCCCAAATCCACGCCAGCTGAAGCTGGTCCACGTTCTCCGTGTTGACCTGTGACAAGGGGCTGTAGCCCCACCCCTCGGGGTTCCCGCGCCAGTGCAGCCAATCACCGGCCGGGGGCGCCACCAGGTCGGCGTCCGACACCGGCGTGAAGCGTGGCAGGGGCCGCAACGTTCGGACGATCGCAGTGGGGTATTCAGTCACTTCGCCGGGGGTCGGCGGTGGGGCGCCAAATCCCAGCCCTCCAGGCGTCGGCGCGTTCCCGGGACGGCCCGGAACGGGGTAGATCGGCGTCCCGGAGTCGGCCCGTAGCCCTCCTCGAGCAGAGGCGATCACAACGCCCGGAGAGCTGAAGCTCACTCTCGTATCGGCCGCTGGCACGCCATTCTCTCGTAGGATATACGCGATGATGGCCGAATATTCCTCCTCCGTAAGGGAGCCCGGAGCCTGAAGAGGCATGGACCGCCGCGTGAGCTCCAAGAGTTCTGCCACCGGCCGGTTTCCCCACTGGGCCTGGAAGTTCGGCCCTACAACGGGCGGCGCCTCGAACGAGCCCAGGAGGTTGCCCAGGTGACATGTCGTGCAGGTCCGCTCATAGACTTGCCTACCCACTTCCGCCTGCTCGGATGTATACGAGGCCTGGTTTACCTGGGCTTGTGCTTGGGCCGGGGCATGGGACAGTCCGATCAATAGCCCGACGAGAATCGACAGGGTGCGTCCCGTTGCCAGGCCGTCCGTCCGCAGGCCGGGGGCCGAATCGTGTGGAAGATCGCGTGTAGGTGGCCCGTAGACCCGGCAAACCGGCGGTGCGCACTGCATAGCTAGCCCCTCCTTCTGTGGCCTTGAGTGATCGGCGGCGACTAATTTGAGTCCGCCCCGAACACCGCGCGATGTATAAGACGCAACGTAGGCGTATACGTCGGGGTAAGATGTGCCTGGCCTAGCCTTCACGCCACCCTGACGCGGTCATCCATAGAAGTGTCGGATTTGTGAAATGGAAGCGCTCGTCTCCGTGGACGAGTGGTACTCCATGGACGAGTTCACGTACCGATTCGACTCCCTGGATCGGACCGACCAAGTCCCAGCCGAGGTCGCGAATGCGATCCGAGAACACGGACGCGAAAAAGGCGAGATTCCACACACCGAGCCGCTTGCGAAACTGCCATCGAGTTTGTTGACGCGTCGTGGATCCGCGCATAAGATGAAGGGGGGAGGCGTGGAGGCATCGCAACGTCGCCGCAACTCTATATCATGATAGACCCCGTTCTCTTATCGGGCTAGCCCGCGCACGGCCATGTCCATGTCCATGTCCGGTGTCCGGTGTCCGGTGTCCGGTGTCCGGCGGGCCACGCGGCGGCTTGACCCCACGATAGTTTAGCGACCATTATGATGATGGCTTGTATTGAGGGTTGCGAGAAGGTCCGCGGCTGGGAAGGTTCCTGTCCTTACGAAGAAAAGAGGAGCGACCGATGGCTAAGATGAGAGTGCA
>Ga0114996_10006911_pt1 | contig 12972 bp, 10 predicted proteins | sample ArcticOcean_MG_C_4_FD_87039 | JGI IMG/M metagenome (GOLD analysis project Ga0114996, IMG submission 87039) | Marine microbial communities from western Arctic Ocean - ArcticOcean_MG_CB4_134 | ecosystem: Environmental > Aquatic > Marine > Oceanic | place: Arctic Ocean: Canada Basin | collected... | reverse complement strand
TATCTACAAGAGCATCACCTCCCATATTTCCAGGTAAATAAATATTTATAATACCATTCATAAGTCCTTGAATATCAGTGATTAATCTAGGTCTACCTTGATTTAATATTAAAACAATTGGTTTACCTGCTTTAGCTATTTCTTTTGCTAATTTAATCTGTAATTTATGAATTTCAAGATTGTTTAAATCACCAGGTTTTTCTGTATAAGTATTCTCACCTAAACATAAAATAACATAATCAGATTTTCTAGCTTCATCTACAGCCTTTTTTATATCATTTTCTATCATATCATAATATTGACCACCATCCTTATATGAAACTCCAGGTATATATTTAACACTATTATCACCATAAGTATTAGCAAATGACTCATAAATAGTATTATAATCTCCAGCAAACCTATCAGTTAAATCACCTTGCCAAGAATAAGTCCAAGCTCCATTTAATGTTCTCATATTATTTCCATTTGGGCCAGTAATTAAAATTTTTGGATTTCCTTTAATGGGTAATATACTTTTCTCATTTTTCATAAGAGTAATTGACTCTGAAGCTGCTTTATATGCTAAATTATGATGCTTTTCAGATCCAAAATCAGGATAATTTCTATAATCTGTAACTGGAGTATCAAATAAGCCTAATTCAATTTTAAGTTTTAATATTCTCCTAACAGCATCATCAATTCTACTCATTTTAACTTCTCCTTCATTCACTAATTCTATTAAATTTTTACAGAATTCTTCATAATCATAAGGTACCATTGACATATCAATACCTGCATTAATAGCAATTTTTGTTGCTTCTTTTTTATTTTTTACTACTTTATCTCTATCATATAACCTATTTATATCTTCCCAATCTGTTAGGATAACACCTTCAAAACCCAAATCTTTTCTTAATGTGTTTGTTAAAAGATTATAGTCCCTATGGACAGAAATACCATTTATTAACCCTGAATTTATCATTATCGTTTTTGCGCCAGCATCAATAGCAGCCTTAAAAGGAGCTATATGAAACTCTTTTAATACATTATCAGGAATATAAGCAGGTGTTCTATCTTTACCAGATATTGTTGCATGATAGCCAACAAAATGTTTCATACAAGCTGCTACACTTATTTTATTACTAATATCATTATCATTTCCTTGATATCCTTTGATCATAGCATTACCAAACCTTTCTATAATTAATGGATCTTCACCAAAAGACTCAAATTGTCTTGGAAATCTAGGATCTAAACCTAAGTCTAAAACAGGGGAAAAGTTCCAAGGTATTCCAGAAGTTCTAGTTTCATAAGCACAAACTAGAGCCATATTATATGCATTTTCAGGATTCCAACTTGCTGCTGTAGTAATCTGTTGTGGGAACATTGTTGCACCATCGGTATAAGTAGTTCCATGAATAGCATCAATTCCATAAATAACTGGAATTTTCATTTTTGTACTGTCAATAGAATATTTTTGGATATCAGAAATTGTTTTAAACCAAGTTTTAGGTTTCTGAGCAGTATTGTTAATAGTATTTAATACTGATCCAACTTTATAATCAACTAAAGCTTTTTTAGCTTTATTGTGATCTATTTCTAAGGGAAAAGTAGATCCCCATTTATTTGGTCCTTTAGCAATTACTGTAAGATTAATTTGAGTCATCTGGCCAACTTTTTCTTCCAATGTCATTTTTGAAACTATATCACTTACTTGTATATCAATACTAGATTTTTGTACATTATCACAACCTGTAATTATTAATAGGAATATTATTAAATATTTATTCATAAATAAAGATTTTAATTTTTTGGTAATTTAATTAGATATTTTCCAAAATGCTATCCCTCCTGCTTGTTTCCCAATATTAACCGAAGAAACTTTAGTAAATGATTTCAAATCAATAACATCAACAGTACCAGGTTCCCCCCCTATACCTTCAACAGATATAAAAGCAAACTTACTATCTGAAGAGATAGCTACTCCATGAGAAACTTTTCTTGTATTTTTAATAACTTTTAATTCTTTTTTTGATTCAATATCCCAAATTGCAGTAGTTCCATCACTTTTATATGTAACTACTAATAATTTCCCGTTAGGAGTAATCTCTACATTATATGGACCATTACCTGTACTAAACCTATTAAGAATAGACCAAGAATCTGCATCTACTTCTATTATCTCATTTGAACCATTAGCAGCAATATATATTTTATTATTAGTTGGATGAGGAATAACCCATGTAGGTTTTACGTTTGCATGATTCATCATTGAGTGATCTATTTGTGAATGATGCATTTTATCTTCCATGGAAGAGTTATTATTACCTAATTTTAATATCCTATTAACCTTTAATGAAACCGCATCTATTTCAAATAGTTCGTCAGACATCATTGCTACAGAATAATGAAAAAGGCCATTTGCTGAAAGTCTAGAACCATGAGGCATAGAGCCTGTTGTAATTTTTTTTATCTCAATCATAGATTCAGGATCAACAACTGATACGCTACTAGGTTTCATATCTCCATGAAGATTAAAATTTACACAATAAAGAAGACCAGTGATTTCTGAAATTTGCATTGAAGCTGGAAATAACCCTAATTTAGTTTTACCAACTACCTTATTAGTTTCTGTAGAATACTTGTAAAGTGTTCCATAAGGATTTCCATGAGCTAAACTTAAATACCAAAATTTTCCATTTGGATCTACAGTTATACCATGAGGACCTTCATTTTCTGCAGGCCACACCCCTACTGGTATTTTTTTAAACTCCAAAGCTTTTTCACCATCAAATTTAATAATAGATACTTCATCATCAGACTCTGCTGTAACATATACATAGTATTCTTGAGCATATAATGAAGTCGAATGAATTAGTAGAAATAGTAAAAAAGTAAATTTATACATTAATATTAATTAATATTAGCCTTAGAATTTTCTGGTTTTATAGGTTCTAGTTTACCTGATCCTATTCCTGAATTCCAATCAGAATAAAACACATGACCTTTATAAAGTTGTGCTCCCCAACTCATTGTTGAATTTGGTATATAACCATCTTTATTTCCTGGTAATATATAACCTATTTCTCTTCCCTGTTTATATAAATCACCTAATAAATCACCACTTATATCTACTACCCTAATACCTCCTGTATACATAGCAACATATAAAACATCATCTTCTATCCAATAGTTATGAGAACCATCTCCAGGTAACTCATATCTTGCAACTTCTACAGGATTATCTAAATCTGAAAAATCAACAAAATGCAAAAATCCAGCAGTTACATTTTGACCAGCAACATCAATTCCATTTGGAAAAATTTCATCACCTAAAACAGTATAGAACTTACCTGTTGATTTACTCTTAAAAGGAAATGTAGCATGATGAGCTCCACTTGCATAGTCGTAATTTGCAAAAGCAACTGGATTTGAAGGAGAACCTCCGGCAATACCATTACCCACATCAACTAAATAAACACCATCTCTCCAATTTGATGAATATGCAATACCATCCTCAATCCATACATCATGAATAGATTGACCAGGTTTTCCTAACTCAAATTTTCCAATTTCTATAGGGTTATATGGATCTTCAATATTAATTACGTAATATTTTTCACCATTACTAAGAGCATAAACATGGTTTTCGTATATAAAAACGTTATGAACCCCACCAGTAAGATTTTTTGTATACTCTGATATAATCTTAACATCATAAGGGTTAGAAACATCTATTATTATCATCCCATTTTTTCTATTTGAAGCCCCTTCCCTACTTATGACACATATTTTTCCGTCTTCTGATACTTTTACATCATTAACGGTTCTTGCATCGACTTGAATACTATCTATTTTAGATATATTAGATGGATCTGTTACATCCCAAAAATAAGATGTTCCATCAGCACCCCAAGTTCCAGATACTGCATAATCCCTACCATCTACACCTTCAAAAACCCAAAAATCTGATGTATGTTTATCATTAACAGTGCCAGTTCCAATATTTTTAAATTTTCTTTTTATATTTCTATCTATTACATTAACAATTTTAGAAGCAGAAATATTCCCTACACTTGAAGTTACTTTATACTGACCAGCAACATCACCAACAAATCTTCCATCATCTTGCATAAGACCTGAAGCTGTATTACTCTTATCATAAGACTTTCCAGTAAATGAAAAATCAAATGGAGCATTAGAGATTAAATCACCTTTTTTATCATAAGCGATAGCTTTAAAATTAAAAACATCTCCTGTTCGAGCTTCATCAGTATTTGATTTAAGCTCAATATATGTAATAGGATTTTTTTCTATTTCAAGAATTATAGAACTAGAAATACCTTCAAATGAAGCATTTAAAGTTACTTTTCCAGCTTTAAGAGCTTTAACATTATTTAAATTATCAATACTAATTAAATTATTTGAAGATGATAAATCAAATTTAACATCCGTTCTCACAAAACCTTTTTCATCAATAACTTCATAAGATAAAGGGATATAAGATTCTGTATACAAAATATCGTTATTTAAAGATATTTTTATTTCATTAACAGGTGGATAATTAACATTCACAGTAAAATTAGATCTTAACCTCTTTCCACCTTCTTGTATACATATAACTACAACTTCATGAAATCCTGGCAAAGTAGCAGTAATTTCTCCTGTCTCATTATTTACTTGTAAGGCTTCTCGATTTCTTGAGTAATAAATTATATTATTACAAGCAAGTTCATTATCATTTTCATCCATTATGATAGATGAAGAAATAAAATTATCATCTACATCAAGGACTAAACCTTGAATGTTCGAGACAATTCTTTTTGTTTCTTGAGAGTATAAATCAAAAGAAAAAGTAGTTATTAATATTAGTATTATTAATTTAATTAGTTTCATTGGGTAATATTTAGTTTATTTTTTAATAAAATTCCATTTAGCTAACAATTTTGTGTTAGGGTCTAATGTTACTTTTTTTGGTTCTTCCTCTGAATAAATTATATACTTATCAGATCCTTCTTTAATTTTAATTTCTTCTAATTTAGTTAATATTTTATTTTGATAAAAAATTTCAACTTCTAAAGGCATATCGAAATAATATCCATCATTTTGATTTTGTTTCAATTTTATAAGTATTTCCTTTTTATTTTTATCGTAAATCCAATTTCCTTCCAACATGATATTACCCCCATTATATAACCATTGATTAAAAAATATATCTAAATCTTTATTAGAAACCTTTTCCATTTCAGTTTTAAATTGTTCTGTAGTAGAATTTGAGTTAAAGTATTTAGAATAATAGTTTCTTATACCTTTTCTAAATGCATCATCGCCAACATAATTTCTTAGCATATGTAAAACCCATGCACCTTTCTGATACTGTAAATCATAGGTTAAAACTTTTTTCATATCAGTTAAATTATTATGAATTATACTAGCATTTTTATCTTTTTCATAAAATTTAAATACTCTCTCTCTAGCTTGTTTTAAACCTTCAACAAAATCTTCTCTGCCATAAGCATATTCTCTAAACATTAAAGTAAAGTATGTTGCGAAACCTTCACTTAACCATACATCGTCCCAATCATACTCAGTAACACAATTTCCAAACCACTGATGAGCAACCTCATGAATAATAACATTTCTCCATCTAACGGTTCTCTCTCCAGTTACAGAAATATCACTATAAAATATAGCTGTTGCTGATTCCATTCCACCACTAACACTATTAGATTGAACATTTGCAAGTTTCTCATAGGCAAATGGACCAACATAGTCAGAAAAAAACTCTAAAGTTTTCTTAGTTGGTACTTTAAAATCGTAAAAGCCATTGTCTCTATCCTGTTTATATACCCAAGTTTGTATTGATTTTCCATCAAAATAATCAACATAATCGACAGCAAATTCTGCTATACCAATGGCGTAGAGCCAGCATGAAATTGGAACAGATTGTCTCCAATGTGTTCTTTTAAGATTATTATCAAGATTTGATTCTTCAACCAATAGACCATTTGATATTACCTGATAATTATTTGGTGCAATTATAATAAAATCCGAAGTTGATTTATCATATGGATGATCAACAAGAGGAAGCCAATTTCTAGCTTTATTTGGCCAATTATCACTAAAAAATGTTCTATCGCCATGCATGTTTTTTCCAATAATTAAACCCGTAACTGGAATACCACTATATTTTACAGTTACTTCATCATTAATCATAAATTTAAATCCATCTGTATTAATTATGAGTACATTATCTACATGAGAAAAAGGAACTTTTATTCCATTAAAAGAAACTTCATCAACACTCATACCCTTCTTATCATCAGTCTGAGAAATTAAGTCTAATCTGATATGTTTTTCTCCAGGTTTAATGTGAAGTAAAATATTTGCCTTACCATAAATTATATCACTAGTATCGTTAAGATGAAGTTCAAATGAATAATTTAATATATCAATATTTGGATTCTTAGGATATAAATCTTTTGAAAGCACATAATCAGTATTAAGAAATAATAATATAATATAAAGAACTAGTATTTTTTTTATCATCATGTAGTTAATTGTTTAAGAAATTAAATTTACATTATTTTTCGTCATTTTTAAAAATAGAGATATATTCGTGACCCTAATGAATTTAGAGAAATGATTAATAAAATAGGAATCATAGGTGGAACTGGAAAGATGGGATCATCATTCAGAAAAGTATTTACTAAAATTGGGTACGATGTTATTGTATCTGATGAGAAAACAAAAGATCTAGAGAAAGTGATATTAAATACTTGTGACTGGATAATACTTACTGTACCAATAGACAAAACTTTAAGTGTTTACAAAACTATAAAGGAAAAAATATCTAAAAATCAAGTTTTTAGTGACTTCACATAAGTGAAATCAATACTTAAAGATGAGTTGAAAAAATCTAATTATGAAATTATATCATGCCATCCATTATTTGGTCCATTAAATGACTTTAAAGGTCAAAATATAATAACCATACCTGTTAAGAATGGAAAAAAATACAAGTATATAAAAGAAATATTCAATAAAATTGGTTTAAATACAACCGAAATAAATTCTTTAAAAGAACATGATAAATACATGAGTATTATTCAAGGAATGACTCACTTTTCGCATGTTTGTTTTACTACAGCAATGAAAAAAATAAACCCTAATCTTGATAAAATAATGGAAATTTGTAGCCCTATATACTTATCAAATATTGCTTTTTCTTCAAGAATAACAGGAGGTGATGAAAATTTATATACAAATATTATTATGGATAATCCAATTAATGAAGAAGTCATTAAAACTTATCTAGAAACCTCAAAAGAGTTATATAAGATGATTCAAGGAAAAGAGTATAATAAGTTTAAGGATAATTTTAAAGAAAATAGAAAATATTTAAAAAATCATATATCTAAAATGATAAAACAAAGTGATTATTTAGTCAATAAAATGGCAGAGTTCAAAAGCGGCTCTAAATAGTTTTTAATTAATGTTTTATCAAATCAAATAACAGTAATCGCGACATATTTGCAACATATTTGCGACACTTTACCTTAACAATAGTATAATAAATTTTACATTTATCAATAAAAAAGCTGACTAAATTCAGAACTTAAGTAGCGACCATAACTTTCAGGAAATCAATTGTTTAAAAAATGCATTTAAGAAAAATGATTAATAATTTGCTTATTATATTTATTAGTATATAATCTTTAATAGTATATCTAATAGATTATCTTATATCTAATAGATATAAGTACTATTATCTAATAGTAGAAAAAATTGCTTTAAAATTTTGATAGTAGTCAAGCCGTGTCCCCAAGACAAAGGCGAAGACTAACCCCCTCAATCAGACATTTGGCTTTTCTCTTGAATCTTGATAGATTTTAAGAATTAATAATTATATAATTATCATATCCCATACTTCTCCAACTAAACTTATATCATAAACATAAGGTTTACTATCAACCCATATACAAGGTACTCCCGGCCAATATCCTATTGTTCCTGCAGCAATTATTTTATTATCTTCTTTTAAAATGCTTCTAACAACTCCGGATGATTCACTTGGATTAACAATTTGATTATTTTCGTCAAGGCCTGGTAATAAAATCTTTTCACAATTTTTCCAAATTGTTGGACGTTCTGCATTCATATCTTGAGAAAATCCTCCTAAGTATACATCATCATTATCATCAACAAACATACTAAAAACATCACTTCCTTGCCATCCATCATCTACACTTCCAATTCCACAAGATTTTCTTGATCCATTAATCCAATAAGATGGTTTTGTTAAGTATCCAAGAAAGTTATGTGGAACCATAACAGTACCTCCAAAAATTTTTTTATTGTCTTTTAATTTTACATATTTTGCCTCTCCATCACCACCATTTGGTCTACTTAACTTTGTTCTTTTTGTATTTTTCCAAAAAGACGGTATTAAAACGTGATCGTCATTCATATAATATCCTGCAGTATAAATATCTTCATTATTATCAACTTCTATTCCCCAACTCATTGAATCAGCATTAGTTGTTAGATTAATTTTATTTCCGTTTTTCCAGTAGCAAGATCCATTATCAAAATATCCACCTACATAAACATCTCCATTCTGCACAATTATTCTTTGACCTTCAGAAAATTTTCCTGGTAGTTCTTCAACTGTTTGATTACTTCCATCAATATCCATTGTCCAAACAAATGCGGTTCCTCCATATTTCCATCCTGTTATATAAACTTTATTATTATCATAAAATAACCCCATTGCATCTGTCGCATCTCCCATAAGTACTATTTTTTTATTATTTATCCATACTACTGCTCCATCACTTACAGTAGAGCCTGCAACTATAGCAGTTTTATCATTTAAATTACCATCAAGAAAATTTGAAGAGTTATCATTTGATAAATTATCTGAAGATTTATCACAACTGAATGATATTAATACTAGTAATAGGGTAATAAAACGTTTCATAAAACTTTATTTAATTATACTTATTTATTGTTATTGATTTTTAAAAATTAAAACAAAAATAAGTTTTAAATTATTAAAAAATCAAATCAATAAGAAATGATTTAGAATCCAAATTTCTGACATTTGTCTTTTCTTTTGAATCTTGATAGATTGTAAATATGAAAAGACTCTTAATTTTCTTATTTTTTATTATTTTAACATTTACAGAATCGTTCTCTCAGATCCTTCCTTCTTATCAAGGTTCTCATTTTAAAAAAAGAGCTATAATAGAGTCAAATTTAATTCTTCATCTAGATGCAAGTAATTCTTCATCTTTCGATTCTGATAATCTTACAGTATGGAATGATCTTAGTAACTCGGATAATGATTTAAATTTAGTAGTTGGTGGAATTTCTTTCTCTTCTGATAATGGAGGAATAATAAATTTTAATGATGATGCATTTAGAAAGGCAACATTTTCAGATTTCTCAGGAAATACATTTACTGTATCAATGTGGATAAAAACAACACAAACAACTGGGAGATTAATTTCGGTAGCAAGAGCATCTTGTTGTTATGGTAATCAAATGGTGATGTGGCTAACTAGTAGTAAATTTGGTGTATACTTGGGTAGTTCTTCTTCGACAAATGTAAATGTTGGAGAATGGAAGTTTATAACCTTAGTAAGAAATTCAGGTACATACAAATACTATATAAATAATAGCTTAGATGTTACAAGGACTGGTCAGGATAGCAAAACCTTTGATAATAATAATTTAGTTATTGGTTGGGATTACAGGAATAATGATGCTAGTTCAGGATATGTTGGTGATATTGGTGCAGTTTATTTCTATAACACTGATTTATCTTTAGATCAAGTCACACAAAATTATAATGCAACAAAATCAAGATATGGGCACTAGTTTTACAATAGTGCAGCACCGTAAACTCCTACGATTGTACTCGCTTTACTTTAGGATAAACAAAAACCTCACTAACCCACTCCACTTTTGAATTTTGCTTAGATGTTTGTAGGTTTGAAGTATGAAAAATATTTTTCTCTTTATTTCAGTTCTATTTTTATTTTCTTGCGAGGAGGAGGAAGATTTTTCTAAACCTTTTTATCTTGATGAAAATGGAGTAACAATTAAAGCGAAAGATTGGGTTAAAGCTGGGATTACAGGAGAAATAAATGGGGTAACCTATATAGCTGTTGACGATAGTTTATTATGGGAATATCCTGGAAACTATTTTGCAGGTTATAGAACTAAAGATTTTACATCAGAATATCCAGAAATAAATGAAGCAAGACAATTAGTAACTACTCTAGTTACTGACATGGAAAGTTTAACTCTATCTCATAGGAAGTCTATTAATTGGAATGTTGATTTTAGTACAATAGGAAGTTGGGATGTAAGTAATGTCACTACAATGAATAGCATGTTTGATACATGTAATTGCTTTAATCCTCAATCTGTTGGTGAAAATGTGTTAGAATTTAATTTCGATACAAGTATACCAGATTTAACTCATTGGGATGTAAGTAATGTAACTAATATGAAAGATATGTTTTCTCATATTTATGGAAATAATATGTTCAATCAAGATATAAGCGGTTGGGATGTGAGTAATGTTACAGATATGAATGGAATGTTTGCAGGTAACTTTAAGTTTAATCAGAATCTTAGCAGTTGGGATGTAGGTAAGGTTACTAATTGTTATGGTTTTGAGCCTTCTTGGGGGACACAATGGACTCTTCCAAAACCAAATTTTCCAATTAGTTGTAATTAAAGTTTCCTATACAGTTTTAATGAGTGATGTTTCTTATGTGCCAGGACATTGTAGTAGCTATATTAAAAGAGGCACTTTCCTAATGCCCGATGAAGTCAAAGAAATAAGAGCAATTATTAATTAAATCAGAAACAAAAAACCCCACTCCCCTTTTGACATTTGGATTTTATCTTGAATCTTGATAGATTGTAGATATACAAAACTTTAAATTTTTTTTAAAATAAACAATGGCAGAACAAAAAGATTTAGATTTTACTTATACCACTATTGACGAAATATTCCGTTTGAGTATGGGCGAAACTGGAGATTATAGCGGAGCAAAATACGATGGTGATTTTTCGATGACTCTCGAAGACGCCCAAAAAGAGAAACACAAATTCATAGCTGATAGCCTTAATATTGCTAAAGGAAGCAAAGTACTTGACATGGCATGTGGTTGGGCTCCTTTTATGCGATATATTACGCATGAAAGAGATGCAAAAAGTATAGGTTTAACGCTTTCACAAGGGCAAGCGGATGCCTGTAGAAAGAATGGTTACGATGTGATAGTAAAAGATTGTCGCTATGTAAAACAAGAAGACTTTGGAAATTTTGATGCCATTACCTGTATTGGGGGATTGGAGCATTTCTGTTCAGTAGAAGAATGGCAGGCAGGTAAACAGGAACAAATTTATCGAGATTTTTTCCAAACACTCTATGATTTATTGCCGATTGGTGGACGGTTTTATATGCAGACGATGACCTTCAGCAAAAATATGGTCAAATTTGAGGATCTGGACGTGAATGCTGAAAAAGGATCTACGGCCTATATTATGGCACTTATGTTAAAACAGTTTCCAGGTTCGTGGCTTCCATCTGGTCCAGAAATGGTCATCAATTCAGCTAAACCTGGATTCAAACTAATTTCCCAAAGTAGCGGAAGGCTAGATTATATTGAAACTATTGCCCAATGGAGGAAGAAATTCAGAAAATTTCATCTTAAAAAGTATTGGTTATATCTTTCACTTGTTCCAAGATATTTTACGGATAAGGAATTCAGACACCTAGTTTCTATTTTCAAAATAAGCCCCAACAGGGTATGCTTTGAAAAAGAGGTCATGGATCATTACCGTCTAGTATTTGAAAAAATATAGTAACTATATAACCGGTAGCTTACAATACTCTTTAATGGATTGAATAATACTAGTTGAGAAATGTCTGAATTACAGGAAGATTATATGCCTGAGATTTAGAATTATATAAAAAATCTTTATATCTGATATTTGGCTTTTCAGTTGAATCTTACTACTCTATTTCCTTTAAGAAGTATATATTTTTTATATAAAACAGGTCTATTAAATGATTCAATTATAGCGTTTCTATATAACTATTTAATAAAAAATAAAAAAAGGTCATACTTTGCAAAAGTATGACCATTATGTAAATTTATTCAACAAGCGTAAGAACTTCATCAAACCATCCATTAGTATGTTTAGATAAAACGTTTCCTATTTCCCTTTTAAAAGAACCAATACCATTAATTTTATCGTATTTAGATTGAAAATTCTCTGGAAGACCATTCCCATTACTAAATCTTGTAAATGACTTAAATGGATATACTAAGATTATGTCCTCTCTATTTTCACTTCTAAAAACACTCTCATAAACTCTTCTTGGATTTTCAGCATTCATTTCACTTAAAGCCTCTCCAATTTTAGTTACAGCATCTAAAATTTTTCCATAACTATCCATGTCTTGCTTGATTTTAAATGTTCTCCATAATAAATATTTAGGACTTCCCCATGATGGTGGTGAATAACTTGCTTCCCAGTTTAATTTTGCCATTTTAACATCTTCGCTTGATATGTAGCTTCTTACATTTTTTTGCCAATCAGCCAAATGATTTTCATCTGGAAAATTATCATAATCAGAAAGTGTCATAGGGCCATTTAACCATACATATTGACCAGAATGTGGGCCAATTAGCACAGAATAAAGTGAAGCTCTCGTTTCACCTTCACTATGATATTCTTGATTATGTGCTTTTACTCCTTCTACTAAAAGAGCTTCTTTATTCTTTTCAGGTACTAAAAAGATATTTTCATAAACCACTTCTAGATTTTGCGCAAATATTTGTTGCGAAAATAGAAGCGTTAATAAATAAATTTTGATTTTCTTCATTTTCATTGATTTAGGGTTAATAAATAATAAGATAAATAAAATAAAAATCAATTACTTATTTATAAAGATCAACATTA
>Ga0114996_10006903_pt1 | contig 12983 bp, 10 predicted proteins | sample ArcticOcean_MG_C_4_FD_87039 | JGI IMG/M metagenome (GOLD analysis project Ga0114996, IMG submission 87039) | Marine microbial communities from western Arctic Ocean - ArcticOcean_MG_CB4_134 | ecosystem: Environmental > Aquatic > Marine > Oceanic | place: Arctic Ocean: Canada Basin | collected... | reverse complement strand
TCCACCGGATCGTCATCGCCCTTGAGAATCTTCTTCACGTCGCCTTCCGACGCGCCAGGGCCCTTATCGTCGTATGCCAGGGCCAAGCCAATGGCAGGATAATAATCCTTTCCATAGGCTCCAAGTACGACCGTATCGCCTACCTGAAACGACACGCCGTTCGCGGGAACTGAAGGACCATCGTTGTCGGGATTGGCAGCGGTGACGTCAAGATCAACGGCGCCAAAATCTGGATCTCGCAATGCGAACGGCATCCCCTCCGCCGCCGAACTGGATGCGATCGACGCGGTCGACGTCGCGGTCATATTGATTTCGTCCCAGCCGAAGATCTTCATGAAGGCTGTTTGGATGCCGGCCGAATTAGTGCCGTCGCGGCGAACCTTCACCTGGACCGCCGAGAGGGCAACGCCACCGGCCGCAAACGTCTTTGTTGCCGGGTCCCAGGAACCGAACACGACGTCTGCGGGGACCAGAGTCTGATCCACGTCGGGAAGATTCTGGTTGGCAAATTCAACGGCCCAATCTTGAGCGGCGGCCCGATCGTCGGCCGTGTTTTCGTTTCCGACACGCATCACCGCGGCGAGAGCGGCCGCGTCGGCGGCACTTTGCATTCGCGACTTCGCGCCAGGCATGTAGCCGAGATCGACCGTCACCGCACAGACCATGCAAAGCATGATCATCATAATGACCGCGATCAGCGAGACAGATCCACATCGTTGCTGCGATCGACTGTTCGGTTGAACGTTATTCATGCGTGCGATCTCGTCATCAGGTGTGTTGCAAATCGTTAAATCGTTGGTGACGTTCACTATTTCTTGGCCTTCTTGGCCTTCTTGGCCTTCTTGGCCTTCTTGGCCTTCTTGCCGCCATCGCCGATGTCGCTGTCAGGGTCGTTCGCCCCGTCGCCTTCGGCCGGCATCACGCAGATGCCCGTGATTGTTACGTCCGACATATAGGCAGAAGATGGAAGCCATGACACATCCGTATAGGCGGCGGATACCGTCACGGTGACCGCTTGAAAGGCGTCAAGGTTCTCCGGCGGATCGGGGTCGATCGTCACGGTGTAAACGTCGATACCCGCCGCGATCATGGCCGTCTCGACGATGCCATGCACGTTGTCTTTCGTGCCATTTTCAAAGACCGCGACACGGCATCCGGCTCGGGCTGCTTCCTCGAGGACATGGCGGACCATTACTGCGCGGCCCATCTCGATGGAACCCATCAGCAGTAAGACGATTACCGGCAGCACGACCGCCAGTTCGACGGCGGCCGCGCCCTTGCGTGGACGTGACCATCGTGTGAGGAGAGATTTCATCGTGTGGGGGCTCCTTGTATTTCCGTCTCAAGCGAGACGGCAAATGAGGGTCGTCGTATATAGGAAACGTATGTCATGTAGCCCAACCATCAATTCGAATCAGGACACGGATTTGGGAAATCGCCAAGTCGTATGCCGATCGTAACGGTTGTAGTAGTCGTCGAATTACCATTTTCAAAAATCGCCGTCGATCCACGGGAAGCACACTGGTCAAGATGCCACAGTTCGTGACCCGCGAAACGGGCCTATATGCACACTATGCAATGCCCCATTTTTCGTCCTTGCACGAGGAAAAATGCTAGGTTTTAAGTAGATCAGAAGAGGGCGTACCTCCGTTTATGATCGCCTCGAATCGTCGTGGATTCGGTGCGAACCCAAGCGGCGGCCCCAGCTAACATCCCCGAGAACACACTGCCCAGAGCCATGCCGGTCAGCGAAATGTCAACTCGATTTTCTTTCTACCGGTTCGGCAGAGTTCGGACCTGGCTGGCGATCATGGTCGTTGTCGCGGTCGCTGGCGGTCTTTGGGGATGGCAGTCGCTCGAGAGCATCCGGTCGGTCTGCGATCAGTCCGTCCTGAAGATGCGCGACAAACTTGCCGAGCGAAAGTTAGACGAAGAAAAGGCCGACGCTGAGAAGAATCGAATTGATCGAATCGCACAGCGCGCACGCAGCGACGCGAGGGATCTCCTCGAACGCCTGAAGTGGGTCAAAGTAATCGAAGCGTCGACCGCCGAATTGAAGAATCAGGCTGGAACGCCAAGACAGAATCTTGTTTATCGAACGGCCGCACATCGGCCCTCACGAGAGGTGTCCGCCGCAGAAGCCACCTTCTGGTCATTTCGCCGGCTTGCGCACGTCACTCCTCCGCAGGTAATCGACTCGTCGTGGTGCGAGAATCCGATCGACCGATTCATTCTTGCACGCCTTGAGGCTGCCGGGCTCTCGCCTAATCCTCGGGCGTCGCGACCGACTCTGAGGCGACGATTGGGTTTTGACGTCATCGGACTGCCGCCGCAACCCGAACAGGTCACCGCGTTCGTCGAAGACGATCGGTCGGACGCTTACGAGCGTCTTGTTACTGAGCTAATGAATGATCCCGGCTTCGGCGAGCGGTGGGCGCGTGTCTGGTTGGACTTGGCTCGCTACGCCGACAGCAACGGCTACGAAGAGGATGAGATCCGACCTCATGCCTATCCCTATCGCGATTTCGTGATCTGGGCCATGAACAACGATCTGCCGTACGATCAGTTTACACGTTGGCAGATCGCCGGCGACGAGCTCTCGCCAGCCAACCCGATGGCCGTCGCGGCGACAGGGTTCTTTACCGGAGCCCCGATCAACACCTTTATCCCGCAACCATCGGAACGGTTCGACGAACTGGACGACATGGTGTCGACGATGGGCAGCGCGATGCTCGGTTTGACCGTCGGCTGCGCACGATGTCACGACCACAAATACGACCCGATCCCCACAAGCGAATATTACAATCTGGTTGCGATTTTTGTCGAGACACAACGCACACAGAGTTACCTTGTTTCCGACCGCGGCAAGGAGTTTCGTCGTTGGTTCGATCCGGTCGAGGTGCGTCGTAAGGAGATTCTAGAGATCCAGCGGGCTCGCAAGAAAGAAAACAACATCAGCGATCTCGATCACTTCACCGAAGAACAAAAGAACCTAATCCGGCAACCGATCGACCCGAACGACGAAGAGCAAGAGCGATTGATCTCGCTCTGCGAACGCTGTCTGCGAATTCCTGATCGGCTGCTGTCCGACGCATTGGAGCCGCTACCCAAGGACAAAGAAAGATACGGCCAGCTCAAGGCGGAACTCGAAGAACTCGAACGGGCCCTGCCGACTCGACCCCCGATGGGTCTGACGCTCACTGGCAGCAAGGTGTCAAAGACGCATGTCCTCGAGGGCGGCGACCTGAAGCGAAAAGAACAGAAAGTTGGTCCCGGATTCCTGGCGGCGATCACCGCGGGACGACCTACCTGGGACGAGCAGACATGGAAAACCTGGGCGTCGACTCGCACGAGCAGCGAAACGCCTCGGCCTCGCAGTGCCTTGGCGCACTGGATGACCGACACCGAGCAGGGAGCCGGTGCATTGGTTGCTCGCGTGATCGTGAACCGCCTCTGGCAACACCACTTTGGCGTCGGTTTGGTTCGCACACCAAGCGATTTCGGCAGCCAGGGAGACAAGCCGTCGCACCCAGAGTTGCTCGAATGGCTGGCCCGTGAACTGGTCAATCACAACTGGAGCTTGAAACATATTCACCGGCTGATCCTCACCAGCGCCACCTACCGCCAAAGTGGCGAACGGAGCGAAAAGAACAGTCGCCTTGATCCCAGGAATCAACTCCTCGGGCGCTTCGCGACGCAGCGGGTCACGGCGGAAATGATGCGCGACTCGATGTTGCTGGCGGCGGGGATTCTTAACCGAGATCTTTATGGTCCCGGCGTCAAGCCGCCGATTCCACGCGATGCGGTTTACAACACGCAGGAAGAGCCCGAAGAGACGTGGCCCTGCGACTACACGGCTGATCGGCCGGCGCTGTGGCGGCGAAGTATCTATGTGATGCTCAAGCGGACAGTGCCCGTACCAATGCTTCGATTGTTTGACGCTCCCGACGGAAGCTTCTCTTGTGATCAGCGGAAGACCACCACCGTGCCGACGCAAGCGCTGGCGATGTGGAACGCACCATTCGTGATCAAACAGTCAGAGCGGCTGGCCCAGAGAATCCTCCAAACGTCCAAGTTGCCCGAACAGCAAGTTCGGCAGGTCTTCCTGCTCACATTGAGCCGCGCCCCGACACAACAGGAAGTTGCAGCGTCGGTTGAATTCCTCTCTCGAGGTACCGCGGAGGCCGAGTCCGCGGACGAGCAACAACTGCTGGCCGAGTTGTGTCATGTTCTGTTTATGTCGAATGAGTTTTTCTACGTTGAATAAAATTTCCTCCCCCTCCCCCAATGACCACCATGTCTGATCCGCTCAATCTCACACGACGCGACTTTCTGCAGCGAGCAGGAACCGGTGCAGGCATGTTGGCCCTGGCGTCGTTGCTCAAGGACCAGCGGCTTCTGGCCGGCGACACTCCGGCGACCCCCGGGCTGCACCATCCGGCCAAGGCCAAGTCGGTTATTTGGCTGTTCATGAATGGCGGTCCCTCCGGGATCGACATCTTTGACGAGAAACCGGCGCTGAACAGATTGGATGGCAAGCGTTTTCCCGGGAAGATCCACACGCTCTTCCCGCACCCGGGACCGATCATGCGTTCGCCGTTCAAGTTTCGTCGCTACGGCGAGTCGGGTCAGACGGTCTCAGAGGTCTATCCGCACATCGCCCAGCATGTAGACGACATCACGTTCTTAAACGCCTGTGGCAGCGAAGCCCACAATCATGTGCCAGCCTGTTACATGGTCAACTCGGGCGTGACGCGCGTCGGGTCGCCCAATATCGGATCATGGGCCACCTATGGCCTCGGCAGCGGCAATCGCGAACTGCCCGGGTTTGTCGTGATGTATGACCACCGAAGCGCGCCCGAGGGAGGAGCAAATTTGTGGGACGCGGCTTTCTTACCGGGTGACAACCAGGGGGTCCCATTTCGTCCCACGAACCAGCCGATCCTGTATCTGAACCGATCGCGAAAAATTTCACAGAACCGCCAGCAATCGCAATTGAATCTTCTACAGAAACTCAACGGCTGGCACATGGACAAGCATGTCGGCGAGTTGGAACTGCAAACCAGACTCCAAAGCTTCGAGACGGCGTATCGCATGCAGATGTCGGCACCCGAGATCGTCAACACGTCGCACGAATCCGAAGCGACGAAGCGGCTCTATGGCCTCGATCAAAAAGAGTGCAAGACGTTTGGCACCCAGTTGCTTATGGCCCGACGGATGGTCGAGAAGGGTGTCCGCTTCATTCAGATCTATCACGGCGGCTGGAACAACAACTGGGACAATCACTCGGGCCTTGAACGTCAGCATCGCAGTCTTTGCAAGGAGACCGATCGCCCGATCGCCGGATTGCTGACCGATCTGAAACGACAAGGTTTGCTCGACGATACGCTGGTCGTCTGGGGAGGAGAGTTCGGACGCTCGCCCACCTCACAAGACCGCGACGGTCGGGACCACAATCCCTACGGCTTCTCGATGTGGATGGCCGGCGGTGGCGTAAAACGTGGCTTCTCCTACGGGCAGACGGATGAGTTGGGTTACAAGCCGGTCGAGAACGCGGTCTCGATGCATGACCTGCATGCGACCGTGCTTCATCTCTTGGGTCTGGACCACCAGCGGTTGACTTATCGCGTCAACGGTCGCGATCAGAGCCTAGTGAACGATCTTGGATCGGTCGTCCAAGACGTGGTGGCATAGGGCCCAACTGCGGCCGAGCGGTCGGCGGTGTGCACCTGCTCCCGTTTTGACCGAAATCACCCGCTTGGAGCCCTCTGGAAGACCGGTCGGGCCCTTTGCCGTGGGTGTCCCCGCAGGGTACAACAGATGTGTAACTCTCCGGAGTCACTGAACTTGCGGCAATGGTGCGACAAGCAACGGTCACCCAGACTCTACTCGCCCTGCTTGCTTCGGCACCACGGCGAAACGTTGCATTCAGTCGCCTCGATATAATAGGATAACCCTCAGCGGGCCTGCCCAATTCTTGTCTTGGAAACGGTGTGATGTCGTTGCGTTTGAATTGCCCGAAATGCAATAAATCGTTTCGCACGCCGAACGATGATTCGCTGAGTCGACACGTCTGTCCTCACTGTGGCGAACTGGCGGCTTTTCCGCCTCCGACGGCCGATCTGTCGCGCGATCGCAAAGGCCGCACGATCAAAGTCGCTGAACCGCTCGACGACGACGACGAGGGCGAACTCGCTCAGTTTTATGCTGAGGAGGAGCCGCCTCGTTCGCCACCGCGAGTTAAAGAGGAACCCCCTGTCGCGCCACCTCGCGCTGACGAGGAACCCCCTCTTGCGCCACCTCGCGCCGCGGACCGGCGACCGTCGACAGCGACCGGTCAGACCGAGCTTGTCAATCGTCAGCCCAAAGTACGTAGCGGTGATCGCAAGTCGTCACCGAAGGCCCCTGCCGCAAAGCAACGTGGTATGCCACCAGGGCTTGCCGTGTTACTTGTCGCGCTTGCCTTGGGGACGGTCGTCGCAGGCATTGCCGTGGTAGTACGGTCGACCAGCGAAACCGACTCGCAGCACGTGTCCCGCAACGTTCCGTCGAAAACTGATCAAGACGCAAAGGAAGGCAACACGAAGACAAACGGCAAGACGGCGTCGCCGAGCCGCAAGACCAACTCGCCGGCCATCGCTGCTGCGAAAAAAACCGCCCGAAAAACGACAGAAAAAAAGACGACGTCCGGGCCAGACGACTCCGGCCCGAATCCATTCGCGGTGCCCGAGATCGCGAAACAGAAACCGGTCTTTAAGGCGCCACCACCACCGCCGCCCCCCGCGCCCATTCAGCGGCAAGTCTCGGCAGAGATCCTTCGCGCACTGCTTCAGCGCAACACACAACGTGGTTGGAACGCGAGCACGAAAGAAGCGTATGTGGAGATGGCCAACTTGGCCTTCGCGATTCGGACAGCAAATGACAATCGGGCAAATCCGGCCGCGGCGAATCTCATTGCTGCGGCCGATCAAGCGGTCGAGGCTTTGGCCAAATTTGCCGCCAGTGCGACTGCCGAGCAGATATCCGCGGTCAATGCCCAGGCCGTTCACGAGATCAACGCCCCAGGCAAGGGCGCAGTCGTTTTTTGCAGGGTGGCCAACCGCGTCCAGGGACAGGGTATTTTTGCGATGAAGATTATCGGCCACGAAAAGCTGATTCGGTTAGATGTCGGCAAAAACGCCGATCAAATGCATCGTGGTAGCACGTGGTTGATTGTCGGAATTCACTCCGGTACCGTCGGACATTTCGTGATCAACGGAAAAAACGTGAATTATTTTTCGGTCAAAAGCCGTCAATTGCTTCAGGCGTATCCGTAGTACGACAACACATGGTTGCCATCGCGGTCGACGGTTCAATATCGAGTGACTAAGATAAGCTGGACTCGAACGATGGTACGGTGCCGGCCGAAATGTTTCCTCATGAGTAGGAGTGGGATCGTGTATATCAAAGTCTGTTGCATTGCGGTGGCCAGCATGATCTTGGCTGCAACGTCGGTCGAGGCGCAGATCCAAGTTACGCCCTTCAAAATCAAGGGAAAAATCGCGGGCCTCGACAAGGACTCGATTAATGTCGTGACCGACGCCAATGAGCGCTGGGTGGTGAAGTTGAAGTCCCCCTACACAAATTTGGGACCAGCCAAGATTCAGATCCTGGGCACCGCAGCGATCAAAAACCTGCGGCCCAACATGCACGTTCGGTTTTCGGCCGATGTCGATACTGCAAGAAAGCGGGTCGAAAAACCACTTAGTGAGGTGACGATCTTTACACCAAACGAAATCTACAAAGTCGGAATCTTTCCCGACGACAATCCGGTCGACGATAACGGCCGACCGGTAAAGAAGCGGGTCCGCGCTTGCTTGGTGGCTGGCCGCATCGTCAGTGTGTCAAAAAAATCCGTTCGAATCGCGGCGGCAGGAGTAACGCTGTCTGCCAAGTTCTCTCCCGACGCGGTCGTGAAAATCGACAGCGGCGACCTCCGCGGTGCCTCGGTGGGGAATCGGATTGATGTCTCCGGTGTCTATCAGACAAAAGGCGCTGGCTATGCATCCCATGTTACGATTCATCTTCCCAAGCCAGCACCCGAGAAGCCGGCGCCCAAGAAACGGGCACCCAACAGACGCGCAAAAAAACCGCCGGCACCGGCCATCGCCCCAGCGCCCGCCAAGGGTGACGGTGGCAAAGTGGCACAGGCCAAGCCAGAGGCGAAACCGCCGGTCGTCGACAAAGGCCGAAAGCCGCGGGTGCTGATCATTAACTAGCGGTGGTTACGCGAGCGAGATCGGTTTTCGCCCCAGCGCTGAAAACCTCGGGGTCTGGTCCAATTTTCGGCGAGATGACGTTTTTCGCCGCACAGCGATGGCCGAAAACTTGGACCTGACCCTCTCTTCTTCGGCCTAATCAAACGTCTGGTCTTTTCCAGGAAACTGGCCGTCGCGCACGTCATCGCGAAACCGGGTAACGGCGTTGGTGATTTCGCCGGCCAGGTCGGCATATTTCTTGACGAACCGTGGCACATAGTCGGCCGTGAGCCCCAACAGATCGTGGGTCACCAGCACCTGCCCGTCACAGCCTACGCCGGCCCCGATGCCGATCGTCGGGACCGTAAGCTCTGCCGTGATTTTCTCCGCGATCACGGCAGGGATACATTCCAGCACCACGCCAAATGCACCGGCGTCTTGGGCCGCGGAGGCGTCCCGCATTAGCGCCGTCTCATCGCGCTGCACCTTGTAGCCGCCAAGTTGATGCACGCTCTGCGGCCTAAGGCCGACGTGGGCCATTACGGGAATTCCGGCCGACACAAGCGCCGAGATCACCTCGGCTTGCTCAGCGCCGCCTTCAAGCTTGACGGCTTGGCAATTGGTCTCTTTGAGGATCCGCCCGGCGTACTCGACCGCTTTGAAAGGGCCGGTGTGATAGCTGGGAAACGGCATGTCGACAATCACCAGCGCCCGCCGAACGGCTCGCCCGACCATCTCAGCGTGATAGATCATCTCGTCGAGCGTGACTGGCAGGGTCGTCTCGCGGCCCTGAACCACCATCGACATGCTGTCGCCGACCAGCACGGCATCGATGCCTGCGCGGTCAAGCAGCCCGGCCGTCGGATAGTCATAGGCGGTGAGCATGACGATCTTTCGGCCGCTCGATTTGAGCGCGGCGAACTTCGGCACCGTCAGTCGTGAATCGTCAGTTGCCATGGCAGAGATGTCGATACTTCAGGGGAAAAAAGGCCGAAATCCCAGTTCGACCAGCGGTGATTGACGCCTATTGCATTCTCGCCGTGCTGTCGTCCCGTGGCAACGGGGGAACTATTGAGCACCACTCCGCTTCGTGCTGGCAATTCGGGTCGCAACGCGGTATGCTCAACAGGCGGGCAAGACGCGACAAACGCCCCCCGGGGCTGGGAAGCGGCGCTGGACAACGAGCGGCGCGTTTCGTACGACGATTCCGATCACAGAGCAGGAGATGACTCGATGTTGCACCGCTTTATGCGCGTTTTCGTGATGCTTGGTTGCGGACTGCTGTTGGCGACGGGCGTTGCCGTCGGGCAACAAAAGCCCAAGAAAAACCCGTTCGATGCCTCGGGCAAGATCGCGGGCTTTCAGAACGGCCTGATTCAGATGAAGACCGCAACGGACCAGACGTGGTATATCAAGATGGTGCCACTCCGGCGTGTCAAAAAGGGCAAGGGGAAAGATGCCGTTTTCGTCGTCGAAGGCACGCATCTGAATTGTGTCGGCACCGCCGAGCTTGATTTCTTGCGGCGTGGAATGTTTGTGCGATTCACGGCCAACTTCGACAAACGAGGAAAGACCTCCGACACGATTAATGCGATGGAGTTGTTTTCGCCAGACGCAGAGCGAAAAGTCGGCGCCACCAAGGAGGAGGATGGAGGACTTGCCGCCGATTCCAAGACCGCGTCCTATTTGGTCGGCGGACAGATCGTGAGCTACAAGTCGGGCAAATTGACGGTATCGGTCGGCGGAAAAAGAATCGTCGTCGTCGTCGCCGAAGACGCGACCGTGAATGTAGCGGTCGCCGACCCATCGGTGGTCAAGGTTGGTGATGGCATCGACGTCAAAGGACATTACTTCAAGAAGCCTGGCGTCTTTGCCAGAGAAGTAACCATCCAACTCTCCGCACCGTTGACCGGTAGCAAGAGCAAAAAAAAGACTCGCAAGAAAAAAGTGTCGCCGAATTGAATCGACAGGAAATGGATATGTACAAAACGATCGTTACGAGTCTGCTGGTCGGTGCCTGTCTGTCGCTAGCGCTGGCTCAAAGCGCCATTGCCCAGGGCGATGAAAAGGCAGAAAAGACCCCGGTGGTTCGGAAGAAGGTTGAAAAGAAGAAGGTTGAAAAGAAGAAGGTCGAAAAGAAGAAGGCCAAACAGAAGAAGCCAAACAAGAAGGAGACGGACAAGTGGAAGCCCGACAAAAAAAACGCGAAGAAACCGATCGATAGGTTTCAGGTAGACAAGTTCGATCGCACGGGCACCGTTGCAGTTGTCGACGCGAACGCCCGGATCTATATGAATACCGACGATGGTGAGCGTTGGCAGGTGCAGATCCACACAGGGCAATTATTCAGTAGAGGCCAGACCATCGTTGACATTCGCGGCACGATGAACAAGAAGGCACTTAAGGTAGGACGGAATATCCGTTTCAGCGCGCTGCTTGACCAAAAGGGACTGGCCAAAGGATTGATCAAAGAGGTGTCGCTATTCACGACGGGCGGCGTCTACAAACCAGCGCTGCTGCCTGACGATGCCGGTGCCCTTGACAATCTGGGCGACGAAAAAAAGCCGGCCAAACAACCGCGGTTTCGGCGTTTCCTGGTCGCCGGGCCGATTCAGAGCATGCGTGGCAACCGAGTGGTCGTGATCACGCCCAAGGGTCCGGTCGGCGCCAAGTTGGCCGCCAACGTGGTCGTCAAGTTTCAGGGGGACCGATACGAATTGGCCAAGCCGGGTGATCGGATTCATGTCGAAGGCGGCTCATCCAAAAAAGGCGTCGTGATCGCCCGAAAAATCTCGATCCGACGCGGCGACCCGCCGGTCAAACCTGCGGCGGGCAACAAGATCGCAAAAGCGCCCGCAAACGATCCCCCGCCGAAGGTCGAAAAAAAGACCGTTCCGCTGATTCTGATCGTCAACTGATCGGTCGCGATCCGCCCGCCATTAAATGCCAATTCCACCCAATGCGTCGAGGATGTTGCTGACGAGACGCGCCAGTTGGGGATGCGACACCTCAAAATCTTGGGCCGCCTTCGAGAGAAGTTCGGGCGTGGAAGATTCTTGCAATCCTTCGCCCTCGGCGTCGTCAAGCGAGTCGCCGATTTCGGTCATCGCGGACTGAAGCATCTCGCGTGACGGACCGTCGAGCGACTGGAGATCAGCCAGTTCGGCGTGAAGGTCTTCGAGGGTCTTTCGCAGTCGATCGTGAGATTCGGACATGGCGGTGTCATACCAAAGAGGAGAAGAATCGTTCGCAAGGTACTACACTCTTAGGATACGATCAGGCGCCAAGAGTCGCAAGGTCCGGGGCCGCCAGACGCATCGATGGGCCATTTGCTTCTACTGTTTACGGCTCACCACGATCCAGCCGTTCGCACGAAGGCGACCCAACAGCCAGGGATTTGGCAACGCATGGCGGCGGGCAGTATCAAGCGGGATCACTTCAACGACTTTGAGACCGACTTCGGTCAATGTCCGTTTCAGTTCCGGCAACCGAAACACGTGCAGAAACATATTCGGCACACCGCGATAATCGAAAAACTTGTCACCGGCCTCGACGTCACGGCGAACGGCTGCACGAATCAGAGTACGCACCAACCAGCCCCGCCCTAGCGGATGAATGACGTTGTACCAAAGGTTGTGCACGTGCAGCACGAGCAGACCACCCGGCCGAAGAATCCGCCGTGCGTGGGTTAGTGCGCGACGACGATTCTCTCGGCCCTGAATCATCCCCAGCGTGCTGAACATGCAGATCGCATAGTCGACCGACTCAGAGGGAATCACGTCCATCTCGACCAGATTTGCCTTGACACATTCGAGCGGCAGATCTTCCTCAGCGGCTTTGGCTGCGACCAAATCAAGCATGTGTTGCGACAGATCAACCGCGACGCCACGATGGCCACGCCGCAATAGCGGAAGCAATGCCCGACCGGTTCCACAGCCAAGATCCGCAACCACACCAGGACGCGCAAGATGCCGGGCGAGCACGGCCTCGTCGAATTCAAACAGAGTGTTGCCGCCGAAGAAGTCGTCGTAGGTCTGGGCGATCTCAAGGGACTGAAAATAGTCCCACGTCCCCGCCGGAACCCCGGGGGGAAGCTGCCACGATGCGGGTGGAAGCGTTTTTGATGGCACAACGACGCCGAGACAAAAAAAGGAGCTGAACCGGAGACCACTAGCGATTGTCCCATGCGGCGGCGCGTGACGCAAAAACGCGCCCATCTTTCCGCCCGCGACGCGTCCCGGCGGAACATTCGCCAAGACTAGAAGTCTTCCCTTCCAAGCATCGCCAAGGTTGATGAAAAAGTACTACCAGCCGACTCTCAACGCAACTTTCTCGCTAACGCTAACTTGTTCTCTAAGTCGCGTCTTTCGCAGACTTTATAGAATCGTGGTGACGGACGGAGGATGATCAGATTACCGAAAATCGGCTGATCGTGCCACCATTCTACCTGCCTCACTTTGCGTCACCAGAGGCGCAAGTCAGCTTGACATCGCAGGTTATCCCATAATTCACCTTTTTTAGGTATTTCACAATCAGGACCGACCTCTTCCCCATGCCGCCGCGGACGTTGCGGCCGAACGTACTGACGTCCGGGTGGCCGTGGGTCGTTACCAGCGACAGCAAATAATCATCCAGACGCGAGTCGTAGGGCACGCGCCCAAAACCGCCCCCGCCAATGGCAACAACCGTTCGTTCAGACATCCGTAATTCTTTGGTTAAAAGTTCGCTCTTCAAAAGGCGCTCGTA
>Ga0114996_10006902_pt1 | contig 12984 bp, 16 predicted proteins | sample ArcticOcean_MG_C_4_FD_87039 | JGI IMG/M metagenome (GOLD analysis project Ga0114996, IMG submission 87039) | Marine microbial communities from western Arctic Ocean - ArcticOcean_MG_CB4_134 | ecosystem: Environmental > Aquatic > Marine > Oceanic | place: Arctic Ocean: Canada Basin | collected... | reverse complement strand
TGAACCGTAGGTGAACGGTTCGTGGTAATCCAGTGACAAAAATGGAACATGCGACGGAAATTGACGTGCATTTCATACCGGTATTTTTGTATCCGGGCGGCAGAAAGAACCTCCCGGTCGGCACGCCAAGCCGCGGCTATCCGTTTCGGCGACAGAATCCGCGTTTTATCCCAAAACCCCCGGAGCTGCCCCCAGGATTGGGCGGACCAGATCAGTCGGTGCGGCTGGTAACCTCAAGCAGGTGAAAGCCAAACTGGGTTTTTACCGGGCCCTGGACTTCGTTTACCGGGGCGCTGAACACGACCTGGTCGAATTCCGGGACCATCTGACCGGGGCCGAACGATCCGAGATCGCCACCGCTGGCGCTTGACGGACAGGAGGAGTGCTCTTTCGCGATATCAGCGAAATCAGCGCCGCCGGCAATCTGTGTTTTGAGCTCATCGCAAAGCTCTTCGGTGTCCACCAGAATATGTCTCGCACTGGCCTGGGCCATATATTTTCTCCTGAATACAATAGCTGTTTTGTTGACTCGCCGGGATTGATAACCCGTCCGCGCGCTGGCGTCCAATACTGCGGGGATATGCCTTCCATATCTCAATTACACTCAAATAGACGGCGCAACGCATTCGAAAGAAAATGAAGGTCGTGCCCCGCACAGATGAACTTCGGCCCTTCGTGCACGCTTAACTCCGCCTGGAATCGAAACATGCGTGTAGACTGGGCCGGCATAAGCGCCGGAAAACCGATCAGGCCGACATTACAGCCGCCGCCGGTGCCACGCCCTGTACCGTCGTCCGGCGCAGCAGGCGGCGTTCGCCGGCGCTGAAGTCGGTGCGCGCATGGTTGGTGCAGCGATTGTCCCACATCACGAAATCGCCGGCCGTCCATATATGTTCGTACACGAATTCCGAACGCTCCGAATGATCGAACAGGCGGGACAGGATCTCCCGGCTTTCCCGATCCGCCGCATCCGCGATGCATTGGGTCAGCAGCCGGTTGACATACAGGGCTGTGCGGCCGGTTTCCTCATGGGCGCAAAAGACGGGATGTCGCGCCGTCGACTGGTAATCGCCGAGCCCGAGCGCCGATTTCATGTCGTCCGAAACATCGACGCCCGTGTAAAAGCCATGCTCGGCGTCGACCCCGGCAAGACGCCGTTTTAGATCGTCGTCCAGCGTGTCATAAGCCGTGTACATATTGGCGAACAGCGTGTTGCCGCCGGTCTTCGGCACTTCGATTGCGTAGAGCAGGGTGTAGCGATACGGATCGGTCTCATAGGCGCCGTCGGTGTGAAAATGCATTTCGCCGTCGGGCAGCGACCCGATCACCTTTCCGTCCTCGCGGATATTAGTGACAAGCATCACCGATTTGTGGAGCTGTTTCGCCGATTTTGTGCCGCGGGAACGGACGGGCTTGTCGGGCAGATCGCCGAACATCTCGGTAAACCGGACCTGATCCGTGTCGCTGAAATTTTGGCCGGGAAACACCAAAACCAGGTGTTCGAGCCAGGCGGCGTGGATATCGCGGAAATCATCTGCGTCAATCGGCGCCGACAGATCGATGCCCGTGACCGACGCGCCAAGCGCGGATGAGAATGGCGCGACATCGATCGGCATATTATCGCCCTCCGTCTGCCGAATGAAATTCTGCTGGGCGAGCATCTGCAGTCGACATGCGGTAGCGTTCGCAAGTGTAATCCATCGCCGCCTCTTTGATTTGCATCTCCAAGGATACCCTTCCCCGCATGAGTTTCAAACCGTTCTCCTTGACTCCCAGTTGTTTTCATATGAAATTATTTTAAATTGAATTGAAACTGGGGTGCTACGATGGCAACCGTTCAAAAGTTCCGCGAGATCGACGACGAAAAATTCATTCAGCGGGCGGTCGACCTGCGTCCGTTGATAGCCGAAAAGGCGAATGAATCTGAACGCGAGCGCCGCGTCTCTCAGGAAGTCTTCGACGCCATGCGGGAGCGCGATTTCTTTCGCTATTACCAACCCCGAAAATTTGGCGGGCTGGAATACGACCGGCCGGCGATCCCGATGCGCTGGGTGATCGAATGGGCATCCGCCGATGTGTCGACCGGCTGGGTCTGCGCGCTCGGGGTGGTGCATCAGTGGCTGATCGCCCAGTTTCCGATGGCGCTGCAGGAGGAAGTGTGGGGCGACAATCCCGGAGCGACCGCCTGCGGATCCTATGCCCCTGCCGGCGAGTGCGTCGCGGTCGAGGGCGGCTATCGGGTCACCGGCGAGTTTCATTTCGCGAGCGGCGTCGACGTCACCGACTGGGCAGTGCTCGGCGTGTTCTTTCCGCCGGAAGGCGATGGCGAACGTGCCATGCCCGGATTCACCATGGTGCCGAACGGCGATTTCACCGTGAACGACAATTGGCATGTTATGGGCCTGACGGGAACCGGATCCAAGACACTGGTTTGCAAGGATGTCTTCATACCCGCCCACCGCAAGATTACGTTCGCCGATCTCGTATCGGGGAATTCGCCCGGCTATCAGGCACTGCAGAACAATCTTTACCGCTATCCCTTCCTGTCGCTGATCGCCTATGCAATTTCGACCCCCGCCGTCGGCGCGCTGAACGGCGCGCTAGATACGTTCCTCGACGCGATGAACGGCCGGATGACCCGGGGCGCCGTGGTCCTTGGCGGCAACAAGGTGCGCGATTTCCAGGCGGTGCAGATGCGCGTCGGCCGGGCCATGGCCAATCTGAAGGCGGCCAAGGCGATGATGTTCGCGCAGATCGAAGAATCCCGCGTCAAGTTGATCGACCGCGGCGAACCACTCGACGTCCGCGACCGGCTCGACAACCGGCTTACCCAGGCAAAGACAGTCGAGCTTGCCGTCGACGGACTCGACGAGCTGTTCGGTGCGGTCGGCGGGCACGGCATTCATACCTCGCAGCATGTCCAGCGCGCCTGGCGCGACGCCCATGCCGTTGCCCACCACATCAGCTTCAACTGGGACGCACTGAGCTCAATGTATGGCCAGTACATGCTCGGCCTCGACCCGCAGGGACAATTTTAACGCCACACTCAAATCAGAAGAAAACCATGACGTTGGAACTTTACCATTTCTGGAATTCGGTCTGTTCGGTCCGTGCGCGGATGGCGCTCGAGGAAAAGGGTGTCGCGTGGGAAAGCCGCTATATCGATCTGTTCAATTTCGACCAGATGACCCCCGAATATCTCGCCGTCAATCCGGATGGCCTGGTGCCGACACTGGTTCATGACGGCGAAGCAATCTGCGAATCCCTGGTCATCAGTGATTACATCGACGATGCGTTCGACGGCCCGTCCCTGAAGCCGGACGACGCGCTTGCCACCGCGCGGATGCGCGAATTCATCACGCTGTGCGAGAACAAATTTCCGGCCATCGTGCTACCTACCTACGTCAAATACATCCTGCCGAAATTGCTGAACCGCTGGGGCGAAGACGAGCTTCGCAAACAAGCCGAGCGGCGGCCGACCGAATTCATGCAGAAGGTCCATGGCGACGGGGTCAGCGGCAATATCAGCGATGCCGATATCGAGCAATGTCATGTCGACATCCAGGTCGTGCTCGACCGCATGGAGGCGATGCTGACCAACGGACCGTGGCTCGCCGGCGACCGGCTGACGCTCGCCGAAATCGCGGTCGCGCCATACATGTTCCGGCTGCTCGCGCTTGGGCTCGACGGATTCTGGGCGGCTGATGTGCGACCCCGCGTCGGCGAATGGTATAAGCGCATCGCCGCGCTACGGTCCTACCAGACCGCGGTCAGCTGGCCGGACGAAACCGGCGAGGGCTACGAAGAAGTCGGCCTGACCACACAGCGTTAGACAAGTCGGAGAATATATTTTGGTTGCCTACTGGATTGCCGCGCTCAGCGCCGAGGACATGGCGCCGCTCAAAGACTACGCCGCCCAGGCGCGGATCGCCGTCGACAAGTACGGCGGCCGATCACTGTCGCGTCTAGGCCGGTTTCAACTTCTCGAAGGCGCCTTCGTCGGCGACAAGATGGCGGTGATCGAGTTCGACACCATGGATCAGGCCGTCGCCTGCTACAATTCCCCGGAATACCAGGCCGCCATCGAGCTGCGCAAAGGTAAGACGGACGCAGTGTTCTTTGTCGTCGAAGGTACGGCGTAATGCGCGGCCAGCCCCTCGAATTTCACCTCGAGCGGTTTCTGCCCTATCTCGTTCACCGGGTCGGTTCGCGCCTCGCCGAAGGCTTCGACGAGGGCTTTTCTAAGGCGGGCGTGAGCCTGCCGGAATGGCGGGTGCTGTCCGTCTTGTATGAGTTCGGACCGCAGGCCATGGGCGATATCGCGAGACGCACAAGCATCAACGCATCGACCATGACGCGCCTGATCGGACAGATGGAAAAGCGCGATCTGGTAAAACGTGAACGCCCCCTCGCCAATCAGCGAACCGTTCATGTGCGTATCCTCGAAGCAGGCCAGCAAAAAGTCGAATATCTGATCCCCCTGATCCTCGACTACGACCGCGAGCTGAGCATATGCTTTAGCAGTGCCGAACTTCTGACATTCAAGGCCCTGTTGATCAAGTTCTTTCAAAGCCTGACCGACGATTCGGGCAAGAGGAAATCTAGCAAATCCAGAGACCGGCTTGCGGGTTAGTTAATCGCGGCCAACGAACAGCGGCAGGTTAAGTGACGGCCACAATATAACCAATGTTCCGGCCCCTGGGGCAGGTTGTCTGCAAGCACCATCATTAGATCTATCCCAGTGGCGTATGGAATCGCCACAGCAGGGTTCCCCATCCAGCCTGCCCGGAGTTTCGGGTACCAATTACAGCAGCGCGATGAAGCCGATCAGGGCGAACCCAAAGCCGATCGCCTTGCAGATCCTTAACTGGGTTACAATTGAGCGTTTGCGTTCATGGCTGCATCTTCCAACCCGTGCGCGGAAACCCTACTATAGCAGTTTCCTAGATGGATTGATCTCAATCAACCGGCGACCGAAAAAACTCGCTCTCCCCTTGCGCCGGCCATGGCCGGCATTCTAGTTTTCACCAACGCAATCGGATTCTTCGGGTAACGCACATGAATATCAATCCGCTCACGGCCGCCGGCGGCGCCGAGATCACGGGCGTCAATCTGTCGGCGCCCCTGACACCGGCAGTGATCGCCGAAATCCGCAAGGCCTTCCTTGAATACAGCGTGATAGTGATCAGCGGACAGGATATCGAAAACGACGACCAGGTTCGGTTTTGCGACTACATGGGCGGTACCGCCACCCGGGGAAAACCGCTGGCGCAGCGCCTGGCGGACGGCGATGCCAGTTATGGCGGCAGCGTTCACCTGGTCACCAACCTGACCGAGGACGGCTTGCCGCTGGGCTCGTTCGGTGATGGCGAGGTCTGGTTCCACCATGACGGCAGCTTCAAGGAAATCCCCTACGCCGCGACCGTGCTTTACGGCATGGCAGTCACCTCGACCGGCGGCGAGACGGTATTCGCCAACATGTATCTGGCCTATGACAGGCTGCCGGACGGCATGAAGACGCGGCTCGACGGGCTAAAGGCGCTGAACGTATACGATTACGCAAGCACCGAACAGGTAGATCTTAGCCGCGACCTCTCACACATCAATCACTGGGTGCACCCCTTGGTGATCCGCCACCCCGAGACCGGACGCAAGGCGCTGTATATCAGCCCGTTGATCACTGCCCGCATCGAAGGGATACCGAAGGACGACAGCGACGCCCTGCTCAGAGACTTGTTCGGCTATATCGACGATGACCAGATCATCTTCGATCACAAATGGCGGGTCGGCGACCTGGTGATGATTGACAACCGATGCATTACTCACGCGCGCCGCGATTTCCCCGCCGGCGAGCCGCGCATGTTGAGCCGCACGATGGTCGAGGGCGTGCCAATCGGGGCCTAAGGAGAATGCGGGGAAAGCATCTCGGCGCCGTACAATCCTGCGCCGACGCGGGTCAAACGCCGAGATAGCGTTGCTGGATGTCCTCGTTGGTTCGTAGCTCTTCCGAATTGCCCTGCCAGACCATCCGGCCGCGTTCGACGATGTAGTGGCGGTCACCGATACGGGTCAGCGCATCCACGTTCTTGTCGATCACAAGGATGGACTGGCCGCGCGCCTTTAAGACCTCTAGACATTTCCATATTTCTTCGCGGACCAAAGGTGCGAGGCCCTCCGTTGCCTCATCGAGGATCAAAAGTTTTGGATTGGTCATCAAGGCACGACCAACCGCAAGCATCTGTTGCTCACCGCCGGACAACTGATTGCCCATATTATTCATCCTGTCACCCAAGTTAGGAAACATTTCGATAACGTGCTCAACCTCCCAGGGATCAGAATAACCAGATCTATTTGCCTTGGTGGCAATTAAATTTTCATGAACAGTAAGGTTAGGAAAGATCTGTCGCCCCTCGGGAACCAATCCAAGTCCCAATTGTGCGATCTGGTAATCTTTGAGGCTATTTAACCTTTCACCTTTAAATGTGATCTCTCCTGAAAGCACTGGCAACATACCCATCAGGGTCCGTATAGTCGTTGTCTTGCCCATTCCATTCCGGCCGAGCAGTGACACAACCTCACCTTCATTCACTGATAACGAGAGCCCGAATAGTACCTGGCTCGTTCCATAGGATGCCTCGATGTCAACGACTTCAAGCATTTATTTCGGCCTCGTCCTCTCCAAGATACGCTGCCTTCACCTGCGCGTTACTTCGGATTTCATCCGGCGCACCGGTTGCTATGCTCCGACCGTAAACTAACACCGTAATCCGGTCTGATAAGTTAAATACTGTGTCCATGTCGTGTTCTATTAAAATTATTGAGTATTCACCTTTTAGACCTAGAAGAAACTGACGCATAATCTCTGATTCTTCAGCACCCATGCCGGCGGTTGGCTCATCTAGCAGCAACAATTTGGGTTTTGTCGCGAGAGCCATAGCGATTTCTAATTGCCGTTGCTCTCCATGAGCAAGGTTGCCCGCCAGAGAGAGAGCACGGTCGGCAAGTCCAACTTGCTCCAGGATATTTCTAGCCGGTTGAATCAGTTTCGCATCCCTAAAGGCCGTCGTCCAGAACCTGAAACTATGACCATCATGCGCTTGTATTGAGAGCGCCACGTTTTCAATGGCGGTAAAGTTGGGAAACACACTTGTTATCTGGAAGGACCTTGCGAGACCCGCATGCGATCTCTCCGGTGCGGAAAGCCCGCTAATTTCTTGACCGTCAAATATAATTTCGCCGCTATCCGGCGTGAGCATTCCGGCAATCTGCGCGACGAATGTGGTCTTTCCCGCACCGTTTGGCCCGATTACCGCATGTATTTCGCCTTGCCTAACATCAAAATCTAAGTGATCAGTGGCTACAACGCCTCCAAACGCTTTATTCAAATTTTTAACCTGAAGAATTAGATCAGTCATCTCCAAGATTTTCCTTTCCGGGCAGGAGTCCCCACAAACCTTTTTTCGCGAAAAGAACAAGAATGATCAGTAGTGGCCCAAAGTAAAATTGCCAATATTCGGTATACCCTGCCATTACCTCTTCGAAAATTAGGTACGCAAACGCGCCATATAACGGACCAAAGAGTGTGCCCATGCCACCGACAATAACCATGATCATGATCTCGCCAGAGCGAAACCAATGCATATATTCGGGAGTCAAAAATTCCGTGAGGTTTCCTAGCAAAAACCCTGCCAGGCCACACATAACTCCGGAGATTATAAACGCCGACAGCCTGTACTTTAGAGTAGAAAACCCGATTGCCTCCATTCTTACCAAGTTGGCTTGAGACCCTCTCAGAACCATACCAAACCGAGAATTGACACATTTCCACCCAAAAAGGGTGCAAGCTGTTAGCGTTCCTAAAATTAGATAATACATGTTCCATTCTTCGGACAGATCAAAGAACGAAAAGAATTCGCTTCGCGTATCTATAGGCAGACCGTCGTCACCGCCATACGCTTCTAGGCTGATCCCGAGAAAATAAAACATCTGGGCCAATGCAAAAGTGACCATAATAAAATAAATGCCGCTAGTGCGCAGTGATATAAAGCCCACAAAGGCACCGATTAACGCGGTGCCAAATATGCAGACAAAAAGCTGGAGCCACCCATTAGTGAGCTCATAAAATGCGAGAATCCCAACTGAATAGCACCCAAGCCCAAAAAACATAGCATGGCCGAAACTGACCATGCCACCGTAGCCCAGTATTAAATCGAGGCTCATCGCGGCAATGGCAAATACCATCATCCGCGCCACTAGAGAGATATAAAATTCTTCGCCAATCCATTCCGCGACTATTGGCAAAACGGCTAAAAACAGGAACGAAAGCAGCAACACCCAAATTTTTAATCGACTTAACATGACATCACCCTGTTCTAGCTGGGAACAATCCCTGCGGTTTGAAGAACAGGATGACCACCATTAAGATATATACGAGCATTGACGCCATGGCAGGACCTGCGGTCTGCGCTTGATCGGGCGGTACCAATTGAAGCAGGATATAGGGAAGGATTGACCTACCAACTATTTCAAACACCCCTACAACTATCGACGCCACCAATGCGCCTCGAATTGACCCAATCCCTCCTATTACAATGACGACGAATGCGAAAATCAGCATTTCCTCGCCCATCCCCGATTCAATTGAAATTATGGGTCCCGCCATCAAACCAGCAAAGCCCGCGAAAACGGCACCGATACCAAATACTACGGTATAGAGGATCCGAATATTGATCCCCAATGCCCCAATCATTGAGCGGTTGCTGGCACCGGCCCGGATCTGCATCCCCATCCTTGTTTTTGTAATCATAACGTATAAGAGGACGCTAACCAGTATTCCAACCGCAATTATCAGAAGCCGATAACTCGGATACGGGACCCCGATATCAATGCTACCGGATAGGGACTCGGGAATATTCATGCCGAGACCTTCTACACCCCAGACAATGCGTACTAGTTCATTGAAAAATAAAATTAGTCCAAAGGTCGCCAGCACTTGATCCATATGATCGCGTTCATACAACGTTCTGAGGACAACAATTTCTACTATCATTCCGACGACAAGCAAAATTGGCACCATCAGAACAAATGCAAAGAAAAGGTTGCCCGTCAGGCTGTACATCGTAGTGGCGACGTATGCACCCACCATATACAGGGAGCCGTGCGCAAGATTCACGACATTCATAATCCCTAAAACGAGGGTCATACCCGCCGAAATAAGAAAAAGGAAAACCCCAAACTGAACGCCGTTAAGAATTTGCTCAAGAAACAGAGTAATGGTCATTATATCCTAGACCCGAGCCCGGTTAATGTTGTGGTTATATATACTATCGCAGCGATTTTATCGTTCCAAAACAAGGGGGCACCAACAAAGGTGCCCCCTCCGATCACCCTAGCCGGTATATTAATTCCAGGGTTTATTTCTTTTGCATTTATCAACGTGGCTGTCACCAGCCATCTCAAGTACCATGCCGGTTGTTATAATTTTCGGATTGCCGTCAGCATCGGCAACAACCTCGCGTTTGTAATAATTCTGTATAGGGCTGTGATTTCTATTGAACTTAAATTTGCCCCTTGGTGATTTAATATCAGCCGTTCTCATCGCATTTCGAATGGCATCTTGATCTTTTAGATTACCCTTTGATCCTCGGACACCAAGGTTAATAAGAAGTGCTGCGTCATAGCCTTGCACGGAAAATCCGGAAGGCAAATGCCCATACTTCTTTTTATAATCGTTCACAAACCGTACATTGACCGGGTTCTTAGACGTGTTGTCCCAGAAGCTGGTATGGTATGTTCCGATTGCGTTCTTTCCGTGACCTTTAAGCGTACCGTTATCTACGGTAAACACCGTGTATAGTTTCGTGACCTTATCCAGTCCGGCCGCCACATACTGTTTTCCGAAAGATACGCCCATCCCACCGGGTAAGAAGCCGTATATTGCTCCCGGTTTTGCCGCGCGGATCTGCGAGAGTTCCGCCGACCATTCCTGATTACCTAGTTTGTAAAGGATTTTACCTTTTGCCGGGGATTTATAACGACGCATCATACCGTTCAGCATGTCTTTCCCAGCTTGATAGTTAGCAGAAATCAGGAAAACATCCTTGATACCCTCTTTCTTCATCAACATGCCCATTGCTTCTGGTTGCATGTCGTTATTCCAAGAAGCTTGGAAGTACCACGGGTTACAATTTTTCCCGGCCATTCCGGACCAACCCGCATTACTGCTTATAAGGAATGTTTTCGATTTAAATGCCTGTTTCCAAACGGCCGCAAGAACGTTTGACCAAGTGATTCCAGTCACAAAATGAACTTTATCCTTTTTGATAAACTTGTTCATAATTGTTCGACCCACATCTGGCTTGTGCTGGGTATCGGCTTTAAAAACCTTCACATCCATCCCGCCCATTTTATTGCCGAGATGATCAAGCGCTAGGTTAAACCCTTCCCATTGGTAACGGCCAAAAATTCCCCGGCCGCCCGGGAAACCGTTCATAAATCCGATTTTTACAGTAGTATCTGCAGCCATTGCAGGAACGGAAACTACCGGTGCCCCAATGAAAGCAGCAAGCGCCGCTACCATTATAAATTGCTTTTTCATGGTTTTTCCTTGCTATAATTAAAGCTTCAAAATCCACGTTAATCATAGAGCATTGGCGGATTGGCTAAAACCCCTGTTCCCGAATAAATTGAAACAGTTTCATCAGGTAACCGGATGATCTAAACAGGAGCATGTTTTTTAGACGTCTGTTCTCCCACCTCCTGGCCCCCCCTGTACCCCCGCCAACATTCTCAACCGATCTTGCCGGCGATGACCCCGCGGTGCTCCGCGCCGAGATGCAGGCATGCACGCACCGCGACGGCGGCACGCTCGCCACAGTGCGCCGGGCGCAGGCGCTCGCCGAACTGTTTGGCAAGCTCACGGCGGACGGCAAACAAATCTATATCGACCTTCTGATCGGTCTCGACACTGCGGCGCCGGCATCGGCCGCGGACCGGTATTCGCAGATTGAGGAAGCCGAGCTGTTCGGCCGGTCGTCAAGCAAGCTCGCCATTCTCGATGCCTTCGAACGACCGACGCGCCGGATGCTGACATTGCTGAACGACTCCGGACGGGGCGCACAGGTGATCGCGGAAATAAGAGAAGTTTCCCCCACCGTTCTTCAAGAAGATATAGATAGAATAAACTTTTAGTTCAGTAAACTATGTCTTTTTTATAATCTGATACATTAACTATCCAGCCGCCCGTGCCGCGATCCGAACCGCTTCGAAAAAATCGAACAATCGGGCGACGTAGTGCGCCCTCACACGGAAATCGCCCGGGCCACCGTCCAGCAGATCGGCCTCGATTGAATCGACCAGTTTTTCCAGCCGGCGGCGGTGGATCCCGAGCGCCCGCTGCGCCGGATCGGCGACAATCCCGGCAAACGCGGCGATCACCGACGACACCGCCATCAGCCCGCCGGTTACCGCCACGACCAGTTGCCAGGACGGTTCGATGGGAAACGCGGCGTACCACAGGCCACCGAGGCCAGTGCCGAGGGGAAAGGCGACGATCGCGGCTTGCTGGGCGACCAGCGCGGCCAGCGCGGGGCCCAGCGTGAATGCGGTCGGGGTAAGCTGCTGCGCGACCAGACCGCCGACCCCGGCCGATGCCAGCGCTGTGGCAATCTCCGCCGCCGAAATTCGCGCACCGGTATACCGGGCCATGGAATCCGTCAGGCGCGCATTGAATTCCGGGTGATTGCGGTGTTTGAAGACCAGATCCTGTGCCGCTGCCATTGCCCGGACGATTTTGGGCTGGGCGAGCAAGATGTCGGCCAACGCGTCGCGGCTGGACACGCGATCGCCGGCCTGATGCGACAATTCCAGCAATTCGGTCCACATCAGCCAGTCGATTTCACAGGCGACGGCGGTTTCAAGCTGGGTCGGTAAAGCCGAAAGACGGGCTGCACCCCCGGTAAACCCGGTCCGCCGAAGCGTGGCCGCCACCAACAACTTCAAAACATGCGGCAACGCCAGGGCAATATTCACCGGTGCGCGAACTAGATCGCCGCCGAGCGCGACACGATGCAACCGGACACTGCCCCGGAAGCTGAAATATCGGCGGGAAAAATAGGCGATCCGCGTCCGCCGCGTCGAAATATAGCTCTGCGCGGCGGCTCTGAACGCGCGCTCGATGCTGTCCCGTTCGAGATCAAGCGCGTCAATGGATGTTTCGTCGGTTGGCGTCATCGTCCAGAATGTGGCGTATCCGGGCCCGACTGTCACGACGCCCGTCACCGAAATTTATCACCAAGGTTGAACCGTCAAGCCAGCCCCACTCGGTTCGCGTCCAAACCATATTTCTGGCAGAAGAACGTGATGAAAATATTCGTCGCCGCCCTTCTGGGCCTTGCTATCGCATTGAGTACCGTACCGGCCACTGCACAGGACACAAAACCGGCGGCGACCGACGCGAAACCGAAGGTCGGCCAGCGCATCGGCGACTGGTTTTTCCAATGCCAGGCGCTGTCGGCGAATGAAAACATCTCCGGGCTGATGCAAAACTTCTCCGACAACCGCACCAAGCGCCAAATCGTCGGGGTGGCGGTGCGTTATGCGGGTAAAGGCAAGGATCAGCGTCGGCATGTTCGTGACCGTCCCTCTGGGTATATTTCTCGGCTCAGGCATCGGCGGCAAGATTGACGGCGAAAAGCAGTTCAAGTTCAACCCGCAAAGCTGCAAAGCTGCAAAGCTGAAAAGCTGTAGCCAGCGCCGCTGTCAGGCCGGCATCGCGATCAAGGGCAAGCAGCTGGCGGCGCTCAAAAAAGGCAAACGGCTGATCATCGGCTTCAAGGTCCGTGCCAACGCGAAAACTATCGCCGTTCCTGTCTCGTTGACCGGGTTCTCCGACGGGCTGAAGGCGATTTCGGCAAAACAGGCGGCTTCGGATGACCCGCCCCGCGTCGACGCTTGACGATATCGCTCTATTGTCCGATCTCGCCG
>Ga0114996_10006901_pt1 | contig 12985 bp, 7 predicted proteins | sample ArcticOcean_MG_C_4_FD_87039 | JGI IMG/M metagenome (GOLD analysis project Ga0114996, IMG submission 87039) | Marine microbial communities from western Arctic Ocean - ArcticOcean_MG_CB4_134 | ecosystem: Environmental > Aquatic > Marine > Oceanic | place: Arctic Ocean: Canada Basin | collected... | reverse complement strand
CGCAACTGCGCCTGCCGGCGCCCGAGAGCATCGTCTCGAAAAACAGCATTTCGCCAAGCTTGACCTTTTCGGCGCTCGGCTGATTGTCCGCTGGGTGGGGAGTCGTGCCCGATAGCGGCTCGAGTCGTGGCGACTCGGCCGCAATCAGACTAGCCGTCAAGAGAAGGCAAAGCCCGAAAATTCTCACAACAACAACGTATCACACTGTGAAGAACCGCACGACGAAAAACACTCCGCCCCAGCGCGGGGGGGGGGGTGCGGGCTACGTTCTCGCCGCCTAGCGCAGCACGCGGCCTGGCTTTTCGCCGGAATATTCACCGTCGCGAACAACCAACCGGCCATTCACCATCACCAGCCGGATGCCATCGGGGTATCGGCGAGGATCATCGTAGGTGGCGTTGTCGATGATCGTGTCGGGATCGAAGACCACCAAATCAGCGGCCTTGCCGGCTTCGACGACACCGCGATCGGTCAGACCCAGGCGCTTGGCGTTATGGCCGGTCATCTTGTGAATCGCTTGCTCCAGGGTGAGCACACCGTCTTCCCGGACGTAGCGCCCGAGAACGCGCGGAAAACAGCCATACAGCCGGGGATGCGGTTTCCCTTCGACATGCAGGCCGTCACTGCCAAACGAGTGGGCCGGGTGACGCATGATCACGCGCATGTCTGGCTCGCTGCCCAGGTGAATGGTGTGCGCGACTTCCAGGTCCTCGTCGCCGAGCAGGTCGAGCACGAACTCGTGGACGTCCTTACCGGCGGCAGTCGCGGCATCGGTGACTTTCACCCCTTCCAGATGACGGTTTTTGGAAGTCTTGACGGCGGCGATCACCGAGTAGTTCCAATCCATGTAACGGTCCGCCCGCATATCGGTCAAAATGCGAGGACGAGTCTCGGGATTTTGTAATCGGGCGAGGATCTGGTCGGGCTCGCCCTCCTGCGCCCAACCCGGCAGCGCCATCGAAACAACCGTACTCCCGGCGGTGTAGGGGTAGGCGTCGAACGTGACGTCGACGCCGCGCTCGGCGGCCTTGTCGATCCACGCCAGAAGCTCTTCGGCACGGCCGAAGTTCAGCGTCCCGGTCACCATGTAGTGGGAGATCTGAAGGCGCACGCCCGACTCCTCGCAGACCGCCACGGCCTCTTCGACCGCCTGTTCGATCTCGGGCCCGTAGCTGCGCATGTGGATCGAAAAAATGCCGTCGCGTTTGGCGACCTCTCTGGTGAGCGCGACCAGCTCGTCATGGCCGGAGAAGATCATGGGCGTGTAGGCCAGCCCGCAGCTCATGCCAACCGCGCCGCGGTCCATCGCTTCGCCGACCATGCCGGCCATCAAGTCCAGCTCGTGAGCAGTCGGAGCGCGATTTTCCGTTCCCATGACGGCCAGCCGGATCGGGCCATGGCCGGCAAAATAGGCTGAGTTGACCGAGGTAGTTCCGTCGAGCAGATCCATGAAATCCGCGATCGATTCCCAGCCCCAAGCCATGTCTTCGGTGGCGCCGAAGATTGGAGCGTAAAGCGACTTGATCGCGGACTTGTTGCCGGGAGTCAGAGGGGCAAAGCCGAGACCGCAGCTTGAGAAAGCATCGGTGGTCACGCCCTGCATGATCTTGGGCAGGTGGTCGGGCTGTTTGAGAAGCGCGAGATCGGAGTGGGCGTGAAGATCGATGAAGCCCGGCGAGACAACCAGACCGGCTCCGCTGAACGTTTCTCGCGACTCGGCCGCACCCAGTTGCCCGACGGCGGCGATATTTTGCCCCTCAACGGCCACGTCGGCGCGAAACCCCGCCTGGCCGGTACCGTCGACGACCATTGCATCCCGGATCAGTAAATCGATCATTGCTGGCCGCTCCTCTTACGTGAGTCCCATGGGAAAGTGATCGAGCGCCGTCGCGCCCTCCGGGGTGACGAGGTAGTCGTGTTCGAGCCGGATGCCGCCTTGCAACCCGGATGCGTAGAGAGCCGGTTCGCAAGCGAGAACCTCGCGGTCTTGAATGACGTGCTCACTGCCAGGCGTCAGCCACGGAAGCTCCCAACCGCTCATCCCAATGCCATGCCCGGCGTGGTGCCAGAACGATTCCGCGGCGGGCTCGAATTTGTCCAGATGCTCTTTGATCGCGTGATAGATCTCTTTGGCTGGGACACCGGGACGGATCGCCTTGCGAACAATCCCGTGTGCATCCATGACATGGCTCCAAGCGTCGAGCTGCAATTGCGTCGGACGGCCGACAACGAACGTCCGCGTAAAGTCGCACAGATACCCGTGATAAGCCGGGGAGGTGTCGAAGATGAAGAGATCACCAAGCTGAACTCGGCGGTCGCTCGGCGGGCCGCCTTCAGCGGCCGCGCGGGGGCCACTGGCGAAGTCGCCGTTGACCAGGACCGAGGTCTCGGCCTTGGCCACCACCGCGTCGTGATAGATCGCGTAGGCCTTGTACTCGGTCATGCCGGCCTCAAGCTTCTGCTTGACCGCCTCAAGGCCGGCTTCGGCCAGCGTCACCGCCTGCCGTATGCACTCGATTTCGTCAGGGTCTTTCTGACGCCGCATCTGATCGATTTCAGGAGTCAAGTTAGCGGGCGCTTTGCCGCTCCATTCGCCGATGGCCGCGCCCACGCCGTGACTGGCTGACTCGAACTCGATCGCAATCGCCCCGCCACCCGGCAGCAAGCGTTCGGCAGCCCCTCGAAGGCGGGCCGCAACGTCCTGGTCCCAGCTCGTTGGGGTGACGTCATTTTCAATACCGTGCCAGAGGTAAAGCTCCGTCTCGCCGGCAGCCGAGACCGGCGGCTCAGGCGATATTCCGATTGCTGCGTGTGTGATCAGGACACTTTTACCCGATGAGCTGAGCAAGAAAGCGTGGGGAGTCTGGGGTTGAACGAGCGCGCCGGAGAAGTAGTAGATCGTCTTGGAATTGGAAAGTATCGCCAAGTCGAGCTGCTGCCTTTCCATCAATTTCAGTAACCGGGTCTGCCGCTCCCTGCAATTTTCGAGCTTGAGCATAGTTCTCGATTGTACCAAGGGGTCTCGCGAAGCCCATCGCCAAATGAGACACCAAATGCCGTGGAGCCGGCTTTGAGCAATCAGCGTTGAACAGCCGGCTTTGATTCGCCGGCTTTGAATAACTGTCTTCGACAGGCGGATTGTCTTGTCATCGAGCCCGTCATTTCCCATGCAGGCGAACCCGCCGCTTGAGCATCAGCGGGCGGCGGCGACACTCCCAGAATACTGGAAGATTTTCTTGAGCCGAATGCATCAGCGGGATGCCAAAAATCATTTCGCCGCCGCGAACATTTCTGAGTTCATCCGGCTCGCCGAGCATCTCGGAAGAGTCTCGGAGCAACTCCGTGCGCCTGCAAAAAGTCGGCCCGTGCATGTTAACCCGTGCATTGACCCGTGCATTGACCCGTCACAGCCGGGCTGGTAGCATGTCTGCTGGGCGGTGCCGCGATAGCGGCGATTCTTCGCCACCGCAACCACGGCAAGGGTGAGTCCGCGTTAGGAGGGTATCGATGTTAGGAGGATATCGATGAAATGTTGCGCACCTCTCGTCTCCGTCCTCTTTGTGCTTGGCGTCTCGGCCGGCCTTCGCGGCCAGACGAATCCGGCTGAGCGCAATCTAAGCTTCGTCGGATCGCGAGCGTGCGAGACATGTCATAAAAATACTTACGATCGCTGGAAGAAGACGCGCATGGCCAACATCCTGGTGGATGTGAAAGAGCGCCCCAGCGTGATTCTCGGAGATTTCTCGCAGCCCGATCCCTTAGTGACATTTACGAAAGAGGACATCGCCTTCACGTATGGCAGCAAGTGGAAGCAACGCTACTTCACCAGGATCGGCGACGACTTGTTCGTATTTCCGGCCCAGTGGGATGTAAAGAACAAGATGTGGCGGCGTTATTACGTTCAGCCAGGAACCGACTGGTGGGCGGAGCACTACCCCGCCGAACAAATGCAGCGCCCGACCGGTCCCCTCTGCGATGGCTGCCATTCGACGAACTACAACATCGAGACCAAGCAGGTGAGCGAGTGGAACGTGGGGTGTGAAAAATGTCACGGGGCGGGCGGGGAGCACGTTCGTGCTCCCGCGAAGACGAACATCGTCAATCCCGCTCGCCTTGACTATGTCCGCGGCACTGACGTCTGCATCCAGTGCCACTCACAGGGTCAGCCGCTGGAGAATCCACTCCAGGGTGTCTACTACGACTGGCCTGTTGGCTACCAGCCAGGCGACCGCTTAAGCAACTACTGGATGCTGGAGGAGCACCACCTCGGCGAGGAAACATTCACTCACTGGCCCGAAGGCTCGGCCCATAAGAACCGCATGCAGGGCAACGACTATGTGAGCAGCGTGATGTACACAAAGGGCGTGCGCTGCTGGTCTTGCCACGACGTTCATGGAACCGAGCACGGTGCGGACACAATCAAGCCGGGTAACGCCCTCTGCCTGACTTGCCATGGACCGCAATCGCCCTCCGGACCGCGCGGAACAATCGAGGAACACACGCATCACGCCGTGGGGAGCACGGGCAATCAGTGCGTCGCCTGCCACATGCCGAAGATTGCGAAGACTGTCGGGGACGTGAACGTCCGCAGCCACACGTTCCGCTTCCTCGCTCCGGCGATGACCGAGGATTACAAGGTCCCGAACCCGTGTACCTCCTGCCACGCCGACCGTGGCAATGAATGGGCTGCCTCCGAACTGTTGAAGTGGAAAAACGTGTCGCCCTGGCGGGTGGGCCACTAGCCCGCATTTCTCACCACCTGAAGAGGCGAACCGCGTCAGTGGCCTATCAGTCAGTGGCCTATCAGTACGAGGCGCCCGCCGTAGGGACCGGCAATCTTGCCGGTCCATCGCCGCAACGCGGCGACGCCCAATCCTTCCGAGCAAGCCCAACGAAGTAATAGCGGACCTGCCATGTGCTGAGCCCGTCAGCCGCTGAGAAATGCGGGCCAGCCCCAATACTGCCGCCTTAGTGAGCCCCCGCCCCGAGTCCGAGAGGCGCGAGCCGAGTCCGCGAGCCCAGAGCCGAGTCGGCGAGTCCGAGAGCTGAATCCGCGGGCCGAGAGCCCCTCAGCCGCGAAGCGGCGCAGGAAAGTAGCCCAGGGTGAAGCGAAGCGCAACCCTGGGTGAAAACCCCAACGCGGGAGCCCTGAAGGGGCGGAGGAAAACACTCCGCATGACTCTGATAATGGAGCTGGTTTTCACCAAAGAAAGTCCAATGAACTTGGGTAAGCAATCAGACCCAAAATCGTTCAGTGAAGAACACTGGGGATAGCTCGCTTTTCTCACCGCGTGCTTCGGCCCTCAGGCGGTGAGAAATGCGGGTTAGGCTTGCCGCGTCGAGACTCATGTCGACGCTTGTTTGGAACGATTTACGGAAGAGCCAATCGAGCAAGCGGCCGGCGCGAGTGCCACCTTGAGACACGCAACCCGGCAGGGCGGGTAGGGCCGCGACCTAGCCACCGTCCGATTCGTGCTCAAGTCCGATTCCTACCCAAATATGACGGTATATCTCACGGCCTCTTACCCCCCGAGTGTAATCATCTCGATCTTTCGTCGCTGACCGGGCTGGTAGCCGGTGGCCGAGTTCATGGCGGCAAAGCGCTCTTCGGAATAGCGGTCCCCTCTCCCCGTCCACAACGAAACGATAAACGCGGTGAGCTGCTCGTCATTAGCTCCGCCGCGCATCAGGGTCTTCACATCATGACCTTCATTCGAGAACAGGCAGGTCACGATCTTGCCGTCCGCCGTGAGGCGGGCACGGGTGCAAGATCCACAGAAGGGCTCGGTGACCGAGCCAATGACGCCGACTTCGCCGCCTCCGTCCACGAATTCGTAGTCCGCTGAGGGCGCGCTGCCCCGGCTGCGGCCAACTTTTTGGAGCGGATAGCGGGCCGCGATCGTCTCAAGGACCTCTTTGGCGGGCACGAGTTTTCGCGAGGTCCATGCATTGGCGTTGCCGACATCCATGTACTCGATGAAGCGCATGGCGAATCCATGTTTTCGTGAGAACTCGACGAGATGGATGATGTCGTCGTCATTGACGCCCTTTTCGATCACGGCGTTGATCTTGATGGGGTGCAGGCCGGCTTGCTTGGCGGCGAACAGCCCCTCGAGAACCTTGTCGAGATCACCTCGTTTCGTCATGGCACGAAACTTTTTGGGATCGAGTGTGTCGATGCTGACGTTGACACGGCGGAGTCCGGCCGCTTTGAGGGCGTCGATCCTCTCGGCCAGGGAGGCGCCGTTCGTTGTGAGGCAAAGCTCGCCAACGCCTTCGATCGACGAAAGCGACGACACCAGCTCCTCGAGATTTCGCCTCAGCAGCGGCTCTCCGCCCGTCAGACGGATTTTCTCGACACCGAGAGAGACAAACAACCGCGCCAGCCGCGTGATCTCTTCGTAGGTGAGGATCTCGGCCCTCTCGATCCACTCGTACTCGTCGAGCGGCATGCAATAGGCGCATCGGAAGTTACACCTGTCGGTGACCGAGATGCGGAGGTCCTTGATTGGACGATGGAAAGCGTCGGCTAACATCTGCTGCGTGCGCCCCGATTCGGTCTCGGCTGGGCGCCCGAGACAGCCCCACGAAGCGCAACAATCATTGTAGCGTGCGTGGGGGACTGCCCCCCCCTGGTTCATTGATTGGGGTGACGGCGACGTCAATAGTCGTAAAGGCCGGCTTGCCCCAGCCAAGATGGGACGCCAAAATCGCTTGCACTTTTTGAGAAGTTGGTGCGTCAGTATAATAGGAAGGCTGCGCGAGCGGAGCCTCCGTCAGGGCTGTGTTAGTTCCTATCGAACTGACCGGCCGCGTCTTGAGGCCGTGTCTTGAGGCCGCGTCTTGAGGCCGTGTCTTGAGGCCGCGTCTTGAGGCCGCGTCTTGATACGATGACCCGTCACTGGCGTTCCGGGCTCTGTTTGCTGGGGAGACAGAATATGGCAGTACGTCGAAAGAATGGTTTCACGATCATCGAATTGCTGATCGTGATCGCGATTATTCTCATCATTGCGGCGGTCGCAATTCCGAAGCTGACCCAAGCCCGCAAAGCGGCCTTCGAGATGGCTGCGATCCGCACCCTCCAGACCCTCAACACGGCGCAAGTGCAGTATTTTTCGACCTACGGCCGTTTTGCGGCGAGCCTGATGGAGATGGGGCCCGCGCCGGGCAACGCCCCACCCTCGGCCAATGCCGCGGACCTGATCGGAGAAGATCTATCCACCGGCCTCAAATCAGGTTACATTTTCATCATGGTGGGCACCCCAAGCGGCTACACGATCAATGCCGACCCTCAGGTCTATGACGTGACCGGCAGCCGCTCGTTCTTCACCGACCACTCGAACATGACCCGCGTGCATATTGGAAACGAGCAGGCGTCCGAGAACGACTCGGAGATCAAGTAGCTCCCCTTTTTTCTGGCTTTGGCGCAGCCTTACGGCGTCCCCTCGGCGTAGGGGCGTAACGTGCTACGCCCGCTCCCGCATCAAGCACGGCGAGCAAGCGCAACGAATCCATGGCGGTCCTCCCGCGTGCTTCCTCCCTCAGGCGGTGAGAAACGCGGGCGAAGGGTTTATTGCGAGGGGTTTATGATGAGACCGCATATGATGAGACCGCTTATGATGAAACCCCGCTTATGATGAAACCTGCAATGACAATCTCCAAAGCAGTCTTGCTGGCGGCGGGTCGCGGAACCCGCATGGAGTCACTCACCGACGACTGTCCAAAACCGATGCTTCCGCTCCAGGGCAGGCCTCTGCTCGCGCATCAAATCGAGCGCCTGGAGGAGGCCGGGGTCCGCCAGATCCTCGTCGTTACCGGCTACAAGGCGGAGATCGTTGAGCAGTACTTCGATTTACACCCAGCGGCTGTTGCCGAGATTCACTTCCAGGTTCAGGCTCAACAGGACGGGACTGGAAGCGCGGCCCGGCTCGCGCGGAATTTCGTGGGCCAAGATCCGTTTCTGCTGACCTATGGCGACATTCTCGTGGAGCCGAAAGTCTATGAGTCGCTCTTTGAACGATTGGAGGACGCCGAAGCGGCCTTAACGGTTAAGGACATCGACGATCCTTATCGGGGGGCGGCGGTGTATGTGGACGACGACAAAGTGACGCGAATCATCGAGAAGCCGCCGCGAGGCAGCTCAACCACGCGCTGGGTGAACGCGGGCGTGTACTGTTTTCGTCCTTCTGTTTTCGATGAACTGGACCGGATTCCGCTTTCTCCGCGAGGGGAGTACGAACTCACCGACGCGGTGATTCAAATGCTGCGGAAGGGGGTCAAGTTCGGATGGCTCCCGATTGACGGGTTTTGGAAGGACGTGGGACGACCCGAAGATCTTCGGGAGGCCGCCGAGTTCGTCGACGGCGGCTCAGCGTAGCGCGACCACCCTTGGTGTTGCATGAACCAAGCCGCGCCTGCATCAAGCACGGCGATCAAGCGCAACGAGGAATCGCCGGGCTCTCGCGTGCTTCCCCCATCAGGTGGTGAGGAATACAGCCTATCGCTGGGCGGCAGGGCGAGCCGGTCTCAGCGTGAAGTAGCCCTTTGCTAGGTCGGGCTTCAAATCCAAAGCCCTCTCGAAGCATTCCACGGCTTCCGCATCTTTGCCCTGACCCTGCAGCGCTACGCCCAGGTTTAGGTGGGCTTCGGCGAAGTCCGGCCGCAGTTTGACGGCCTGGCCGTAGTATCCGATCGCGGCCTCGGGCTGCTCCGCTTTTTGCTCGAGCAGGCCGGCGTTAAAGAGAATTTCCGCCGAGTCACCTTTGAGCCCCGCTAGTTTGGCGTAGAGATTCCTCAGGCTGTCGTAGTTCTCCTGAGCTGACCGCACGGCCGCCATTCCCAGAAGGGCGTCCACGTCGTCAGAATTGAGTTCCAGCGCTTTCTGGAAGGCCTGCTCGGCCTTTTCGTGGTTGTTGCTCTTCAGGTAAGCAATACCGCAGTTCGACAATGCTTGTGACCAGTCCGGTTTGTGTTCGACACATTTTTCGTAAACATTCGCGGCTTCCTGCCATTGGCCATTTTTATGAAGGGCGACGCCCAGGCGGAACAGCGGCTCTGGGGACTTCGTTACCTGCGCCAGCTTGTGATAGCAGTCGGCGGCCTCGGGCCAGTCTTGCCCCTTCTCGTGCAGCACGGCTAGGTTGTAGAGCGCGGGCAGGGAATTGTCATCCAACTGTAAAACACGCTTGTAGAGCGCCTTGGCCTCGGTTTCCTTCTCCACCTCCAGGCAGCATGCCGCGAGGTTCAGGTGAACTCCTACCGAGTCCTCGCGCAATCGCAATGATTGCGTGTAGGCCTCGATGGCTTCGTCGAAGCGGTTCAGCTTTTGGCAAACCAGCCCCAGGTTGTACCACCCTTCGTATGAGTCCGCCGTGACGCTGACGAGGGCTTCGTAGTGTTCTCGAGCGTCGTCGTACTGTTCCTGCCGGTAGCAGGCGTAGCCGACTCCTTCATGAGCGGCGGCGGATTCGGGGTCGAGTTTCAGCAGCTCGCGGAAAATACGAGCCGCGTCTTCGTACTTATCTTGCTTGGTGTAGACGCTGGCCAAATTCGACAACACTTCTTCGGACTGGGGATTCTCCTTGAGGGCGCCTTGATAGAATTCGATGGCCTTGTCGTAGTCCTCGGAGAGGTGATGGGCGACGCCCAAGCCAAATACGGCTGCATACGAGTCGGGTTCCGCCTTTAGATAGGATTCGTAGGCTGCCTTGGCGCCCTCGGCGTCCTCCAGTTTCAGGCAACAACCGGCGAGGCCCAAGTAAGCATCCGCCAGCTCGGGATCGAGATCGATCGCGGTTTGGAATGAGTTTTTGGCTTCGTCGTATTTCTCGGTTGCCTGCAAGGCCAACCCAGCGTTGAACTGAGCCGCTGAGTTGTCGGGCTCAATGGCGAGCAGTTCGACGTAATGTTCAGCCGCCTCGGAGAATTTCTTTCGGTCCAGGTGGATCTGTGCCAGCGCGGTGTAAACCTCCGCCAGCTCCGTGCCCGCCCCGCGCGCCTTTTCAAGATCTTCGAGCGCCTCGTCCAATTCGCCTTTCAGGTAGTGGCGAACCGCGGCGGCATAGTGGTCGCTTCCGTTCGAGTCGGCGGCGGCAGTCCCGTTCGCCTGCTGCGGGGGAACGTCCTGCTGCGGGGGGGCGGCGACAAGCTCCGGTCCCTCTCCGGGCGGCGTTGACGAGCCTGGATCGGCCTTAGTGGTGTCCAAGAAGCCCAAATCTCCAAAAAATTTCATCTTTCTTCCTCGTGCGAGTCTCAGAGTATCTCGTTTCTTTTCCCGCTTCGTTAGGCATACTCACACGGATCCAGATTCTCTGGTCCGTGCAACGCCAGCAGCGGACCAATCGGTTCCGCGCGCCAATCCTGAACTTCTTCGCCGAAGTCGGCGAGAGTCATGTCCGAATGGGCTAGCCGAGCTTTCAAGCCGCCCAAGTCCGCTAAGTTATCCAAGTCCACATCCGGTTGCCACGCCATCATCGCCCGTTTGTCCGCCGCTGTCGCTGTCAACAAGTTCTCCACTCGCGGGAAGGTCGTACGGCTGCGGCGAACGCGGTGATAGACTGCTTCGGGCATGCGCGGCTCCATCCGCGGCTCAATCCAACGATCTTGAACGTCATGAAGCACTGGTTCTTGAAGCGGCTCGGCCCAGGCCGGCCAAAAACAGCGCAGCAAACGGTTTGGCGTCATCTGACATACCTTTACAGCTAAACCGTAACGGGTATCGGCCAGGGACGACAATTGGCATTCCACCTTAGATGGAATCAGATCCCCATGCATTCTGTCGGCTGTTTGTGCAGGTAAGTCCAGCAGTTGCGGCGTGGGAACCCAAAGTCCTTCGAAGATTTCCATGCGCCCGCTGGAAGTGATGGGCTTCAAGGGCGTCCGTGCCGCAATCCGATTCGGCGATTGAAATTCTAGGATCGGGACAGCCACTTCAGCCTGCTGCTGGAGCCAGTCTTTCCCAACGCTTTCGCTGAGCCTCGATTCCGCGACGAAGAGTCCGTTGACAATCGTCAGCGTCACCTTGGGCGATATCGGCTGCAGCTTTGGGATGGCGTGACAAATAGGCGTGCAGGCAGCACGGAGCCCGGTCGATTCACTTTGGTCTACCGTGAATTGGTCGGCCTCGCCGCATATCTGGGGGGAACCGGCTGGGGAGAATTCCGCCGATGGAGTCAGTCCAGGCGTGAACGTCGTCCCCAGTCCATCGTCAGGCAAATTGACGTACTTCCCTATGCCGCCGGGCAGCGAATCTGCCTGGTGACCCAAGAACCCTTCCCGCACATTACCCGAGGGCCGTAACGCGAATGAAATCAATTCCTCGCTTCGCGGAATCCGATCAGCCCGCCGGACCATCCCAATTGCCCCGTCCTCGTCCCCGAGGTGTACGCCAACAATGGTTGCAAGGCTAAACGGGGAAGCCGGGCGGGCCGCAACGACCTCGGCTGCCTCCAGCTCTTGCCCGGGGGGGGGAGATGGGGGCAGCTCCTTTGCGCTGAGCTCAATCTCCATCATTTCGAGCCAAGGAGCCCACTGCTGCTCCGTATCCAATGCGGAGGTAGCGCCGGAAGACGCAGCAGCGGTCGCTGTCGGCTCATTCTCCACGGGGTTCCGAGCGCTTGCCGCCTTGAACCGTGTCAGCTCGACGGGCCCGGGAAAACGAACCACATTTCTTGCTGATGGAGCCGCGTCAGCCTCGCCTGATGCCAAGCTTGAGTCACTTTCCGGAGATTCCTGAGGTGCCTGAAGTTCTTCGGGATCTTCCGGGGTCGCCATCAGACCATCGAGCAGCGAATCGAGCGTTTCCTGATCTTCGCCCGCAATGGCGGGTGATTCCTCAGCCGAGGCAGCCCAATCGACGTTCAGATCGCCGGGTTCTAACTCATCGCCGGGCTCTAACTCATCTGCTGCCTGGGTTGCCTGGGGGGCGCTCATCTCGGGAAGGTTCGCGTCGTCTTCGAGGTCCGCCCGTTCGTGTGGCTCGGCTGTTTTCGGCTCGGAGTCAGAACGAGTAGCCTCGGACGCGCCGCGCTGGAGTAGCTCTGACATCCAGTCGGCGGCATTCGGAGCGTTCTTCGTTCTTGCGCTAGCCTGGTTTTCGTGCTCGGGTTGTTCTTTTTCTTCTTTGGAGTAGAGTGCGAGGCTGTCTGAATTGAGACTTTCCGGCGGCTCTTGCGAGGCTTTGGTAGCGTAAAACCGCTCATGGTCCCGGTCAGGTTCTCGACTCTGCTCGCCGCTCAGCTCGCGAACGGCCGGATCTTCCGTCCCGCTCGTTTCAGCCTCGAACTCTTTCAACCAAAGTGGAATCGAGGATTCGGTGCTGGTATCGGCTTCGGATGGAGACGCCCCAGAATCGGCCACATGAGCTTCGGCGGCCGAATCGGCTTCTCCCGTGACAGTTTCGCTCTCCCAAGGCTCCACGGGGGAGATCGTGCCGTCTAGCTCAAGACGTTCTCCGATGCCCGGCATTTGCAGGGCTTGTGAAGGCTCGGCTGGCCGGTCGGCATCCATGAGCCTGTCCAGCATTGAGGATGTGCCGCTCGACGATTGTTGTTTGCCAACCGTGCCGGATCCGCTGAACTCAAAGTCGGCACTCGTTTGATCCGGTTCACTTTCCGGCGACGCGTCCGAACCGGATACGACTTCGTCCAGCAGTTGTTGGGCATCAATGTTCCGTGAAGCGGCTAGCCGCTCCAGGGGCCCGAGCGGCTCGTCTTCATCTGCATCTTCTCCGCGTGCGTCCGCGCCAGCTGGGACGGCAGCTGGGACGATAAGCGGAGACTCCGCCGCGGGGTGCTCGGATAGTCTGCGCAGCGCCGCTAGGGCTTCGTCCGGGGTCTGCTGGCCAATAACATCATCATCATCATCAAGTCCCGCGGGTTGGCCGCTAGAAAAGATGTCATCGAAGCCCCCGGCAGTTGAATCTGAAACCTCATCTCGGACCGCATCCAGCCCGGCTGGCTCCTCGCGAGACAAGATGTCGTCGAGG
>Ga0114996_10006900_pt1 | contig 12985 bp, 11 predicted proteins | sample ArcticOcean_MG_C_4_FD_87039 | JGI IMG/M metagenome (GOLD analysis project Ga0114996, IMG submission 87039) | Marine microbial communities from western Arctic Ocean - ArcticOcean_MG_CB4_134 | ecosystem: Environmental > Aquatic > Marine > Oceanic | place: Arctic Ocean: Canada Basin | collected... | reverse complement strand
TCAGGACATCCGTCTCGAGTCGAGCGCGATCCGACTCGAAGGCATCGAGGTCGAGCTCGATGGTGGACGCTGCACGCTCCGTCCTGGAGAAGAAGGGCTCGCGATTGCCACTGTATGGGACGAGGCCCGCAAGGCGCTCAGTGCGGCGGCCTTCACGGATGAGCTGGGATCGTATCGATACGAGACGATGATCTACAACCGCCAGCTCGATATGAACCGAACGATCCTGAGCGAGGAAGAAACACGTCGCGCGGGATACATGCGCACACCCTTCGACAGCCGTCCCGCCGAAGACCTCGTACAGAACGGCTTCGTCCAGGACGATGGTCAGGAGCGCCTCTACTTCGCGCCCAACGCCGCCGTTTTGTTATCGGACGTCTTCCTGGATACACACTGCTTTCGCTTGGCGAGATCGGACGATGGGAGCGGAAATATGATCGGGCTCCAGTTCGAGCCGACGGGTGAGAACAAGCGAGTCCCCGACATCGCCGGTACGATGTGGCTCGACACAGAGACCGCCGAGCTACTTTGGCTCGAATTCCGCTACGAATACGTCGATCAGGACATCTCGTCGCGCGACGTCGGTGGCCGAGTGGATTTCAGGCGGATGCCGACCGGCGCGTGGATCGTTTCTGATTGGTGGATTCGCATGCCAGTGATTGCGCAGCAAGTGGACTACCAGGGCGTTCCTCGTCGCTTCGTGAAAGGCTTTTACGAGACCGGAGGGCGTGTGCTGGAGGTTCGTGAAGCCGGGGGGCATAGCCTCGGTCAGCGTGTCCAGACGGGAGGCGTCGAGGGAGTCGTCGTGGACAGCCTCGGCATTGTGCGGCAGGGAGTCCGCGTGGGCGTGGTCGGCGCAAACCAGCAGGTGTTCACGAACGCCTTGGGACGGTACAGCATCACCGGCCTGACGCCGGGGCGGTACCAAGTGGGCTTCGCGGACCCGGCACTCGAGCAATACGGCTACGTCCCCGAATCGATCGCCCGTGACGTCATCCGAGGCGAGGTCGCCACGCTCGACCACCACCTACCTGCTCTGGCAGACATCCTGTTCGACGCATGCCGGAGTGAGCCACGCCCCGAAGATTCGGCCGTGCTGACGGGTCGGGTCCTGGACACTCGCAATCGACCCGTCGAGGGCGCGACCGTACAAGTTCGATGGACGGCCATTAGCCGGATCTCGTCAGCCCGTATTTCTGGCGACGTGTTTGGCTTCGAAACGACGTCCGACGCGAGTGGGGTTTACAGGTTCTGCCAGGTCCCCAGGAACGTGCCTCTCGAGGTCCTTGCAACGTTCGGTGACAACCGGTCGACCCCGCAAGCACTGCGAATCGACGTCGACACGCGGGCCGAGCTATTGGGGATCGAGATTCTGAACTAGGCGTAGAGGTGGGCGGGGCAACACTAGTTGCCCATGCGTGCCTTCAGCTCAGTGAACCAGTTCGTGATCAGAATGAGCGAACTCTCGCCGGCGGACTCCCCTTCCTCCACCATGACGAAGTGCTCTCCATCAGGAGACACGTCGTAGTTCGGCCCGGCGCCGAACTCGTAGTAGGCCTCGAAAAGTGCCCGCGGCGTTTCCGCTTGGAAGCGGTCCGACAGATCGACGCCGACGGCCATCAGATGTTGGCTTGTCCGGTAAAACAACTCCGAGCCGTCCCGGGACCAGACTGGGTGTTGGCCGCCCCCGATAGAGACAGTTACCCCAGGGCCAGGACCGGGATATGGACGCACGTAGATCTCGTCACGGCCTGACCTGTTGGACTGGTAGGCGATCCATCGTCCGTCTGGCGAGAAGGTGGGGAGGAGTTCGTTGAAGGCTGTGACGAGGATGGGATCCGGTGCACCGCCCTGGGGAAGCAGCGGTCCGACCAGGCAGGGCCGGCCCTGTTTCCGGCCAGATAATGACACGCGAGTCACCGCCATCCTCGGATATCTGCAGAAGTCTCGAAACGGCCCGCCCCGGCTCGAGTGTGGGTGGAGTCTGCGAATAGAGGATGGTCCCATCATCGAGCCATTCCACGGGAGATGGCCCCGACGGGCGGGAGTAGGCGTCACCTGCCAACCTTACCGGCGCGCCCCCAACCAGACGCTGCTTGAAAATGTCTCGTCCCACCACATAGGCGATCGATTGGCTGTCTGGCGAATACGTGACACTCAGGGCTAGGTCCGTGCCACTGATCGGTGTGACCTCCGTCGAGCCGCGCACCTTCAGGCCTAGTCGGGCATCGCCTGTCCCGAAGGATCCGAGGGGCAGGATCATGCTGCTCCCATCCGGTGCGAGCGCAATAGTGTTTGCCACGGCGCGTTCGAGTGCACCGCCCTCAACCACAAAGATCTGCCGCGACACGGGCGGAAGGGGCTCGGGGCGCAACATGGACCAGCCGAGGGCAAGCGTGGAAGTGGCCGCGACCACAGACATGGCGACGGTCAGCCGATTCCACGTCCCCCCACGCATACCCCCGACTCCCGCCACCGCCTCCCCGTACCGGAAGTGCTCATCCCCCACGGCCTTCACGAAATCGCGCATGGACGTGAAGCGGTCTGCCGGAAGTGTCTCGAGCGCCCTGCGCAGCGCCGAGTCTACGTGTGCGGGGACCGCTGGACGCTCCTGAGTCGCCGGGACGAGCTTGCCCGAAATGATCTTGCCGAGAATCGCCTGGGCGCTGCTACCCGTGTAGGGCGGTTGGCCGACCAGCATCTCATAGAGCACCGCACCAAGCGCATGGGTGTCCGTCGCAGGCCCTACGTGCTGGTCGCCTGCTCCGGACTCATGTAGTGTGGGGTGCCGAGACTCAGACCCGTCTCGGTCAATCTGCCACCTCCCGCCGCACTCACGGCGAGCGAGACGGGGTTGCGCGCACCTATTGAGTACATCATACTCAAAATATGAGTAAGCGTCTTCAGGTGGTTATGAGCCGGGAAGAGTACGGGGAAATCCGCGAGGCGGCGGAGCGACGCCGTGTGACCGTGTCGCAGTGGGTGCGGCGGGCACTCAGAGAGGCCCGCGAGCAGGAACTCAGCGCGCGACCAGCGATGATCCGAGAGACGCACTCCCAGTATGGAGAGTCGGAGCCCCCATTTCCGCGCCGCGTTCAGGTAGAAATGGGGGTGAGGGAGGACCTTCTCGAGGCGGTGCGCGGACGCTATCACCTACCGAACTGGCGTGCCGCTGTGGAACTCGCCCTCCGACGAGTAGCCATCGAGCCGATGACGAAGCAGGAAGCGCTCGCGATGCAGGGCGTCGGGTGGGAGGGGGACCTAGACCAGATACGCTCCGGAGACCCGGGGGACACCTGGTGATCGTCGACACGTCCGCCTGGGTAGAGTACTTGCGAGCGACAGGTAGTCCGGAGCACCTCGCACTTCGGGCGCGGGTCGAGGCTGGCGAGCCCATCGCTACGCCCGCTCCAGTCGTCATGGAATTGCTCGCGGGATGCGCGGACGAAGAGGCCGTAGGGGCGCTCACTCACATGCTCGCCCGCTTCGAAGTCCTGGAGGTAGAAGGACTCGCGGACTTCGAGGATGCCGCGTTGATTCAGAGGCGATGCCGGCGTGCCGGTACCTCGGTCCGCTCGATGATCGACTGCCTAATCGCTGCGGTGGCTCTCCGTGTGGACCGCCCGCTGCTGGCACGCGACCGAGACTTCGAGTCGATCGCCTGCCACGTCGAGTTGCAGCTGGTCACGCCGTAGAGATCCTGCGGCACCGGAGCGGGCGCGCTATCCCCCCAGCAGGCACTCTCGTGTCATCTGCTGCTGAGCGAGTCCGGCGTAGAACGAATTCCACGGGTCACGAAATCCGTGTCCTTCATTCGCGCCCTCCATGTACGCCACGTCCAGGCCATTGCCGCGTACGCGCTCGACGACCTGTCGGGACTCACCCACCGGCACCCGAGGATCATTCGCCCCCTGCACGACCATGAGCCGGGAGGTAATGCGCCCGGCGTTGTTGAGCGGTGCGATCGACTCCAGGAACTCCCGCATCTCCGGGATGCGCTCATCGCCGTACTCGGCGCGTCTGATGTCCCGGCGGTAGTCCGCAGTATTCTCGAGGAACGTCACGAAGTTGCTGACCCCTACGACGTCGATGCCGCAGCGGAGTCGCGGACTGAAGTGCACTAACGACGCCAACACCATGTAGCCACCGTAAGAGCCGCCCATCACAGCTACCCTACTCGCGTCGAGGTCCGGTTGCTCCTCGATCTAGTCGAGTAGCGCTCCGATGTCCCATACGGCGTCTTCTCGCAGGTACCAATCGTCGAGTGCCGTGAAAGTCCGTCCGTACCCGGTCGATCCTCGCACGTTGGGAGCGATCACCGTGATGCCGGCCTTCTCCGCAGCGCCCTGCCCCAGCTTGATTCGCGCTTGGGCTTCCGGTCCGCCGTGAATGTTGATGAGCACAGGCCGCGGGCCGTCACCCACCCCGGGATATACGAAGGCAGGAATGAGACGCGGCACGCCATCAACTGAGTCGAACGTCGGGTAGCGGATGAGCCGCGGCTTCGGAATCTCACGCTCGGGGCTCTCCCTTCCGGCCCACGGCGTGAGTTCTTGGCTTCGCAAGTCGTAGGTGTAACCGCGGGTGATCCCGAGCGGGTCTGAGTGGTTGATCAGCAGCAGCGGCTCAACGGGGTGGAGCGCCGCCGAGAACTGGCCCGAGGGAAAGAGCTCCAGCGGGTGAAGTTCCTGCCCGAGTGGATCGCTCGTGTAGTGTCTGGTCCGCCCGTCCTCGTTCACAGCAATCAACAGCAACTCGCCGTCACCCGTCTGCTGGATCGCGGAGACATCCCAGGGGATCTCGTCGGAGAGGATCGCTTCCTCACGCGTCGCGAGGTCCAGCCGCCTCAGGTGGGAGAACTCGGTCCCGCGGTCGCTCGTGTAATACAGCGCGTTCCCGTCGCGACTCCACTGCGGAGAACCGTGCTGCGACGCCTCATCCTCGTCGTCGGCGATTTGCCGCAGGGAGCCAGTGCCGATGTCGAGCAAGTACAGCTCGCTGTCCACGTTCGACACCGCGCGCATGAGCAGGAGTTCGTCGGCCGTACGAGACCAGCCCGCGACACGCCACATCCCTTCGACCGCCAGAATCATTCGATCCGACTGTGCGTTGAGCGGGTCCATGACATAGATGTCGAAGTCCTTGCCGTTCCGTCGGGTACTGACGTAGGCCATGCGAGGGCCATTCGGCTCGAAGGCACCGAACGCCGCCAACTCCAATTCCGAGGTCAGCAGAACCGGGTCGGAATCTCCGAGGTCCCAGCGATACAAGCATTGCTGCTCGTTCCCATCGGTATCCCACCCCAGGACCATGTACTCACGACCGGGATGGCCATGGATACCGGCTACATTGCGCGGGATCCGCGGGAGGAAAACCGGCTCAGCACCTGGATCCGATTGAGTGTGCAGCCTCGCATCGAGGATCATGCGTCGACCCCGCACGAGCAGGCCGGAGCCGTCTGGCATCCAGTCGACCAAGCTCTTCGCCTGCCGCGACGCCCAGAACTCGCCAGCATCGTCCAGGACCGGCCCCCACGCCACACGTGCGACGCCCTCCGCCGTAATCGCGGGTGGTTTGGGCACTCCGGTTATCGCCACAAACACGACCAGATGGATGGGCAGCGTCGCCAAGACTAGAGCCACCCGCTTCATGTTCTTCCGCATCGATTCCGCTCCGACTCAGACGCTTGCCATCCCTCGATCCCTTACGCGATCCAACGTCGATCGTTTCGAGAATCCAGCCCCGTGCATGCGACAGCCCGGTGCATGCGACGGGCCCGCGCGTGCGACAGCCCCTTGCGCACGATCGACTCCGTTCATGCAGCACAGGATCGCACGTGCGACTTTCGGGGTACCGGACGTCATATCAGAGCGCCCACCCGTGACTCACGCCTCTGCCCAGGGACTTCATGCGAACCTGCGTTCGACCACTCGCCGCTACAAGGCTGTTGAAGTGGCCGCTGCTCGCGCTCCTGCTCGTCCCGACGAGTGTGCTGAGCCAGGACGAGCCCGTCGACCCCGAAGAAGTGCTCGAGGAGATGCACGATCTTCAGCGGGACTTCGAGCGCTTCCGCGAAAGTCGCACGCCAGTCGAGGTCCAGCGGGCCAACGGGGTCTGCGACGAGCGCATCGGTCGTATCTGCATCTGGTTCGGAGGCGAGGGCGAAGAGACCTTCCCCGCCGAGCTTCGCGAGGTCCGCCAGGCGCGGGTCGACCTAATCCGATCCATGTTCGACGCTTTCGAGCAGGTCAACGACCGCTGGATTATTGGACAGCTGGTCCACTACCTCGTAGAAAGTCGAAACATGGGCGAGGCCGAGCGAGTCGCGACCGAGTGCGGAATCGAGGAGACGTGGTGGTGCTCCGCGCTTCGCGGCTACGTGCTCCACGTCTGGACCCGATACGTCGATGCGGAAGTCGCATTCCGCGAAGCACTCGCCGCGATGCCGGACGGAGAGTGGGATCAGTGGACCACGCCTCGATACATCTTCACGAGCGACGCCGAAAAGGAATTCAACAGCGCCTCCTCGGTTGATCGTGAGCAGCAGTGGGAGCTGTTTTGGCGCCTGTCGGATCCGCTCTTCCTCTTCGAGGGCAACGATCGCCTCACGGATCACTTCGCCCGCTGGGTCGTGGCCAAGAATCGAGTGGACGCGGCCGATCCTCTGGGCATGGAGTGGGAAGAGGATGTAGAAGAGACCCTGATCCGTTACGGAAGAAACACAGGATACAGCCGCACCCACGACCCTTCGCGGGGCTTCGGGGGCTCATTACAGGACACCCGCCGCATGGTCGGGCATCACGATCCGAAGAGCCGGGGCTACCTCTTCCCCGAGACCTTCATGGAGTCGCCTTCGGACATTCCTCCCGAGAGCTGGATCACCGCGCCGCGGGAAGCTAGGGCGTGGTACGCTCCGCCCTACGCCCCCGACATGCGCGGACTGGAAACACAGGTCGGTCGCTTCCGAAGAGGCGACGAAATGTTGGTCGTGGGTGCCTACCGGCCTACGATTTCCGGCGGAGACGGCAGCGGGGACGTTTCCTCGGCGTGGAGCCCCGGTGGAGGCATCGAGGGGCCCGCTAATGCGGCGCTGTTCCTGGTTCCGGAGGATGGAGGGCAGCCTCTCCACGTCCAGGGCAGTGACCCAGAGGGCGTGCTGACGCTCCAGGCACAGCCCAGCCGGTATGTGAGCAGCTTGGAGGTCGTGGACCTGCAAGGGAAACAGGCGTGGCGAGCCCGCCAGGGTGTGGTCCAGCTTCCGCTGGTGCCGGGGCTGGTCGATGTATCGGACCTGATGATCCTGAAGGAGGGTGTGCCGTTACCGGAATCCCTCGACGAAGCCCTTCCGAATGTGCGACCGGGCGTGCGGCTCAGCCCGGGAGAACGCTTCCCCATTGTGTGGGAGGTTTACGGGCTCAGGATTCTGGAACCGATCCGAGTCACTATCGGATTCAGCCAGGGACGCCCAGACTTCCTCACACGAGTGGGAGAATTTCTGGGGGTAATCGAGCCGGAGGAGCGGGTGGACATTACGTTCGACGAGACGGGCCCCGACCAAGTACAGACCGTGTTCCGCTCCATGGAGCTGGAACTTCCGGATCTGGAGCCGGGCGAGTACACGCTCCACCTTCAACTCGATCTCGCCGGTCGTTCGCCGATTGTGAAGAGCCGTCCGATCATCGTAGAGCGCTGAGGAAATCCTGATGATGCTTCGAGGCCTGGTGCCCGTGCTTTGCGTTCTGGGTGTAAGCCTGGCGAGGATCGAATCCGGTCCGAACCTGGGCGTGATCGGATCGGGGGTTGAGTATGCCGAGTCGGGCATCGAGCACGCAGGAGCGCTGTCGGGGGAGACGCCCCGCCCCGCCCTACCGAGGGATCTTCCGTTCTACTACGACCTGCACACGTTTCGCACGGACGGGGGAGGCACCTCGGTCGTCGCGGCGATTGCCGTACCCGTGTCCAGGCTTCGCAGGGAGAGGAGGGACAACCGAGTCCGCTACCGCTTCGACGTGAGGTTCGTGCTTGCCGACACGGCGCTGCGCACAGTGTCCCACACCGAAGACTCCGTGTTCGTCAGCGCACCGGCCGCGCTGGCCGGACAGCACCTCCTGCACACGTATGTCGAAATCCAGGCCCTGCCCTCCACAGCAACGCTCCAGCGGGTGGTCGTGACCGACGCAGCCCGACCAGGGGTGGGCCAGCTCTATACCACACCCTTCGCTATCCCCGACTACAGCGGCAGCGAGTTGATGATCAGCGATATCGCGTTCGGACTGCCCGGTGCGGAGGGAGGCTGGACGCGCCGCGGGGTGTCGCTCGCGCTCCTGCCCACGAGCCAGTTCCCCGAAAGCTCGTTCGACGTCTATTACGAGATCTACAACCTCCCGTCCGGTAACCCCTACGACACAGAGATCTCCATCCAGCCGCTCGACGACGACGGGTCCGACAGCGAAGACAGACCCGTGCGAGCACTGTTCTCCGGAGAATCGGAAGCCAGCGAGGACGGCTCGGTCGCGGAGCTGCGTCGGGTGGAATCGGCACTGCCCAAGGGACGCTACCGCTTCACGATCACCGTCACGGACAAGATCAGCGGCCAGACCGCAGCGAGTTCACGGCTCGTTCAGGTCCGCGGATGGAGAAGCGGGACAACGATGGTTCAGGCGATGCCACGCGGAGTCGGGCGTTAGCTCTCGGAACCAGCTAGCTACCGGGACCAGTTGCTACCGGACCATCTGCTACCGCAGTATATACTTCCTCAGCATACGTGGACCAACCTCCGCACCATAGACATTGCCTTCGTTGTCCACCGCAACGCCCTCGGCCTGACTCGTTGCACCGCCGGGACTCGGATCAGGGATGAAGGCGACGATATAGCCGCTGTCGAGGTCCATCACGCGGATGCCACGCTTGAACCCAGCATTGGTGCGATAGCTGGATTCCGAGTCAGCCGCGTAGAGCTTGTTGTTGTGAATCGCGAGACCGCTGACCCGTCCCATGTTGTAGAAGTCACGAACGAACGTGCCGTCCTGCTGGAAGACCTGGACGCGCCGGTTGGCGCGGTCTCCCACATATAGAAGACCGTCGTCGTCCATGGCGAGCGCGTGCGGCACCATGAACTCTCCTGGCCGGGATCCCGACTCGCCCCACTCCGTGAGATACGTGCCGTCACTCGAGTACTTCACGATCCGGTTGTTCGCTCCCCGGTTGGGGTGCCCGTCACCCACGAAGATGTCACCGTTCGGCGCAACCAAAACATCGTTTGGCTGATCGAGCGTGGTCTCGGTCCGCCCGGCTACCCCAGCCGTACCTAGACGCAGCAAGACCTCGCCCTCTGGGCTGAACTTGATCACCTGATGGCCACGGCCGCGCTCTTCGTTTCCGCGAGCATCCACCACCCAGACGTTGCCCTCGTCGTCCACGTCGATGCCGTGGGGCCACTCGAACATCCCAGCCCCGAACTGCGTGAGAATCTGACCCCGCTTGTCGAACTGGAAGACCACGTCCAGTTCGTCATGGCCGACGCAGTTGTTCTCTCCACAGCGATCTACCGCCCAGATCGTTTCACCGTCCGGGGAAACATCCACCAGGCTGGTCGCACCCCACTCACGGCCGTCGGGAAGCTGAGCCCAGACGCCCGGTACCGTTCGGTAAGGGTTCGGCGCGCTATTCTGAGCGTGCACCGTTGCCGCTGTCGTGCCTACACCGGCACCAACGAAGACAAGCATCAAACCGATTCGACTCGCACGCGACATGAAACACCTCTTGGGGCGGTGGTACTGCAAAGAGACCCGCACCATGGGGAGGAGCCTTTTAACCGGCAAGGGTCGAGGTGTCGCCGCCCGCCTAGCTTCAGCGTTCCGGCAACCCGCGGAAGCTGAAAGACCTGCTCGGTCTCAGAAAACGATGTCTGAACCGCGAGGCTGCCCACCCCAGGCGAACCAGATCGCCTCACCGGGCTCGTTCTGGGCCTCCTCAGCAAGCGGGAAGCTGCGCGCGCCCAAGCCATCCGAAGCAGCCTCCGGAGAGAGCAGTGGCGAGTAGGAGGGCGATCGAGAATAGGGCCGGTGGGCGCACGTTGTTCTGCATACTGGAAAACGATTGAATCGCCACAAATGTGACGGACGCCCCGGCGCGAGCATCCCCAGAGCCGCGTTAGGCCGGCACGAACTCCAAGGCCGTCAGCTACCCATCCTCTGCTTCAGATCCTCGAACCAGTTGTACACCAGCATGAGGTCGCCACCCTCGCCCTCCCGCCGGATCATCAGAAACCGCTCTCCGTCGGGATGCACATCGTAGGCAGCATGGCAGCAGAACTCCCACCCCCACTGATCCGCTGCCACCGAAAAGAGTGCTTCGCGGTCCACGACCACGAAGTTCGGTTCCGTGACCACTCGAGTCGCGACGAGTTGACCCGCAGGGTTCTTGTAGAAGAGTTCGGTGCCATCCCGACTCCACCTCGGCTCCTCCCCTCCGTTGTCCGAAACCGGCCGTTTGTCGTCGTCGATATTCGGGAACGGCCGCACGTAGATCTCCTCGCGTCCGCTCTCGTCGGACTGGTACGCGAGCCAGCGCCCGTCCGGTGACAGCGTAGGCATCACCTCCTCGGAGGAGTCGCTGGCTGAGATGGTGCGACCCGCGCTGTCAGGATGCACGTGCTTGACGAACAGGTCCCGGGTTGGCTAGCGCACGAATCCGACGAGACCGGCCGGAACGAGATCCACGTGCGTCCCTTCCCCGATGTGAACGGAGGCCGCTTCCCGGTGTCACAGCAGGGCGGAGTCATGCCCGTGTGGGGCCGGACCGGAAACGAGCTCTTTTTCGTGGACACGAACCAGCAGATGGTGTCGGCCGTCTTCGAAGCCGACTCGGTGTTCACGGTTGTCGAACTGAACGTGCTCTTCACCCTTCCGCCCAACCTGCTCTTCAACCAAGGCGAATTCTACTCTCTCTTCGACGTGGCGCCCAACGATCAGCGCTTCATCTGGCTGCAGTCCACGCTGGAGCAGAACACCCACGAGCTGATTCTGGTGGACAACTGGGCGGAAGAGCTGGGGGGCCGGGGGGGGGAACTAGCTCGACCGGTTATTGGCTCGCGCACGCCCTACATCCCCAGCCAATAGTTGACCTTCAGGATAAATCGGTTCTCGGCCGGGGCACCCCAGAGCGCCTGGAAGTCCGGGCCGAAGTCGAAGTCACCGCTCGATGCGTCCCCCCGCTGCTGACGCTGCCACACGAACAACACCGCTGACCCCGGACGGTACTCCCAGCGTAGCACGGCGTTTCCGAGCAACGAGCGCACGTTGAAGTCCGGGTCGTTGAAGCCGTAATCGGCGAAGCCATCGCCGTCGAAATCCAGGTGTCTGGTGCCGCCCGCATCGAGGCACATGGAGCCGGACGAGCATGCCACCGCCCCGCCGACGTGCACGGCGGTCCCCTCCTGGAAGGACCTGAAGTCGTACGTCGACGGAAGGTTTAGTTGCTTGAAGCCCACGTAGTCGCCAGCGGAGATCAACGCCTGCGTGTATAGCTGGAGGGAGAGCGTGGGGCTGAACGTGTAGTCAGCCCGGGTCACCACCGTCAGCGTCTTGCGATCCAGTTCGCCGAACAGGTAGCGGCGACCGTAGGTCGGATCGAACGCGAATGTCGAAGTTGAGGTCACATACTGACTGCGATCAGACTGGACGCTGAAGGTAGGAGAGAACTGGAGCGAAAACTGGTTCGTGGGGCGGTAGCTCACCCTGGCGTTTGCGGATACACGGTCCCCACTGTCGAGCGAAGCGCGGTCGTAGCTCAAACCTCCATTGACCGAGAGGTTTCGCCTGCGATCGGAGTTGATGCCCAGGCGCATCGTGAGAGCTCCCGGCTGGATCATGATCGGGCCGCCGCGCGTCGCCGCGCGACTGTACTGATCGGGTCGCCAGGAGAGGTTCACGCTTCCGCCATGGAGGTTCAGGAACGTGAAGCGGGAGTCCAAGGAGAAGCTTCCACCTGTATACGCCTGCCGCCACGACTGCCAGGAGCCCGCGTCGTCGAGGGCTTCGTGACTGAAGTTGTAGATGGTGTTGAACGTGACGCTGTAGGTGCGGAAGAGGCGACCCGGCTGAATTTCTCGATACCCGGCGCGGAAGCCGCCGTCGAGGCGCTCCCGCGAGCGACCAAATCCGATGTCGTTGACCTCGAAGCCTCTGGTCACCTCGGCGAACCAAACCGCCCCAATCCAGTGAGGCGTGTTCTGCCGATCCAGTTGCAGTCGCCATTCGGAACCGCTCAGGCTCGTCGCCGAAGAATCGACCGGGTTTCCGGTGCCGTCAGGTCGCTGGAAGTAGTGGTTGCTAGCGCGTTGCAGTCGGACCATCGACTCGGGGCTTCCACGCACGTTACTGCCGGCGAAGAAGCCGTTGAGACGCCATTGACGGTCATCCCACAGATGCTCGAATTGCACGCCGCCTGTAAACGCCTGTTGGGGCAAGAAATCGAAGTCCCCATTCGAAGACAGATCGCGGTTGACTCCGGTCACGATGCCACCGACTTGCGTCGCGCCCTCCCTCAGGTCCTTCCTCACCGTCAGGGCTCCGAAACCGGTCCGGGGTTCAACCATGAAGTCCTCAAACGAGTCCGTAGCGGACGCGTAAGCCCGTCCGGTCTCTGCCTGCGTGAGCGCGGCCAAGGCTCCCACGGAGAGGCCGTTCGTCGTGCGTCCCGTCAGTTTCATCGCCCCCAGAATCGTGGCCGCGTCGGGAATGTCCGCAACGTCAGCCCCCGAGGGAGCGCTGCCCTGCGGCGCGTGGCCGATGCGTCGGCTGTAGAGCAACTGGTTCTGCCCCCCCGACAACTGGAAGTCGAAAACCTGGGCGTCCTCGACAAAGAACGGTCGGCGCTCGTTGAAGAACGTCTCGAAGGCAGTCAGGTTGATCTCGGCGGGATCGGCCTCTACCTGGCCAAAGTCCGGATTCACGGTCGCGTCCAGCGTGAACGCCGAGCCGAG
>Ga0114996_10006898_pt1 | contig 12989 bp, 13 predicted proteins | sample ArcticOcean_MG_C_4_FD_87039 | JGI IMG/M metagenome (GOLD analysis project Ga0114996, IMG submission 87039) | Marine microbial communities from western Arctic Ocean - ArcticOcean_MG_CB4_134 | ecosystem: Environmental > Aquatic > Marine > Oceanic | place: Arctic Ocean: Canada Basin | collected... | reverse complement strand
TTCGCCCCGGGCAGGGCCCAACAGCCCCGCCGCCAAACGGCCGATTCGCACGAGGGCGAAAACGTCCAGCAGCCCTGATCGGTGGCGGCTGGGATAGTAGAAATCCTCCTCGCCCATCTGCTGCAGCACGGGGGTGGGATCTTCCAGAAAAATCGCCACGGACACGCGGTTGCCAATCGTATTAGGGACTAGCCGGAGGCCGGAGTCTTCCGTAAGCCGGAACCGCGGCTTCGACAGAGGTATACCGGAGCGGGGGGTGTAAAAGGGCCGGTAGGTATTCACGCTTCGGTAGATATTCTCAGACATGAAACCCATGATGACGACATCGGGCGCCTTCGCCCTGCCCTCTTTCACATAGCGGAGAAACGCCTGGTCAAATCCGTACGCTCCCACACCGAAATTGAGGACCTCCAAATCCGTGTGAAGATCCTCAAGGGACTGCTGCCAGGTCTCCGAGTTGCCTACCCCCATCGCCATGCGTAAAAGAATCGCCAAAGGAGGCGATACGGAACACGCCCTCTGGAGGCAGGTGGGCATATTCCTTGGACGCCCGAATCCCGTCAGAGTTCGCCGCGTAGGAATCCCGTGAGCCGTTGGGCTGCAGCGACCACCCCAGGACGCCGTCCGCTATGAAGTACCGGAACGTTCCCTCCTCCAGCGCTTCGAGAATCTCTCGATGAGCCGACGACAGTGTGTCTACTGCCTGGTAGCCGTAGCCCGTCCTCCACTCCAGAACGAACAAAGCGGCGCCGCCTGCTGCTTCCGCCAGCACAAAGGCGATCAGCGTCGCAACCAAGAGCCCCAGCCTCCTTCTCTGCGCCATTCTCCTTACCCGACTCCGGACGCGTCGGCCGTCGGTTCCACAACCGCCTCATCTGGCAGGGCATTCGATAGGAGCCCGACAAACCCCAGAAAGACCGCGTGGAAAAACGCCAGCCGCGTGTCTATCATCGTGGCGTCCGCCATTCCGTACACCAGCATCGCCGAGTAGAGCACCAGAAACGTCGCCGCGAACTGTCGCGTCGAATCGTCTTCCGAAACACGAACCAGGCGAAGAGCCCGCTTCATCCCTCTCAGGAAAATCCAAACAAACGCCGCCATTCCCACGAGTCCCATCCGAAGCATCAGCGTCAGGTAGAGGTTGTCCAGTTCTCCCGCCGTCAACACGAAAGGGTCGACCGTTTCTGTCACCAGGTAAGTGATGGTCTCACCATGGCCTCCCCCCAGCAGAGGTCGTCGAACGATCTTCGCAAGGGCCACACGAAACGACACCAATCGACCGACGATCGAATGGTCGTCCTCGTAGGCCGCCACCCGGGCCAGGCGCTTAGCTGCGGTGTCTCCGATTCCTGCGCCGGTGACCTGCTGGAATCCATATCCGATACCCACCAGAACCAAGGGGAGCAGAGCGACAACGGCCAGCCTCCGCCCCCGTTGTCGCATCTTCGGATCGATTATCACCACGCCTGCCAGGCAGATCAGGCCCGTCAGGACGGCCACCCACATTCCCCGCCCCACGGTGAGTACAACGGCAAGCCCGATTGGGACAATGGCCGCCGCCATGCCCACCCGCCGAACGGGCGAGGGGTCGAAGAGGAACGCCGTTGCAGCCACCAGCACGCCGGTGGGCAGCATCAGGCCTTCGGAGCGCGCCACCCGGAAGAAGGAGCCGGCAATCGACACATTCACCACCTGGAAGAATTCCAGCAGGTACTGAAGCCCCACAACGGTCGAAGCCACCACCACGATGCTGATGAACTGCCGACTTCGGCGGACGTCCATCGTAAAGGTCACCATGAAGAACAGCGCATAGTACAGGGGATATCGTACGTCGCGCAGCATCTGCGACGTCGACTGTCCGTAGAACATCCCAAGAGCCATCGAACCGACGACGAGGCCGAGGAAGACGAGCATCGGCCGGTCCAGCGACGTCTTCACCGGCCACTTCAGCTGCCCGTCCAGCAACCAGCGCAGAAAAGCCATTCCTGCCACGAGAACGAACATGCCTTCGTAGAACTTGAACCCCAGCGGGAGAGTGAGATGCTCCTCGTAGAACTCGGTTGGAACCACGGCCGACAGGAAGCAGAGGGCGAACACCGCCGCGGGTGCCGATCCGAACAGAGCGGACGCCGACAGCAGTACGACAACGGCAACGACCGGCGCCGTGTCGCTCACCACGAACGGAATCGCGATCAGCGCAACCTGGAAGAGGCAGATGGCAGCCAGCAGCTTGCCGCTCAAACGGGGCTCCCCTGAACTCGGATCCATGGAACTCGGGTCCATGAACGAATCGGACAGAGTCACGGGCAGGACCTTATCCGCCGCAACCGGATGGCCGCCTGCAAGCCGGAGGCTGCTCGTTGCGCCATCCACGCAGCAGCGGGAAGGAGCGACACTTCAACAGGTAGGCGAAAACGCACGTGTGCAAAGAAAATGGCATGAACCAGCGTCAGCGACAGGGCGAACGCACCAACCGCCCAGGTGAGCGCCGAGCCTCGGGTTCCGTAGAGTCCAGCCAGCCCCAGCGCCAGCACGCCTCCGGACGTCATTCCCAGGAGCAGGTTACTCAGCAGCCGTTCTCCCGGCAGCACCGGACTCCAGAACAGAAGGGTCTTCTTCATCCCTAAAGCGGCTGTTCGGAGCGGATTCGCGAGCATCTGTCGAAGCATCACCTCCGCCACCGATTGGTCGTGGGCCACCGGGTCCTGGCCGGCGGGGCCGGTGGCCGCGAACAGCGCCAGATAATCTCTGGTATTGTCGTACCCTCCGTCCGCCTCCGGTTCGTTTCCAACAAGCAGGTTCATACCGAGATTCGACGATACCACCACCCATTGCCCGGTCAGAACCCGGTTACGCACCGTCCAGGGCGCAACGGTGATAAGCAGCAGGGCGAATCCGATTCCGGCATGCCTCGCCGCACGCATCCGATCACCTGAACGGATGATCCCTCCCACCAGGGCCAAAGGCGCGACTACCAGAACCACCGGTTTCGTCAGAACCGCCAGGCCCAGCAGAGCGCCGAAGACGGCTGCTCGTAGCGATCCTGGACGCTCATCCATCCGCAGCCAGGCGAGCAGGCAGGAAAGCATCAGGAAGACCAGCAGCGTTTCGGCCATCAGAACGCCGGACAGGTAAATCATCAGAGGGTGCAGCGCTCCCAGCCCGGCACACAGAATTGCGGTGGCAGGGCCTCCCACGCGGTTGCCCAGCATGAAGAGGAGGGCGCATGTGGCGGTACCAAGGATCGCTTGCCAGATTCGGACAACAATAGGAGAATGGCCCACCGCAGTGTAGGTGGCTGCCACGAGCAGGGGGTAGAGAGGGGGTCTGTAGGTGCCGGCGTCGGAATGGACAAGCCCCGACAGCCAGAACGCCCGGGCAACGCCGTCCCAATGCCGCTCGTCGGACGTATTGGACAGACCGTCCCGCGTCAGCCCAAAGGCCAGCCGGAGCAGAAAGGCGCCCCCCAGAACGAGCAGCAACCTCCTTCGTGCCGTATGGCTCAACCTGCCTCCGTTCCATCCAACCTCAAAAATTACCTGCCAGAGAACGCCCACTAAAGTAGCTCAGGGTTCCTCAAACGCAAAGGTCTTTGGCCCGAACGTCCACCTCTGGTTCAGGATGGATTGGGGCAATGGCTGATTGATAATGGAGATTTTTCAATGTTCGATGTCTCTCAGCTCAGCAGCCGGCTCCTCCACCGGGGAGGCCCTGTGAACCGTATGAATGTCAACTGGTTACAGGCTTCGTGGCTCCGTGCTCCGTCTCCCCGCACGCATCTTGGCGATGCGGAAGTAGACGACTTGCCAGCTGGTCGACCTCCGCATCCCCGCCGCCACGGCGCAGGCTATGCTCCCGGGATGCTCCCCGCCCGATCACCTTGACTTCCCACCTGTCGTCATGCTATGTTCCGGCCGGAACAGGGCCTCACCATCGCGCCCGTTGGCGCTACCACCCCTTACCCCCCATCCACCAATCTCCGGAGCAACTCCGGGTTCGTCCCAGCGAGCGAGCTGTGTCACTTCTCCAGAAACCAGCCTCCGAATGTGCCGACTGCGGGCTCTGCTGGCGGGCATCAGACAAGGGACTCCCCGGCAAATGCGGTGGCTCGGATCCTGAAATCGACCGGATCATCAGCGAGGTCGTCCGTCGGGTCGAACGCCGAACCCAGGCTTCTATCGGAACGGTCCCTGTTGGAGTCTCCGCCCGTCACTGCCATCTGAACCAGGAGGCCATGGACATCCTCTTCGGAGCAGGTAGCCGGCAGTCGCCCATGCGCGACCTCTATCAGCCCAACGCTTTCGCCGCCGAAGAGACCGTCTCCGTCGTCGGCCCGCGGATGCGGGCGATCGAGCGCGTCCGTATACTGGGCCCCACCCGCAGCTACAATCAAGTTGAGCTCGCTCGCACCGATGCCATCTTCCTGGGCGTCGATCCGCCCGTCCGCGACAGCGGCGATCTCAGCGGTGCCGCATCCATCACTTTCATCGGCCCGCAGGGAGCCATTACGGCAGATGCCGCGATCCGGGCCACCCGACACATCCACCTCCGCCCGCCGGACCTGGAAGAAATGGGCCTGGATCCTGAAGACCGGGTGAACGTTCGGGTCGGTGGCGAAAAGGGCCTCATCTACCACAACGTTCGGTTGAAAATTGAATCCGGCTTTCTTCCTGAACTGCACCTGGACACCGACGATGCCAACGCCGCCGATATCGTCTGCGGCGACCTCGTCGACCTCGAACGCGCAGACAGCTGATGTGGGGATCTACCTTGTCCGGTAGCCGCAGTTTGGACAGTTCATGGGCGTGAACGGATCGTCGGCGAACGGACAGAACCGGGCCGGAGCCGCGCCCAGGCGACCCCAACCGCATCCTGGCGGGCAGGCATCCGGCACGGAAGGGCAGATTGCCCACGTCTGGATCGTCGCCCTCATCCTGATCCTTACACCAATGGCGGTAGCATGGTACCATCGCCTTCAGGTCGATGATCCATACATCACCTACCGCTACGCTCGAAACCTGGCCGAAGGAAACGGCTGGTTCTACAACAGCGGGCAGCAGATTCTGGGGACCACGTCTCCCCTGTACACGCTGCTCCTGGCAGCTGGGGCGAGCCTAACCAACAATCTGCCCTTCCTCAGTTCAGTCTTCAGCGGCATCGCGCTGGGCATCCTTGCGCTCCTTGTCTATGCGCTGCTCGCCCGCAGTGGAAACGATCTGGCTGGAGGATCGGCTGCACTTCTCATTATTCTGAACCCCCTGATGGCCGACGTTCTCGGCTTCGAACTGAACGTCTACCTCGCGCTGGGGTTCGGAGGCCTGTTGGCCTACCAGTCCGGCAATGCGAAATGGGCGGCGCTTTTGTTGGGCCTGGCCACCCTCGCTCGCGGCGACGCATTCATTCTTGCAGCGCTTGTTCTTTCACATCACCTCTGGAAGTCGGAACGTGGCTCATGGCTTCCTCTGTTCATCTACGGCGGCATAATCGCCGCCTGGGCTGGATATGCCATAGGCGTATTCGGGTCTCCACTCCCCAACACGCTGGCTGCGAAACGAGCGCTCTACGAAAGCGGCTACTGGCGGCCCTACTGGAAGGGCGCCGCTCGCGTTGCCTGGATGTACGTGAAGCGGTCTCCTCTCTTTCTCTGGTTTGCTGTCTGTGCCCTTTTCGGATTGGCCCGAATGCTCGAAGCGCGTCGCCACGCGGCGCTCTGGATGGCCCTCGCCTGGCCACTCCTGGTCGCCGCCGCCTACATCGCCATGGGCGTACCAGAGGCCGCCAACTACTACGCTGCATTTGCACCCGCTCTCTGTATCCTTGCAGGGCTGGGCATTGAGCAGCTTGTCTCAGTCATTCAGAAAGAATGGCCGGCCGCTTCTGGGCGTCAGGCGTGGGTGAGGGCCGCCCTCCTCTTCCCCCTCGCAGCGGCATCGCTGACACCGGCCTTGGAGTCAGCCGTATCGGGTCCAGATCCCCGCTACACCGCTTACCGCCACGCAGGGGAGTGGCTCTCTGTAGGAACCGACCCCGACGCCGATGTCGCCATGCTCGAGATCGGCATCGTCGGATACTACAGCCGGCGCACCATCGTGGATATGTGCGGGCTGGTAACTCCTGATGTCGCCGACCACGTGGCCGCCGGAGATCTCACCTGGTCGGTCCGGTCTACCCTGCCCGACTTCGTCCTCCTCCATCAGCCGCCATGGACACCGGAGACCCCGTTGGCTGAAGCCGGGTGGTTCAGGAGCACATACACACCCGTCAAACAGTTCCCGGCAAGCGAGCCCTATGGGATGACGCTCTTCAAACGGAATTGACGCCAGCCTGATTTGACCTTTCTTTGTGTAGATCCACGACGAGTCTGTCCGTCCCTCTTTTCTTTCGGGATTGTCTGACAGCTGCTACTCTGACAACTGATTCTGCTTATTCTGCCGTCTAACTCCTGGGAGGTAATACCGTATGGGTGAAGCCCTCGGAATGATCGAGACCAAAGGTCTGGTTGCGCTGATTGAGGCGTGTGACGCCATGGTCAAAGCAGCCAATGTCCAGTTGGTCACGTGGGAAAAAATCGGCGCCGGTTACGTCACCGCCTGCGTTCGGGGCGATGTGGCCGCCGTAAAGGCAGCCACAGAAGCTGGCGCCGCCGCCGCCAGCAAGATCGGCGAACTCGTATCCGTACACGTGATCCCGCGTCCACATACCAGCCTGGAAGACGTGCTCCCCATCGGCAAGTCCGAGTAAGAACCTGTCGCGTCTGTCGACACCAACCGGCGTTACTGCTTCTGTGAGAGACCTGAACCCTGGACCTGCAGGAGAACGCACGGTCTCCTGCGTTTTCCTGTGCGGTCACCAGTCGCCCTACGGAATCGCCCACGCCGCTGCCATTGCACGGTGCTTCCAACTTAAGGCCGTCATCATCGCCGACGACCAACGGTGGCGCCTGTTCAGGAAGAAACTTTCTGGCAGTGAAGAAACGGGTGAGGCTGAATCGGGGAAGGTCAGGCGCCTGGTTAGAAAGGTCCGTCTCCGTTGGCGAGACCACCAGACACTCAGGAGTTTTAAGAGCTACGGCGCGCCCGTCATCCAGGTTCACAACGCAAACACGCCCGATGTCATTGGACGTGTAAAGGAGATGGGCCCCGACGTCCTGATTTGCGCCGCCTATCCCCAGATCCTGGGCCCGGGCATACTGAAGAGCGCGCCGCGGGGCGCCATCAACTTTCATCCATCGCTGCTGCCCCGATGCAGGGGCGCTCACCCCCACTACTGGTGTCTGGCCTCCGGGGAAGAAAAAGGCGGTGTCAGCGCCCACTTTATGACGGAACGTATCGACGATGGAGACCTGATCGCCCAGAGGCCCATCGATCTGGCCGGCCTCTATTACGATGACCTTTACCGGCAAATCATCCGCCAAACGCCCACCCTGGTTCAGGACGTCGCGCACTTTCTCTCCGACCCCAGCGCGGCGCCAACGCCGCAGGACGCAGGCCTCGTCACCCGATTCAGAAACGATCGCGAGGAAGACCGCAGGCTCGACTTCCTGAACATCGACGCCGTCGACCTGATGAATAGAATTCGGGCAGGAAGAGCATTCGCCTGCCACCGCGGGATTCGAGTCCACATCGACCGCGCCGACATCATCAGCCCTGCAGACATCGTCAGCGGCACTCCGGGCGCCGTCGTGGCCATCGACCGGAGCGGTGTCCTCGTTGCAGCGCGGGACGGTTGTTGCATCCTCATCACCTCAGTCGTTTCAGGGCGCCGGAAACCTTCAGCATACGACTGGGCATCATCCAGCGGCCTCGCCATCGGCGACCAACTCCAGTAGACAGACCTTCTTGAGGACGACATCTATGGTGATGGGCAAAGTGGTGGGCATGGTTGTCGCCACGCAAAAAGACAGCGGCCTCGACGGCTTCAAGCTCCAGATCGTACAGACCGTCGACCCCAAGACACAGGAACTTCAAGACGCCTTCACCGTCGCCGTAGACGCGGTCGGAGCCGGCGGCGGCGAGATCGTCCTCTGCACAACCGGCAGCTCGTCACGTATGACCGATCGCACGGAAAGCCGCCCCGTCGACGCCGTCATCGTCGCCATCGTAGACACCTGCGAGTTCGAAGGCAAAACCGTCTACCGCAAAGACTGAATTGCCACACGAGATCTTGCATTCGTCTGAAGTCTAACTTCTGACCCTGCTTCTCCCTTTCCCTATGTCCTTCTCCGAATCCCACATCCGAACCATCGTCTCTGAAGTCGTCCGCGATCTGTCGCCGGCTGCGTCCAACAGCGCGCTGCCTTCGAATGCGGATATCGGTGACGGCATCTACCAGACGGTGGACGATGCGGTGCGTGCAGCGCGTCAGGCCCAGCAGACGCTGGAGCGGATGACCCTGGAAGACAGACGATCCATCATACAGGCCATCCGCCGGTCGGCCATGGCGCACGCCAAAGGCATCGCCCAGCAGACGGTAGAAGAGACCGGCATGGGGCGGGTGCCTCACAAGATCAAGAAGCTCGAGATCGTCACCTCCTCAACACCCGGGATCGAAGACCTCACGCCCACGGCCTGGACCGGCGATCGAGGCCTTACGGTCGTCGAACTCGCCCCCTTCGGCGTCGTTGCAGCCGTCACGCCGTCCACGCACCCGGTTCCCACCATCGTCAACAACGCCATCAGCATCATCGCGGCGGGAAACAGCGTCGTCTTCAACCCGCATCCGGGTGCCAAGCGCATTTCAGCACTCGGTATCCAGATCCTGAACCGGTCCATCGTCGACGCCGGAGGCCCAGCCAACCTGCTCACAGCCGTAAGCGAGCCCACCATCCAGACGGGCCAGGCTCTCTTCGTCCATCCAGGTGTCAACCTCCTGCTCGTCACCGGCGGGTCCGGCGTCGCTCGCGCCGCTATGCAGTCACCCAAACGGGCCATCGTAGCCGGCCCGGGAAATCCGCCCGTCGTTGTAGACGAAACCGCCGACCTCGAGCAGGCCGCCCGCGACATCATCACGGGAGCGGGGTTCGACAACAACATCCTCTGCATCGGCGAAAAGGAGACCTTCGTCGTTCAGCATGTGGCCGACGAACTCAAGCGGAACCTCGTCGCCAACCGCTGTGTCGAACTCAACCGAGCGAAAACAGACGCCCTGGCGCGAGTGGCCTTTCCAACCGACGCCTCGGGCGAATGGGGCCTCAACAGAGACCTTGTGGGGCGTTCGGCGCACGCGCTGGCGGCCGCCGTCGACGTCGAGGTGCCCGCAGACACGGAGCTCCTCATCGCCGAAGTCGACGCCTCCCACCCCTTCGTCCAGCAAGAACAGATGATGCCCTTCATGCCTATCGTTCGTGTACCCGATGTCCGTACGGCCATCGACATGGCCGTGGAGGCCGAGCACGGATACCTCCACACGGCCGTGATGCACTCCAAGAACGTCGAGCACATGACGGAAATGGCTCGCCGGTGCCGCTGCACGCTGTTCATCAAGAACGGCCCCTCCGCCGCTGGACTCGGGGTCGGAGGGGAAGGGTTCACCTCCTTCTCTATCGCCACCCCTACGGGCGAGGGCGTTACGTCGGCACGAACATTCACCCGGCAGCGTCGATGCACGCTCGTCGACTACTTCCGGATCGTCTGATGTTTCTGGGCACCGTAGTCGGCCAGGTCGTCGCCACCCGGAAGCACGCCTCTCTCAAAGGACACCGGCTGCTCGTCGTACAGCCCATCGATCACGCCCGCATCCCCACAGCCTCGCCCATCATCGCCGTAGACACCGTTAGCGTGGGCACGGGTGAAACCGTCTATTGGGTCTCAGCCAGAGAAGCGCCCAACGCGCTTCCGGGCGCAGACACGCCCATCGACGCCGCCATCGTCGGCATCGTTGACACCATCAACGTCTGAAGCACTACATTTCACTTCTCGCTTTTCACTTCTCACGCCTATGATCATCGCCCGAGTCCTCGGCAACGTTGTCTCCACCATAAAGCACCCGGCCTACGGGGGCACAAAGCTCATGTCCGTCCAGCCGATTCGTCCCAACGGAGAGAACCTCGGAAGCAGCACCCTGGCCGTCGACACCATCGGCGCGGGCGCAGGCGAAACGGTCCTCGTCCTGCGGCAGGGAGCCGCCTCCGCCCAGGTCCTCGGCATCGACTTCCCCCCCATCCGCTCCGTCATCGTCGGCATCGTCGATAGCATAGACAGATGTTGAGAGGCAGCTATCAGCTATCAGCTGTCAGCTGTCAGCCATCAGAGATCAGACCCCCCGCCGTCGCCGTAGACGTCGCTTTCTGAAATCTGACATCTGCCGTAGACTCTGTCTTCTGCCTTCTGCCTTCTGCTTTCTGACACCTGACATCTGACAACTGGTCTTCCTCCATGAATCTCCATAGAGCCAAACTCGACATCGTTGAAGCCGGGCGTCGCGTCTACCAGCGGGGCTACGTTGCCTCCAACGACGGAAATATCTCCTGTCGCATCGACGAAGACCGGATCCTCACCACCCCAACGGGCGTGTCCAAGGGATTCATGAAGGTCGAAGACCTCTGTGTCGTCGATTTCGATGGCAAGCAGGTCAGCGGAACGATGCGCCCCTCTTCCGAAATCGGGATGCACATCTTCCTCTATCGCGAACGCCCCGACATGCATGCCGTCGTTCACGCGCATCCGCCCACAGCCACCGGGTTCGCGGTCGCCGGAATTCCGCTCACGGAGTGCGTGCTCCCCGAAGTCGTCATCACCCTCGGATCGGTTCCCATTGCCGACTACGGCACACCGGGAGGCCCCGAGATATCCGAACCGATCCGCAAATGGGTAAAGGACTACGACGCCTACCTTCTTGAAAACCATGGCGCAACCACCATCGGCCTCGACGTCATAAACGCGTATCACAAAATGGAAACCCTCGAGCACTTCGCCAAAATCCTCCTCGTCGCCCGTCAGCTCGGTGGGGCCAATGTCCTCAGCGAAGAGCAGGTGGGCAAGCTCCTCAAGATCCGCGACCGAATGGGAATCCAGGGCCCCAATCCCGCCTGTGCCCCGGAGCCTCCTCACGCCTCCGCCGGATCGGATCAGCCGACAACAACAACCGACGCCATTCCGACACTCAAAACACGCAGTGCCGGAGGTTCCCTCGCGCCTCTCTCCGGATCTACTCCATCCTCCCCCCCGGCCGACACCTCCCCACTCATCGACGAAATAACCCGCCGCGTCGTTGAGGAACTCCGCCGCCGAAGTCCATAAAATATTTTGTACTTTATAGTTTGTACTTTGGACTGCCCCTAATCCGCCTCCTCCCTCCTCCCATGAAAATCCTCGTCATCAACGTCGGCTCCACCTCTCTGAAGTACAAACTCTACCGCTTCTTTTCCTCTCTGCCTCAATCTCCCAACGTACTCGCCGAAGGCCGTATCGAACGGATCGGCGACGTGCAAAGTCCGGCCGAACATAGTTTCGCAGGCCAGACCTCCCAAACATCGGACGGAGTTTCAGATCTCCACGAAGCCGTTGCCCAAACCGTCCACCGGCTTACGGGCACCAACACTCCACTTGCGACTCTGAACGAACTGGACGCCGTCGGCTTCAAGACCGTCCACCTCCGCCGCCCTCCCGGCACCTACGCCCTAGACGACGAAACGCTCGCGCGGATGGCCGACTTCCAGGATGTCGCACCGGGCCACAACCCTGCTTACCTGGAAGTCATTCGGTCCTTTCGCAGCACCCTGCCGAACACCCCGCTCGTCGGCGTCTTTGAAACCGCCTTCCACAGGACCATCCCACCTCACGCGGCCATCTACGGAGTACCGTACGCCTGGTACCAGGATCACGGGATTCGGCGCTACGGCTTTCACGGGGCCAGCCACAGCTACATCGCCCTCCGTACGGCCGAGCTCCTGCACCGCAGCCCCATCGATCCTTCCCTCCGGATCGTGAGCTGCCACCTGGGAGGCAGCTCATCGGTTTGTGCTATTCGGGGTGGGAACTCCGTCGACACGAGCATGGGGTTTTCTCCGCAGGAAGGACTCCTCAACGCCACACGGACCGGGTCGTTGGACGCCTTCGCCGTACTCTACATGCAGGAAAGGCTAGGCCTATCGCCTGGACGCATCGGCCAGATCCTGACGCACGAAGGTGGGCTCCTGGGCATCTCCGGGATCAGCGGCGACATGCGCGATCTGCAAGAAGCCGCCGAAGGAGGCCACGACCGTGCAGCCCTGGCCATAGACGCCTTCTGCTATGGGGTTCGCAAAGGAATAGCCGAAATGGCCGCAGCCATGGGCGGCCTGGATGCAGTATCCTTCACAGGCGGCATCGGCGAGCGGAGTCATTCGATCCGGAAGCGGATCTGCTCCGATCTTGCCTTTCTCGGTCTCACGCTTCACGACCAGCGAAACCGGACCGCCGTTCCGGATGCACGTCTGTCCTCAGATGAAGGCCGGGTGCCGGTCTGGGTGATCCAGGCAGAGGAGGAAGTGATGGTTGCCCGAGAAGTCGTCAGATTCCTCTCGAATCCTCTTCCGCAGGCCGGCCCATGATCCTGCGAAGACACATCTCCTTCATCGCATGGATTCTGCTTCTGGTGTTATGTGGAACCGGCGCCGCCGGGGGCTACGACGGCTGGACACAGTTCCCGAACATGAATGTTGTCACGTCGCTGGCCGAGTCCGAGTCCGAAATCTTCATCGGTACCACTGGCGGTATACGGCGCTTCGACCGGTTCTTCGGTCAGTGGAAACCGCCGATCACAACCTCTCACGGCCTGCCCTCCAACCGGGTCCGGTCGCTGGCATATGATGTGACGACGGGCGAGCTTCTCGTCGACACGCTGGACGGATCCGGTGCCTGGCATCCGCAGCTGGAGTCGTTCCATTTTGGTGGAGGAGTAGACGCCGATCTCTCCCCGCCGATTCGGATTCCCCCGGTCGTCCCTCCATTCGGATACTACATCGAAGGGCACCGGATCATCGGCCCACGCGAAAACTATCCCATCACCTC
>Ga0114996_10006895_pt1 | contig 12992 bp, 12 predicted proteins | sample ArcticOcean_MG_C_4_FD_87039 | JGI IMG/M metagenome (GOLD analysis project Ga0114996, IMG submission 87039) | Marine microbial communities from western Arctic Ocean - ArcticOcean_MG_CB4_134 | ecosystem: Environmental > Aquatic > Marine > Oceanic | place: Arctic Ocean: Canada Basin | collected... | reverse complement strand
GCTTGATGTCTAGCCTGTCCTGACGTACATTCGACTCAGACGAAGCCCAAGGAGCCGAGTCGCTGACGTGAACTGTTCGGGGAAGTACGGGAAGCACCAGTGGCAGAGTTTCTTGGGCTTCTGATGTGCTGGTTGGAGTTGGTGTCGGGGAAGCTAGGCGGATCGAACTGCCTTGAGATAACCTAACCCATGCGTGGCTGACTCCAGTGCGTGATGCTCACAATACGGAAGCTGGCGAAGGCTGGAGCGCGGAGTCCTGGAACGGTGGACGGATCCACCGAAGGGACCGTGGTGGTGGTTCTAGTCGTTGGCGCCGGCGCCGGCGCTGGAGTCGAAACGGGAGCCGCAGCTATAGGTGCAACTTTGGGGATAGTTGTGGTTGGGCTCGAGCTTGAAGTTGGCGTCGTCGTGGTTGTTGGAGCAACGGTTGTGGTCGTGGTTGAGCTTGATGGGAACCGCATGAAGTCGATGGTCACATACAGGATGCCATCGTTGGTCACCAAGGTGCCGACGCCGACATGCGTGTAGTCACCAAGGATGTTGTTCCGGTGACCAGAAGAGCTCATGAACGCAGAGTGGAGCGCCGAAGGGTCGTTCGGCCCTCGACCTACGTTCTCTCCGTAGGACTCCCAGCCGGAAGCCAAGCTTCTGAGCTCTGACTTCGATGAGTGATAGATGCCACCAGAGGCAGCCATCTCAGCGGAGTGCTTCCGCCCGTGTGAAGTAAGGCTCCCCATAGTTGCCAGAGACGGGAGGCCGTTGGCGGCTCGAGAGGAGTTGATGAGTGACACGAAGGAGCCCTCACCTGCACCCGCGGAAGCGGGCGCCGCAAAGACGGGAACGATGAGGGCTGTGAGGAGAATTGAGAGAGCTATGCGTCGCATACCTCAAGGTATCGACCCGCATGTCAACCACCTTGAGTGATAATTCACCACGTAAAGTAATCAGAAAACTAGTTCATATCCGTGCGCTTCCTCGCCTGCGGAGCGGGGAGGTGGGACTCGGAGGGGCGACCTGAGAGAACGACCAGTCTTGAGCTGCGAGGGCGGTTCAGGTTAATGCGGGGGTTTTGGTTTGGGGTTTAGGAAGCCTGTTCCCGCAGCCAGCCGCGGCGAATTTGGCGTCGTTCGTTGGGGCTTGCTCCGCCCCATACGCCCAAGGTTTGGTTGCTTTGAATGGCGAAGTCGAGACAGGCCTCCTGGACGGGGCATTGGGCGCACACCGCTTTAGCCTTCTTGAGTCCTGCGTAATCGTCACCGCCGAGAAAGAAGCCCGTGTCGGAGAGATCGCGACAAAGAGCCTGGCTTTGCCAGGACTCGGGGGTCTGGATGATCAGTGGAGTTACTTCTGCGGTCACAGCAGCGACAACCACTATGGCGCTATTGCTATTCCCAGTTTGTGATTTAGTTCACTTGGGGTGGGAGGAACCCAGGTTCATAGCGAGCGAGTTCGCGGCGGGCCAGAGTCCGGATGTGTACTGCGTCGGGGCCGTCGGCAATCCGCAGCGTTCTAGCGGCTGCGTACATGCGAGCCAGCGGGAAGTCGTCAGTCATCCCTGCTGCCCCGAACAGCTGGACTGCCTGATCAAGCACCCATTGAGCCATGCGGGGGACCACCACTTTGATGGCAGAGATTTCAATCCGGGCGCCCTTCACTCCTTGCGTATCAATCAGCCAAGCGGTCTTCAGGGTGAGTAGGCGTGCCTGTTCTATGCGCATTCGTGCCTCGGCGATGGTGTCGCGGACGGTGTCGTGATCAGCGATCGGCTTGCCGAATGTACTTCTCGCTAGCGTCCGTGAGCACATCATATCGAAGGCGCGTTCTGCCATCCCAATGGCACGCATGCAGTGATGGATGCGCCCCGGGCCGAGTCGTGCTTGTGCGATAGCGAATCCGGAGCCCTCGGTGCCGAGGAGGTTCGCGACCGGGACGCGTACGTTGTCGAATTCGATTTCTGGATGTCCGGATCGGTCGTGGTAGCCGTATGTCGTGACGTCGCGGACGATTCTCAAGCCGGGGCTGTCTTTGGGAACGATGAGCATGGACTGCTTGTGATAGGGGTCCGCTGATGGATTGGTGACACCCATGAGGATGGTGAAGCTGCAGCGGGCGGACGAGAATCCGCTCGAGAACCATTTCCGCCCGTTGACCACGTACTCATCTCCGTCGCGGATCATTTGCATACGGATATTCTTCGCGTCGGACGAAGCGATGTCGGGTTCGGTCATGGAGAAAGCTGATCGAATTTCCCCTGCGAGCAGAGGCCCGAGCCACAACTCCTTCTGCTCGAGGGTTCCGAACATATGGAGAATCTCCATATTGCCCGTGTTGGGTGCGTCTGAGTTGCAGACTTCTGGAGCCAGCCACGGCATCCTGCCCAACATTTCTGCGAGGGGCGCGTATTCCAAGACGCTCAACCCGGCGCCGTCCTCTGGATCGGGCAAGAAGAGGTTCCAAAGTCCCCGCTTTTTCGCTTCAGCCTTGAGATCTTCCAGAATCTGAGGGTGATGATCTGGGTCATCTGACGCGTTCATTTGATCCCAGTACGTGGCCTCAGCTGGGTAGATGTGGGAGTCCATGAACTCCGATAGGCGTTGATGGTATTCCTGACCCTTCTGTGACATTTCGAAATTCATAGTTGCTCCTTGGCGAGTGTGTTTCTGGGTGATCGAGTTCGAGTCGATCTAATGATCTAGAAGACGGGTGCGAAGAACATGATCAGAAGGAGGATGCCGAGGAGCGGCGCAGCAATTGCAGCGATGCTCACCGACACGGCTACTGCGTCCTCTGCCATGGCGACGGGAGTGTTCCCGAGGCCTCCGGTGGCAGCCGTTGCGGCGGGTCGGACGACGGTTGACTTGGCTGTGTGGACGGCTCCAGATACCAGCAACCCCGTGACGAGAGCGAGCGCCGGGTGCAGATCGCTGGCAGCGTCGGTCGAAGCGGCAAAGACAATGGCGCCGGCAGTTGGGCGAGTGAAAGTCTGGACAGCGTCGTTGACGTGGTTGATCAGGGGAGCGTTGTCGGCGAAGGTCTCGATCAGAATGAGCACTGTGAGAGAGATGAGTGTGGCTGGGTGAGAGATCGCATCCCAGGGCTGGTTCAGGAAGATGAGATCGGTGTATTGGCCTAACAACCCGACAATGAGGAGAGGGATGTACGCGTTCAGCCCCGTGCTGGCGGAAAGGCCGAAGGCCGAAGGCCGACAAAAGACCGGTGAGGAGTTCCATATTTTAACTTTACTCGGGGGTTAGGCCGTGAGCTCCACCCTGAGCTGATTTCCGAGGCTGAGCTACTCGACAGCGACGAGAGCGGCTGCTTGTGCCATTCGATGCATGGCGTAGGCAGGAAGCATGTTGAAGAGGGCGATGACGCCGGCGAGCCCAAACGGGAGCCGAGGATCTATCTCGAAAAGTCGGCCGCCGAGCGCAGTTGAAAAAATGAGTCCTAGGCTGGTTGTGGATTGGAATACACCCAGCACACCGCCCCTGAATTGATCCGGGAGCGCAGTGGTGGCTATGGATTGGGCCGGGGCCACCACCACCCCCGAGCCGAGAGACATGACCGCCATGGCTGGGGCGGCGATGAGAAGGCTTGGTGTAGAAACCGAAACGAGGTTCCCAACCCCTCGGACGAAAGTCCCGATCAGAGTGACCTTCCCTTCTGGCATGCGAGCCAAGAGCCACTTCAGTCCCTTGAACTGAGAAATGAACACGCCCAGACCAAAGATGGTGAGGAGGCCCCCAACTCCGAGGGCGAGAGCCGAAGCGTCGAGATTTTTGAGCCAGAACACTTCTGCCAGCAGCGAGAAAGTGGAGATGATCATCCCCATGCCGAAGCTCGACACAAAGCCGACGGTGAGGCTGGCGACTAGGAGCTTGCTTCCCAAAATGGCAGACACTTGGAGCTTCTCTCTCTTGGCATTTCGCCCGGCTCGTTCTTCAGCTGTGAGGGATTCGTCGAGGGCTCTCCAAGAGATAAGTACGACGATGGAAGCTGCTATCGCTGCCGCAATGTAGGGCAATCGAATCCCGGCGCTGGCTATTGCTCCGCCAATGGCTGGCCCGATGGCGAAGCCGAGTCCGAACACAGCGAAGATGTATCCCAGAGCCTTTGTGCGATCCTTGGGATCGGTGATATCGGTGATATACGCCTGAGCAACGATGATGTTGCCCCCGGTAATACCGTCCAAGATGCGGGCTGAGAACAGCATGAGTGGGGTAGCCGCGAAGGCCAACATGATGAAGCTGATGACGGTCCCGGTCTGGGAAACGATAAGAACTGGTACTCGACCGATCTTGTCGGACAGGCGCCCTAGGTACGGACCCGCAATGAACTGGGCGGCGAAGAAACCGGTGCCGAGGAGGGTGATCGAGCTTGGGCTCATGCCGAACTCGTTCTTGGCGTAGAGCGGAATGATTGGGAGAATCATGGACGCTCCCACCATCTGCACAAAGACGATCAGCAGAATCGTTACGAGGCGACGGTCCATGTTCTTCATGGAGGAGGATAGTAGAAGTTGCCCGGTCGCTACTCAGGACGATCAACCAAGGGGTCGACGATTGTCACCATCAGCGTTACGACCACGCCAGCGACCGCCGCCCCAAGGACCAGAAGCGTAAGTTGCCGCGGAAGAGTCTCGGCGTTCACCGCCACGGTCATCATCCCGAGGACGATGCTGGGGATCGAACGTATTGCAGTAGTTCGTAAAGACTTTGCTGGCACCGAAATGGCCCATCCAACCCCAAGCATGCCAAGCGTCCAGAGAGGGGAGTCGAGCGAGAACAGGATGAAACCGAAACCTGTTCCGATCACTAGGCCAGCCGCTGCAGTGGCCGGAGATCGCCGCACGGCAACTCTGTAGGTTCCTGCCCAAATGCCGACAGCAGCCGCGATGAACTCCAGGAGAGGGATGAGTCCAGAGCGGCTGGACTCGAGAGCACTCGCCGAGAGCCAATCGAGTTGTTCGGCGACCCACAGGACACCGGTGATGATGACTCCCAAAACGGCAAGGGCAACTCCAGCCAGAATGATTGCCAAGATTCCCAGAGCGAGAGCTCGAGCCAGAAGCACGGGGCTGGGGGCTGAGGACGTGAAGGTACTGGGGTGACTTCGGGTAACAGGTCGGATAGCCATCGGACTGCAATCGTAGCTTCTGGCCTGTCGTGGATGGCTGGTAGTTGACTTTGGACAAGAATCGCCGAAACTCAACCCATGCGACTTCGGCTTGTGCTCCTCCTGCTGTCTGTGTTCTTGGGCGGCTGCACCTCGGTGGTCCAGACTGAGGTAGCTACACCAACAGAGGTGTCCACTCCAGCGCCAACAACTTCGACCTCAACTTCGAGCACGGTTGTAGTAACGACCACCACCACTGTCGCTGCAGAGGTCTTGTTCACGCTGGGTGGAGTGATTACGAACGGAGAGATTCCGCTTTGGGACGCCATGGTGAGGCTCAACGGAGAGCTCATCTACACGGATACCTCGGGTCTGTTCTCCTTCGGAGGTGCCCAACCAGGCCTGTTAACGGTCGAGCGCCCTGGCTACCTTTCTGTCGAGGTGGAGTATGCCGGCGGTGACGTTTCTCTCGACCTGCCTCTTGAGCGACGCGTGGTGCGAGCGATACGCGTTAGTCGATACGTCGCGATGAACGACGATGACTTTGACCGGCTGCTCGGGTTAGCGGAGCACTCCACGGTCAACTCCTTCGTGTTTGACACGAAGGACGAGAGCGGCACCGTCCTCTATGAGACAGCCGTTCCTGAAGCGCTCGCTCTGGGGTTCATCAACCCGATGTACGACCCGGTGGAACGTCTCGCTCAAGCCAAGGCGGCGGGACTCTACACCATTACGAGGGTGGTCAGTTTTGAAGATGGAAGGTGGGTCAACGCCCAGCCGGAGTTCAAGCTCGCGGGGAGTTGGGTGAATCCACTCAATCCTGAGGTATGGGAGTATCCGCTGGGTCTAGCGGTTGAGGCGTGTGCCTTGGGCTTCGATGAGATCCAGTTTGATTATGTGCGGTTTCCAGCGGGGAAGACGGCAGCGGCGGCTCGGGCCAAGCAACCGCTGACGCAGGCAGAACGTATTGAAGCCATCAGCAGCTACCTAGCCGAGGCTGTTCGGCGACTCCACCCAATGGGTTGTGCTGTATCCGCAGACATCTTCGGCATCGTTGTTTCTGCTCCCGATGATCAAGGGCTGGGTCAACGGCCAGAGGAACTGTCGCAAGTGGTTGATGCGCTTTCGCCGATGCTCTATCCAAGCCATTACTCGGACGGATGGTTGGGGTTCGCCGATCCGAACGATCATCCGGGCCCGGTGGTAGCCGACGCCCTCGACGATGGTATTCCAAGGCTTGTGGGTGACGCAGCGATGCGTCCGTGGTTGCAGGCCTTCTACTACAACGGGAGCCAGATCCTGGCCCAGATAAACGAAGCGGAAGCCAGAGGCGTCGGATGGATCCTCTGGAACGCACCGGGAAATTATCAGGAGAGCTGGTTACCACCCTTGCCGCCAGACGAAGACACGGATAGCTAGACGGCGCGTTTAAAGGTGCTCGACTAGCCAGTGGTGCAGCGGCGCAACCTTCTGTAGTCGCTTGGTAGTCCAGTCAACGAACCGAGCTGAAGTTACGCCCTTTGGTGTTGGTTCATACCAACGCAGCTGCAGGGATTTGTGCCGCAGCAGGTCTGCTCTGGGATGCTCTGGATTAAACGGCTTAGGTACGCGGTTGAGCGCGGCTCCTGCGACATCTAGCCCTTTGACGCTCTTATTGACCTGGCGGATGACCTCGACGAGTTGGGCGCCGGCCTTGTCGTCGTCCACCTTCGCGCGCCATGCATCGACGTCGTGAAAGAAAACTCCTGAGGCGAAGCCCACAGACTCTTCACTAAGCCGAACGTAGAGACGTGGAGCGATCTTCTTGTCTGGCCCTTCCCAGAACTTGAACAGCAGGTGGTCTTTGTATGGGCTGGCATCGGGGGAGAAGCGAATGTCGTTGTTGATCGGAGCGATGGAGCCGTTGACCTTGGCCGAGAACTCTAGATCAGGCGAGATGGTGTCCTGGAAGATTGGCCCCAGTGCATCGACGAAGCTCTTGGCCGTTTCAGCCACCTTCGACTGATAGGTCCCGCGATTGACATCCAGCCAACTCTTGTCCTTCGACCCAAGCGTGCTGAGAAACTCAAGGCCTTCCGTTGAGAACCCTTTGAACCCAGACATGTCCTAACTCTCTTCCGTGACAGCTAGCCAAACCTACCCGTGATCGACCAAGAAGGGAAGGGGTCTAAAACCAGCTAGAGCTGGGCGGTAGCTCTAGCTCGCGCCCTCGGTCTAGTTAGTTTTTCGGGTCTCGGCCATTGGATGGATGCTGTGACCCCGTCTGCACGGCCCTTCCCTTTTCTGATCTTCTTGGGTACTGCTAGGAGGGTTCTGCCGTCCTAGCTTCGCCGGACGCTGGTGGCCCAGCTGGCTCCGTCCACAGTCGCCAGAACGGGCGTCCGCCCCCATCCTTCGGTGACCGGGGGAGCGAAGTCCTTGCTTCGACGAATGTCCAAGCTGCGCTCCCCGTTCATCGAAACAGTTCGCCGGTGAAGGTGTGATCTATCCCGAAACTTTACTGAGGTGCCAAGGCAAATGAGGGGAGAGGGTGTCGTGGTTCTAGTTCTTGTCTTTGTCTTAGTTGGGCTCCCTAGTTCGCGAAAACCGTGTCGCCGCCGGGCTTTCTAATGGGCACCGATTCGCGTATTGTTCGGTTACTTCCCCCACTTCCTGCACTGCTGGAGTTGTCTCGCGTGGCTGATTTTCAGAGTTTTTCTCCGTTTTGGGCCCGAAAAAAGGATTCTTGCAAAGTTACCAATATGTAATTACAGTGCTGGAACTGCACTACATCTAGTAAGTCCGGAGACGGAAACCACAAGATGTAGTGGTTTGGAGGAACTTTCGGCGCCGTCGAGGCAGGCGGTGCCGCTGTGGCTCCAGAAGATCGACGAATTTTCGAGACAGTCGTGGCGAGCGACCGAGAGGCCCTGAATAGGGCAGAGGATGGGAGAAAGATGAGCAATGGATTGAGGGTTGAGCGACGGTTCACAGAGGCAGGGCTCGATCCGTACTTGAATATCGAGTGGGGCACCAGAGATTCCCGCATTACCAATCCCGACGGGTCCATTGTCTTCGAGATGATCGGTGTTGAGGTCCCAACAGCATGGTCTCAAGTAGCAGCTGACATCATCGTTTCGAAGTACTTCCGTAAGGCCGGCGTCCCTCAGATGGATGCAGATGGCAACCCCGTCGTTGACGCAGATGGCAACCCTGTCACCGGTCCCGAGCAGTCGTCAAGGCAGGTCTTCGATCGCCTCGCCGAAACTTGGCGCCACTGGGGTGAACTGAAGGGCTACTTCGCGTCTTCTGATGATGCTCAGGCCTTCGAGGATGAACTCAAGTTCATGCTTGCCACTCAGACCGCTGCTCCTAACTCGCCACAGTGGTTTAACACCGGCATCTTTCACAAGTACGGAATTACCGGCCCAGAGCAAGGATTCTGGTTCGTCGATGACGAGACCGAAACTTTGGTGCCCTCCCCAGACTCCTACTCGCACCCTGCCCCTCACGCTTGCTTCATTCAGTCCGTCAAAGATGACCTCGTCAATCCAGGTGGGATCATGGATCTCTGGGTTCGTGAGGCGCGCCTCTTCAAGTTCGGCTCAGGAACAGGCACCAACTTTTCCTCTATCAGATCCGAAGGCGAGCCCCTCTCCGGTGGCGGCACCTCCTCAGGCATCATGAGTTTCCTACAGGTGGGAGACAGGGCTGCTGGAGCCATCAAGTCTGGTGGGACCACTCGACGGGCAGCAAAGATGGTGATTCTCGACATCGACCATCCAGATATCGAAGAGTTCATCAACTGGAAAAAGAAGGAGGAAGACAAAGCCCGGATCCTCATCGAGAAAGGTGGTTTCCCCTCTGACTTCAACGGCGAGGCGTACGCAACCGTTGCCGGCCAGAACTCCAACAACTCGGTCCGGGTCTCTACCGACTACGTTCAGGCTGTAGTGGACGACGGAGACTGGGATCTACTCAACCGATCGGATGGTTCGGTTCGACGCACAGTTAAGGCACGCGACCTCTGGAACCAGATCGCTGACGCGGCTTGGGCCTGCGCGGACCCAGGTTTGCAGTTCCACACCACTATCAACGAGTGGCACACGTCACCAGCCGGTGGAGAGATTCGTGGCTCCAACCCCTGCTCGGAGTACATGTTCCTCGACAATACGGCCTGCAACTTGGCGTCTCTCAACCTGGTGAAGTTCAGTGAAGACGGGGTCTTCAATATCTCTCTCTACGAGCACGCAATCCGCCTGTGGACCATTGTTCTAGAGATCTCGGTCGCCATGGCGCACTTCCCCTCAGAAGAAATTGCTCAGGGATCCTACGACTATCGCTCGTTGGGTCTCGGCTACGCCAACCTGGGATCACTCCTCATGCGAAGCGGCCTTCCGTACGACTCAGACGAGGGACGAGCCGTAGCTGGGACGCTCACCGCGATTCTTACAGGGGTCTCATACGCCACCTCGGCCGAGATGGCTGCTGTGGTGGGTCCTTTCCCGAAGTACGCCGAGAACAAAGACTCGATGCTTCGAGTCATTCGCAATCATCGCAATGCCGCATACGACGTAGACGCCAACGTCTACGAAGGTCTCAGCCACTTTGTTATGGGTATCGACGCAGCGCTAGCTCCCGAAGATCTCTTGGTTGCAGCACGACGCGCTTGGGACAGAGCCCTGTCGCTCGGAGAAGCCAATGGCTTCAGGAACGCTCAGGCAACGGTGCTGGCTCCAACGGGCACCATCGGTCTTGTGATGGACTGCGACACCACGGGTGTCGAGCCTGACTTCGCTCTCGTCAAGTTCAAGAAACTTGCCGGCGGTGGTTACTTCAAGATCGCTAACCAGTCCATTGATCCATCTCTCAGGGCGCTTGGCTACACCGAGCAGCAGGCCGCAGAAATCGTGGAGTACATCATCGGTACCTCAACCCTTGACGGAGCTCCAAAGGTGAACACTGTCGCTCTCTCTGACAAAGGGCTCACGGTCGCGGACCTCTCAAAGATCGAGGCAACCCTCTCCGGTGTGTTTGAGCTCCGATACGCCTTTAGTGCTTACGCGCTGGGTGACGAGACCATGGAGCGGTTGGGCTTCACCGCCGATCAGTATTTCGCTCCAGGATTCGATCTTCTCACAGAATTGGGCTTCTCTGCTGCTGAGGTAGAAGAAGCCAACGTGGCGGTATGCGGTCGCCAGACCATCGAAGGTGCCCCGCACCTCAATGATGCTCATCTACCTGTCTTTGATTGCGCCAACCGGTGCGGCAAGCTGGGGGAGCGGTTCATTCATTACATGGGACACGTGCGAATGATGGCTGCCGCACAACCGTTCCTTTCGGGCGCGATCTCGAAGACCATCAACATGCCTAACGAAGTATCGACCGAGGACATCGAAGACGCCTACATGCAGTCTTGGGACCTCGGTCTCAAAGCGGTTGCCCTCTATCGGGACGGTTCGAAGGCATCTCAGCCTCTTTCCGCTAGCTCGGAGGAAGGTGGCGACTTGGAGTCAGAGGTTGAAGCCGAAGTCATTGATGCTCTTGAAGAAGAGATGTCAATGGCTTGGGGCCAGATTCCCGTGGGGCTCTCACCTGCCGGTGCGTACGCACAGGGAATGACTCCACCGAGGTTCCTGCTTCCAGCCCGTCGTGCTGGGTGGACGCAAGAGGCTCGTATCGGCGGACACAAAGTGTTCCTGCGAACCGGCGAATACGCCGACGGCACGCTAGGAGAGATGTTCATCGACCTAGCCAAAGAAGGGGCAACCTTGAGGGGCGTGCTCTCCTGCTTCGCTATCGCAGTCTCCAAAGGCCTGCAATACGGCGTTCCGCTAGAGGAATACGTCGACACCTTCACGTTCCAGACCTTTGAGCCGAGGGGCATGGTTGAGGGCCACCCTCACATCAAGATGTCGAACTCGATCATCGACTACGTCTTCCGGGCGCTGGGTGTTGAATACCTCGAGCGAGATGATCTCGCACAGGTACCTCCCACTCGAGAGCTCCCTGAACCAGCGACCGGTCCGTCAGTAGAAGCGGGTATCCAACTCAACCTCACCGATGCGGCCATGGAAGATGACATTGATGCCCAGAAGAAGGCAGCAGCTTTTGTGGATTCCACAGGGAAACCACCTGTTGCCAGTGCAGCGCCGGCTCCAGCAGCCTCTTCAGCTCCAGTGAAAGAGCCTGTGTTTGCTACAGGTGGATCGACAGCAGCAGCGACCACCGCAGCCGCCCAGGCAGCGTTGAGCGACATGATGGGTGACGCCCCACTCTGTGACATCTGCGGTCACATCACGGTCCGTAACGGCAGTTGTTACAAGTGCCTTAACTGCGGGAACAGCCTCGGCTGCTCCTAGGTAGTACTTCCCCTAAGTGCAGAAAGAGAGAGCCGTAAGGCTCTCTCTTTCGTCGAGGGACCTTTCGTTGAGGGCCAGCCCAGCCAGCCGCGAGGTCTGGCGGGTAGGGTTTATGGATGGAACTTACAGCTGAGCTCACTAATAAAGTCACTTGGAGAATCCCGAACGCCCTTGCGCTTGTCGGCTCCCGCCACGGCACAGAGTGGAACGCCATGACGACCTCCTGGATCACCCAGGTGGCTCAAGAGCCGGTACTCGTGGGAGTTGGCGTGGACAAGCTGGCTGTAACCCACCGACTTATCGATCAGGGTGAGTCGTTTACTGTCAACCTATGGAACGCCGAGAACACTCGGCCGTTCGTGAAGTTCTCCAAACCCGCGCAGATGGCTGGGGACGCTCTCAACGGGTGGCGCGTAACGACCGCCGAGACCGGCGCCCCGGTGTTTGTTGACGCGGTTGCTTGGATGGATTGTCGGGTGACCCAACGTATTGATTGCGGGAGTCACACGTTCTTCATTGGGGAACTTGTAGCTGCTGGAAACCCGGAACCAGACAGCAGAGTCGCGTCTATGAGTGATACTCGTATGAAGTACGGCGGCACCCGACGAGGCCATTGATCTAGCTAGGCACCTTTGCCAGACCTTCCACGATGCTGCCCCCGATCGCCGTCAAGATTCCTGGGTTGGCCAAGATCTTTCGATCTCGGCTTCCTCCACCAAGAATGATCTGTTCGCGATCCATCACCCGGCTGTCAATGAGTAGAGGGAGTTCGCTTGGCAGTCCGAACGGAGTTACCCCGCCGATCGCCATCCCTGTGATCCTCTGTGTGTCCGCTGCTGGAGCAAACGATGCTCTACGAACACCGAGCTCTTTCTTGACGGCTTTGTTCACATCTAAGCGTGTGGATGCGAGCACGACGCAAGCCGCGTACACAGGAGGATCTGACTTGCCGATCACGAGGATCGTGTTGGCCGAGTCCTCGAGGGCGTAGCCGTAGGCGGCGCAGAACTCAGCAGTATCCGCCAAAGCTGGATCGCACGGGATTAGCTCATACGGCACCCCGAGTGAGTTCAAGGTAGCAACTAAGGGGTCACTCACGGGTGGTGCTTTCTCTCGTCCGATTGGTGCGAGTTCTCAAAAGCCGAGTTGCGAGACAGCGAGATTGCCGATGATCTCTTCCAACCCTCCGCCAATGGCGTTGACCCCGACCTCTATACAGGCGTTCTACGGGTGAGCCCGTCAAGAATGAAGCTCCTCCAAGAATCTGCGCTGCCTCTCTTGCGCAGAACTCCATGGTCAGGTTTGCCTGTACTTTGGTTTCTGTCAGTTTGGCCACTGGCGTTTCCCCTTGCGAAATAGGCCTGGTCAGCATCTCAAGCCACGCTTGCGTGGCGCTGATCTGTCTATCCATCCGGGGAAGGTCTCCGCTTCGTCCCAATCGTTCACACACGGAGTGATCTCATTTGCCACGAATGATTGGAGCACTGACCGGAATGCCTCGTGTTCTTCGGTGTAGAAGGGGTGTGCCATGGTGGG
>Ga0114996_10006894_pt1 | contig 12992 bp, 9 predicted proteins | sample ArcticOcean_MG_C_4_FD_87039 | JGI IMG/M metagenome (GOLD analysis project Ga0114996, IMG submission 87039) | Marine microbial communities from western Arctic Ocean - ArcticOcean_MG_CB4_134 | ecosystem: Environmental > Aquatic > Marine > Oceanic | place: Arctic Ocean: Canada Basin | collected... | reverse complement strand
TCCGGCCCTGTTGCAGCAGCTGAATTTGAAACCGGCTACCTCGGCCGTTGCGGAGAGCAAGATGGCAGCCTAAACTAACCGGAGAGTCGCTCCTGTTTCAACGGAATTCTGGACATGCTCAACTCGGTCACGGATATTTAGTAAATATAGTTCCTTTGTTTTCAACAACTGCACCTAGTAAACCCTAGGTCGCCCCAGATCCGTGTGCTACCATAGAGACGGAATAATCCGCGATGACTCATGTCCTATATGGAGGTAAGCTGGCATGCGATCCAGGTCCCGCCGGACACAAAAAACCCGAAAACCTCTCATATACTCGCAAATCCTCTCATTGGAAAACTTAACCACTTATAAATGAACAACTTGAGCCCGTTACCGTCAAGTCGAATGAGGGCCTTTTGCTTGCGAATAAGAGGGGGATGGCAGTAAAAACGGGCAAAAGACAAACATTGAGAAAAATCCATCGACGCCGCGTTGAAGCACGTTCCTTGGTCGGTGGTTACTTGAGCACTCGTTCGGTGGTTACTTGAGCACTCGTTCGGTGGTTACTTGAGCACTCGTTCGGTGGTTACTTGGGCACTTGTCCGGTGGCGGCACCCATCTTGGCAATACGGATCATCACGGCGCACCGCCAATGCCCTTCGTCGCGGCGGGCCCCCCGCTTGCTTGCCCCGCCAGCCGATGAAATATCCCGGCGATCTGTTTTGCCGCTCTTGCCTCGAATTCGGTATACTGCGTTTTTATGCGGTCTGCTCTGCACCATCAGCATATTCATCACGCGCGGCGCCATGCGCGCGTCAGCCGGTAGCAGGGAACGCAGTCTGTAACAGCAGCAAAGATCGCCAAGTTCCTAGCCCGCCGGCCGTTAGCCGAGCGGGCTTTTTCTATAGGTGTACCAATGAATCTGGATTTCACGAAACTGGACGGCTTGATCCCGGCCGTCGTTCAAGATGAGAGCGACGGCGAGGTTCTCATGGTTGGATTCATGAACGAGGAATCGTTCGATAAAACAATTGAAACCGGCAAAGTGACCTTCTTTAGCCGCTCTCGTAACGAGCTATGGACCAAGGGCGGCACCTCGGGGCACTACTTGCTGGCAAAAGAGATCCGAGTCGACTGCGATAACGACACGCTCCTGATCAAGGCCGAGGCTCTGGGACCGGGCGTTTGCCATAATGGATTCCGCAGTTGTTTCTACCGCCGCTTCGAAAACGGAGCATGGCAACAGAGTGCCGAGCGCGCCTACGACCCCGGAAAGGTGTACGAGTCGAAGGGCTAGCACGCGAGGCGCTAGCGCCGTATGCCCGCCGGACAAAGAATAGGACAGGCCAGGGTCCTCGCACTCACCGCCCGGCCAAGATGAACACAACGAGGGCAATGGAAGACGCATTGCAACCCTATGTTAAGAACGATTCTCAGTACCGATAAGGAAGCGGTTGACGGCTTGTTCTCTCGCCGCGCCACACGTCTCGGAGATGCCGAAGCCATCGTCGAGCCCATCCTCGAGGCAGTTCAAAAACGTGGAGACGAGGCCTTGCTTGACTACGCCAAGCGCCTCGACGGCTTGGAGGCCGACTCCGTTCGTGTCCCAGTCGAGGCAATCCAGAGAGCCAGGCGCTTGCTGTCGCCAAAATTTCGTGCCGCGGCTAAATTGGCCGCCACCCAGATTCGCCACTACGCCCGGCGTCAGATGCCGCAGTCGTGGAAGAAGAATTTTGGGCCCGGCGTGCAGCTAGGCCAGCTGGTTCGGCCACTGCGCTCTGTCGCCGCCTACATTCCCGGCGGGCGCTATCCTCTGCCTTCCACTCTGATGATGACGGTTCTTCCGGCGCAGGTCGCCGGCGTGGAGCTGATCTCGGTGGCTTCGCCAAACCCGGCGAAGGAAACACTCGGGACCGCCGGACTTTTTGGCGTTTCGAACTTCTTCCACATGGGAGGCGCGCAGGCAATCGCCGCGTTTGCTTTTGGCACCGAAACGGTCCCCCGCGCCGAGCGTATCGTCGGTCCCGGCAATATCTATGTTGCGGCCGCCAAGAAACTTCTGGCGGGCCACGTGGGGATCGATTTTGTAGCGGGACCTTCGGAGATCGTTTTCGTCTCATCCCGTGTGGGCAATGCCCGTCTGCTGGCCGCTGACATGCTCGCTCAGGCTGAACATGACGTCGACGCTTGTGCGATTTTGCTGACCTCATCGAAGGTTTTGGCGCGCAATGTCGCCGCGGAAGTCGAACTCCAGCTCTCGACGCTGCCCACCGCGGCGGTCGCCTCCAAGTCCATTGCCCAAAACAGTGCCGTGGTCTTGACCGAATCTCTGGACGAGGCGATGGAACTCTCGAACCGCTTCGCCCCCGAGCACCTGTGGATTCCCGACGAATCGTTTCTTTCCAGTGTCACCGACGCCGGCAGCATTTTCATTGGGCCCTGGAGCGCGGAAGCGGCCGGCGACTATGCTTCGGGAACCAACCATGTTCTGCCGACCGGCGGTGCGGCGAGACTGCGCGGCGGCCTCTCGGTGCTCGATTTCATGAAGATCATTTCCATTCAGAAGTTGCAACCCGAAGGCCTGAAACGCCTAGCCTCTTCGATCGTCACCCTGGCCCGTGCCGAGGGTCTTGAGGCCCACGCCCGTTCGATCGAGTTACGGATCGATGGCTAAGCAACCTTCCATCAAGCTGCCGCGGCCACGGACAGCGGTGCGCGAGATGTCACCCTACGTCCCCCCCACCGGGGGCCGCGCCGGCAAGCTGCGTCTGGACTTCAACGAAAACACCGTCGGCTGCTCGCCACGGGTTCTCAAGGCTCTCAAGAAAAACGCTACGCGGGAACTGCTTTCCGTCTATCCCGAATATGAAGGCGCACGAAAGAGAGTGGCCCCATTCTTCGGCGTCAAGCCGGAGCAGATGACCTTCTCCGACGGCACCGACGAGGCCATCCAGGTGCTCGTCTCCACCTTCGCCGACCACGGGGACGAGGTGGTCATTCCGTGGCCCACGTTCCCGATCTTTCGCGTCGCGGTTGAGCTGGCCGGGGGAACGCCGCGCTTCATTCCTTACCGAGAGCCGGATCTTGCGTTTCCTCTGCGGCAACTGCTTGGGGCGATCAATCAGAAAACGCGGCTCGTCCTGATCGCGAATCCCAACAACCCGACCGGGTCCGCCATTGGACTCGCCGAGATCGAAACAATCCTGCGGAAAGCCCGCCGCGCCGCGGTGCTCATCGACGAAGCCTACTTCGAGTTCTACGGCGTGACGGCGCTGAAGATGATCAAGCGCTACCCCAACTTGTTCGTGAGCCGGACTTTTTCGAAGGTCTACGGAATGGCCGGACTTCGCGTCGGATGTTTATTCTCACAGGCCGAAAACATCAGGGCTTGCAGGAAAGTGCAGTCGCCCTATAGCGTCAATTCACTGGCGATCATTTGCGCCATCGAAGCTATTGAAGATCAGGACTATATCCAAACCTATGTGGCCGAGGTGCTTGAATCGCGGGACATTCTGCGATCCGGACTCGACCAGCTAGGACTGCCCTACTTCGCAACCGAGGCAAATTTCGTGCTGGTGAAATTCGGGGCGCGCGCGCAAGACGTCTACGAGGGGCTGCGGGAAAAAGGCTTGCTTGTGCGGGACCGCAGCCACGAAGTCCAGGGCACGATCCGGATTACCGCGGGGAAAAAATCGCAGGTTCGCAAGCTATTGAAATTGTTGCCCGAGGTCATGAAATCATGCGGGCACTGATTTTTGACATGGACGGCGTGCTCGTCGACCCCACCGACTCCTACCGCCAAACCCTGATCGATACCGTCGCCCACTTCAGTGGAAATCAACTGACGCAAGAGCGAATCGTGGAAATGAAAAACCGCGGGGGTTACAACGACGATTGCGTGATCGCGCGCGATGTGCTTCAGGAATTCGGAGTCAAGATCGACTACGACAAAGTTCACGAATACTTTGAGAAGCTTTTCTGGGGAACGGGAAGCGACGGCATGATTCTGCGGGAGCGCTGGCTGCTGGATGCCGGCGTTTTGTCGAGACTCGCTCGCAGTTATCGGCTGGCGGTTTATACCGGACGTCCCGGGCAGGCCGCCCGATTTACTTTGGATCGTTTCGCAAATGGAACGGCATTCGATCCGGTGGTGAGCAGCGATCAGGTCGAGAACCACAAGCCCGCACCGGACGGCCTGCTGCGGGCGCTCGAACAACTGCCCGAATGCGAGCCAACCTACGTCGGAGACAACGTTGACGATGGCCGCTGCGCCCGGGCCGCTGGTATTCCCTTCGTGGGCATAGCGGCGGCCGATGCACCGAGGCGAGAGGAGATTATTCGCCTCTTCCAGCAAGACGGCGCAACCGCGGTCATAGAAAACATCAACGAACTGGAATCGGTGTTGTGACCATGCGCAAAGCCATCATCGACCGCATCACGAAGGAAACGCAGATCCAGGCCAAACTTGTCATCGATGGCAAGGGACGCTACAACGTTGCCACCGGCATCCGCTTTTTCGACCACATGCTCGAGCTGTTCACGAAGCACGGAGGCTTTGATCTCGACCTCACCGCTGGCGGGGACCTCGATGTCGACCAGCATCACACGGTCGAAGATGTGGGAATTGTCCTGGGACAGTGTTTTGCCAAGGCTTTGGGCGATCGTGTTGGAATCAATCGCGCCGGCTACTTTGTGCTGCCCATGGACGAGACGCTGGCGGTCGTTGCGGTTGACCTCGGCGGCCGCCCCGCGCTGGTCTACCACGCTCCGACCCGCTACCGTCGCGTCGGCGACCTGCAAGCCGAGTTGCTGCATGATTTCTTCGACGGATTCGCCACCCACTGCGGTGCGAATCTGCATGCACGAGTGATGTACGGCCGCTCCAACCACCACAAGATCGAAGCCATTTTCAAATGTTTCGCGCGGGCCATGCGGTACGCCTGTTCGAAAGACGCCAGGCTAAAAGATCAGCTTCCCAGCACAAAGGGCCTGCTGGAAGGAACCAAAAAGCAGAGCAAGAAAGGGAACAAGAAATAGGGAGAAGTAGGGATAGAAAGGCGGATTGAATCGATATAGTCTCCGTTTTGGGCCGTTGGGCCGTTGGGCCGTTGGGCCGTTGGGCCGTTGGGCCGTTGGGCCGTTAGAAGCCCTTGCCGTTAAGCCGCGAAGCGGCGCAGGATCGTAGTCCAGGTTGAAGCGAAGCGGAACCCTGGGTGAATACCTCGATGCGGAAGCCCTGAACGTAGGGGCGCAGGAAAGTCGGCGGTCTGGCTACTTTTCAACGCGAAAACTGCTTCTCATCTTCAGAGAAAACCCTCACCCTAGACCATCAACATGATAGCCATCTTCAATTACGGCGCCGGCAACCTCCGCTCGGTCGAGAACACGCTCGACTCGATCGGGGCCAAGTACGAGATCGTCTCCAACGCGGAAGGCCTGCTCCGAGCCGACAAAATCATCCTTCCAGGCGTCGGCCATTTCGGACAGCTGATCCGCTCGATCGATTCGCTCGGCGTGCGAGAAACGTTCCGAGAGCGTATTGCGGCCCGAGTCCCCTTCCTCGGCATCTGCCTCGGCATGCAAGCCTTGTTCGATAGCAGCGAAGAGGCTCCCGAGTTGCAAGGGTTTGGCGTCTACCCTGGCCAGGTGCGCCGCTTCGCCGCCGACGCGCGAGTCCCTCACATGGGCTGGAACGAGCTGGAATTGCAAGGCCAGCCGCGCTTATTGCAGGAAGTTGGCCCGCGCCCCTATGTTTATTTCGCCCACAGCTATTATGTGCCCGCCGAAGTAGCGGGCGAGCGAGCCGCGGCAATTTGCGAGTATGGCATCCGCTATGCCGCGGCGATTGAATCTGAAAACGTCTTTGGAGTGCAGTTTCATCCCGAGAAATCGGGAGACCTCGGCCAGCAGGTCGTGCGGAATTTTCTAGCATGTTAGCCAAACGAATTATCCCTTGCCTCGACGTCACCGGTGGGCGCGTCGTCAAGGGCGTCAACTTCGTCGAATTGCGCGATGCGGGTGATCCGGTCGAGCTGGCTAAGGTCTACAACCGCGATGGAGCCGATGAGCTGGTCTTCCTCGACATCACCGCTTCGAGCGACCAGCGCGGCACGATGGTCCATGTCGTTGAGGAGACAGCCCGTCAAGTTTTCATCCCATTAACCGTTGGCGGCGGTATCCGCTCCATCGCCGACGCCCGCAAGATCCTGACCGTCGGAGCGGACAAAGTTTCGATCAACACGGCGGCGGTCGAGCGTCCAGAACTGATTAGCGAGCTTTCCCAGGAGTTCGGCGCGCAAGCGACCGTGCTGGCCGTCGATGCCCGCCGCCGCTCACCCGGCAATTGGAACGTCTACACCTATGGAGGACGCAAGGATACCGGCATCGACGCGGTCGAGTGGGCTCGCCAGGCCGAGGCGCTGGGCGCCGGCGAGATCCTGCTGACTTCGATGGACCGCGACGGTACGCAAGTCGGTTTCGATTGCGATCTCACCCGAGCCTTTTCCCGCAATACGCACATCCCGATCATCGCCAGCGGCGGTGGCGGCAAGCCCGAGGATTTCGTCCGCGTATTGACCGACGGCGAAGCCGACGCCGCTCTCGCTGCCTCGATCTTTCACTACGGAACCTACATCGTGGACGGCCTGAAAGATATCCTCGCCGGTCATGGCATCCCGGTTCGGACGCGCGCCTAGCGCGCATTGCTCGCCGTATGGCGAGACGAAGACGGGACGCCGCTTGAACTCGCCGGCATCAACTCGACAGTTGCGTCCATCGACCGGTGCATCGTGCTAACCTAACCCTTCCAGCGCTCATCGGGCCGTTTGCCAGCGCTCATCGGGCCGTTAGGATGAAGAGTGCGGACGAGCTATCGATGGGAACGCTCTTGCAATTGAATCTCACCCCTTTGACAGCAGTGAAGGTTGACATTAAAACCGGCGGGCCAGTGCGTTACCGGCGCGCATGTGCGATCGTGCTGTCCACGCTGTTGTTTCTGTGTCCGAGCCTGGCCGCGGCCGAACAATCGATTGCCCGCATTTGGAATGAAGAGTTGCTGAACGCTATTCGAGGCGATTTCGCCAGGCCGACCGTTCACGCACGTAATCTGTTCCACGTTTCGGCCGCGATGTGGGACGCCTGGGCCGCTTATAACCGCGACGCCACCACTTACCTGCATCACGAGAAGGCCCCGCAAGTCGTCGTGGTAAGTGGCCGGCCAGGGCCAGCGGCGCCGCTGCCCGGGGTTGACGCTGCACGGGCCGAGACGATCAGCTACGCGGCATACCGGATTCTCACCGCGCGTTTCGCGGACTCGCCCGGCGCCGCCGAATCGCTCGCCTCCTTCGACCTGAGGATGGACGAACTTGGTTATGACCGCGAGTTTACGTCCACCGCGGAAGATTCGCCGGCCGCGCTGGGCAACCGCATCGCACGGACCGTCCTGGAGTTTGGAGCAGCCGACAACTCAAACGAGGAGGGCGGCTTTGCCAACCGCTACTACGCGCCGCTGAATCAGCCGCTAGTGCCCCCGCGGCCAGGTAATCCGAACCTGCTTGATCCCAACCGCTGGCAGCCGCTGGCGCTGGAATTCTTCGTCGACCAGAACGGAATCGTCTTTCTCGGAGGCTTTCCCGAGGCATTGAGTCCAGAGTGGGGCCAGGTTCGTGCCTTCGCGCTGCATTCCTCGGATCTGAGTATCTTCCAGCGCGACGATTTCGATTATTGGGTCTTTCATGATCCGGGTCCGCCGCCCCTGATGGGCACATCCACCGAGGAAGACTACAAGTGGGGCTTCGAGATGGTCGCTTTGTGGTCGAGCCATCTAGACCCCGCCACTGGGACCATGATCGACATCTCCCCCGGGGCTATCGGGAACGCGCCGCTGCCGGGCCAGGATGATTATGAGGACTTTTACGATTTCGAGGCCGGTGGCGACTGGGGCGTGGGACACCCGGTCAACCCCGCGACCGGCAAGCCCTACGAGCCACAGATCGTGCCGCTCGGTGACTATGCCCGGGTTTTGGCCGAGTTCTGGGCCGACGGGCCGGATTCCGAGACACCTCCCGGACACTGGTTTACCATTGCAAACTACGTCTCCGATCATCCGCTGACAAAGAAACGCCTCAACGGCAAGGGGCCGCTGCTAAGCGATCTCGAGTGGGACGTGAAAGTTCACTTCGCCCTCGCTGGGGCAATGCACGACTCCGCTATCGCCGCTTGGGGCGTCAAGGGTTGGTATGACTACCTGCGGCCGATCTCGGCGATCCGCTATCTGGCCGATCTCGGCCAGTCGTCGGATACTGACGGTCTCTCCTACCATCCAGACGGCCTGCGCTTGTACCCCGGAAAAATCGAGCTAGTCACCGAGGCAACCACGGCCCTGGGAGAGCGTCACGAGCACCTCTTCGGCAGCGAGGGCAAGATCGCGCTCTACTCCTGGAGGGGGCCCGACTACATCGGGGACTCCGGAGTCGGCGCGGACTCCGAATCCGGGGTGGCCGGGGTGGCTGGCGTGGGCTGGATTCTGGCGGAGAACTGGTGGCCCTATCAGCGTCCGAGTTTCGTGACTCCGCCCTTTCCGGGCTACGTCTCGGGCCACAGCACCTTCAGCCGCGCCGCCGCCGAGGTGATGACGCTGCTGACCGGTTCGGAATTCTTTCCCGGCGGGCTCGGTGAGTTCTTTTGCCCCGAGAACGAGTTCCTGGTTTTTGAAGACGGGCCGAGCATGGACATCACGCTTCAATGGGCGACGTATCAGGACGCGTCCGATCAGACGAGTCTGTCGCGAATATGGGGCGGAATTCACCCGCCGGCCGATGATATACCGGGCCGCGTGATGGGCGCTCAAATCGGCAAGGACGCCTACTCGCTGGCGAAGCGACACTTCGGGCGGGTACGTCAGCCGCCCGCCAGAAGCAGATCGGGAAGCCGAATTCCTCGCAACTAACCCGCGCCTCGCCACCCGGCGAGACGAAGTGCGTGAGACGCCGCTCTGAGGTGGCGCGCCTACCGGCGGGCCGCATCGGCCTCCGGGCCTGCCTGCCTGCCCGCCTCGCACCGGCAGACAGGAATTTCTACATTTTGCCGGTGACCGGGCACGCTTCCCTGAAGCCGCGGGCTATCGTTATAGCGACCCTGCCGGGTCGCCCGCGAAATGTAGAAACTCTAGCCCGCGCGCGACCGCGGGGTCAGGCGGGGGATATGGCGGACAGTCGACCGCGGGTTCCCACCCGCGGCTCTGAGCTTCGACACGTCAGACCTAGCAGAGAGGCAAGACTCTAGGCTGCCGGGTTTTAGCGGGGGATACCGAAATTCGGATCAGAGCAGAATCTCTTTCACAACACGGGCGGGGAATTCGTCGGTCAGCCTCTCGTTGCGTCCGTCGTGTGAATAGATAAGGTCACGGTGGTTCATCCCGAGTTGATGAAGAATGGTCGCGTGCAGGTCGTGAACGCTCACACGGTTCTCGACGGCCTTGTATCCGATTTCGTCAGTGGCGCCAAGAACGGTGCCGCCTTTCACGCCCGCTCCCGCTAACCAAGTGGTAAAGCCAGTCGGCCCGTGGTCGCGGCCGGCCACCCCCAGATCTCGAATCTGCGAAAGGGGCAGACGCCCGAATTCACCGCCCCAAACCAGCAACGTCGAATCGAACAGACCCGTGCGCTTCAGATCTTTAATGAGTGCCGCGATTGGCTGGTCCGTTTTGCCGCAGGCATAGCGCAGCGCGGTCTCGAGATCGGAGTGGTTGTCCCAGATCTGTCCTTCGATATAGATCTGTATCAAGCGCACGCCACGCTCGACGAGCCGGCGGGCCATCAGACAACGTTTCCCGTAGGAGGCCGTCCGATCGTCGTTGAGCCCATACATCTCGCGCGTCGTTTCCTTTTCTTGACTGACGTCGAGAGCATCGCTGGCAGTGAGCTGCATACGCGCCGCCAGCTCGTAGTTCGTGATTCGAGCTTCGAGCTGCGCCTGGCCGGGTCGCTGTTCACGATGAGCGCGGTCCATTCTGGATCGCAAGGAACGAGCCAAGTCGAGGACCGCCGCCGGATACTCCTGCTCGGCTTTCAGATTGAGCATCGGAGAACCCTCCGAGCGGACGCGGGTCCCTTGGTAAACAGGCGGAAGCCATCCCGATTGCCAATTCTGCACGTGGTTGACCGGCAAACCCTTGGGATCATCCAACACTACATAGGCCGGCAAATTCTGGTTCTCCGACCCCAGGCCGTAGACGATCCAAGAGCCGATCGCGGGACGGTCGGAAAACTGCCGTCCGCCCTGCATGATGAAAATGGCGGGCTCGTGATTGAAATGCGTGGTGAACATCGAGCGGATCAGCGCGATGTCGTCCACGTGTTCCGACATGTGCGGCAGAATCTCGGACACTTCAAGTCCCGATTGGCCATACTTGGCGAACTTGAACGGCGAGGGCATGAAACCGCCAGCTTCATTGATGAACTCAATGTCGTTGGCAAGGTCTCTTCCCGGCGACTGACCCGCGTACTTTTGGAGTGCCGGTTTGGGATCGAAGAGATCCACCTGGCTGGGGCCTCCGTTCATGAAGAACTGGATGACGGACTTGGCCTTGGGTTCAAAGTGAGGACTGCGCTCGGTAAGATCGAAGACTCTTCGTTCGTTCGTTGCCGCCAGCGCTGCGCTCGGGGAGACGAGGTCTCGGCCCAACAGGTACCCGAGAGCCGCCCCGTGGAGCCCGTCGCCGACACGCGAAAAGAACCCGCGCCGAGTGGGACTCATCGGGCCGGGCCGCGCGCTTGGTTCGCCGACGCTTGGTTCGCCGACGAGCGTTCCACCAACAATCGTTCTACCTCTGTTGCGGGATGGCATTCTCACCTTCCTCAGTCAATGTAGAGAAATTCGCCGGAGTTCAACACCGTATGGCAAAGTGTTGCCAGGGCCAACCAGCGGGCTTTCGTTTTCTTGGGCTCCATGGGCGGTGTACCCTCTTCCAATCGCCGCATCCAGGCTTCCGTCATGTGAGTCAGAGTGGACACTCCGTCGGCCCGCTCGCTTTCCGAAGGAGACCGGCTCAGCGCCGCCAGGTAAACGCGCTCGACTTGTTTTGCCGGATCGTCTCCCGCGGCGTCGATAACCCGTCCCGCCATGTATTGTGAGCTGGTGCGAATCACCCCGCTGTTCATCATCTGAAGAGCCTGAGACGGGACTGTCGAGCGCGTCCGGCGAAGGCAGTTCGGCCGGAGCTGGGGGGCGTCGAAAGCTTCCAGCATGGTTACCGGTTTCGACCTCCTGTGCAAGAGGTAGATGCTGCGCCGCAAACCCTCCGCGGATTCCTTGGCTATGACCTCTCCATCCGGTTTTGCCTCGATGTCGTCAGGCGGGCCGAAGGGAGCCGGATTCAGGCGACCTGACACTTTCAGAACGGAATCGCGGATGGCGTCAGCGTCAAGCCTGCGAAGAGGAAACCTGGAAAGCAGCAAGTTGTCCGGATCCGTGCCATGCTTTTTTGTGTCGAAGAGAGAGCCTTGGCGATAAGCCGTCGAAGTCAGGATCAGACGATGGATTGCCTTCATACTCCAGCCCCGTTCCACGAATTCCGTGGCGAGCCAGTCCAGCAGCTTGGGATGAGTCGGAGGCGAGCCGGTATGGCCAAAGTTACCTGCGCTTTGAACAATCCCGTGGCCGAAGTAGTGCTGCCAGATCCAGTTCACCCTGACTCTCGCTGTCAAAGGGTGATTCGGCTGGGTCAGCCACTTCGCCAGGGCCAGCCGGCGTCCGCTCGTCCCGGTCGTCCAGGGCGGTTTCTCTACATGGTAGGGTTCTAGACCAACGCTGAGGACCGACGGAACACCCGGTTCGACGGGTGGCCCAGGATTCCTATGCTCGCCGCGGTAGAGAATATGAACCGGCGTCGGATCGCCTCCCATGTCGAAGAGAGCGCGAATCTGAGGCTTGGTGTGGAGGCTCAGCTCCATCTTGACAATCGCCGCTTCAAGCGTGTTCGCCTGCAGTCGGTAAGCCTCAAAGCGATTGCCGATCTCGTCGGAGGTGACCTCCAATCCGCTACTGAAACGGGCTGCTAAGTACTCCTGGGTGTCAGTTCGCTTCTCCGGGGGCGCATCGAGCGCCTCACGGAGGTCCGCCTGCAGCGCTTGAGGGATTTCGGCCCACTTCTCGTCGAAGAGCTTTTTCCTGAGCGGCGCGGTCAAGTTCTCGAGGTCACTCTTGAGTTTGGCAATCTCTTCGTGAATAGGGACGTTGAGGTGCTCGGCTTCCTCGATTTCTTTCCTGGGCACTCCCCGGAGCAATCGGCTGTTGCTCTCGTTCCAGTTCGCGTCGGGGCCAATGTCCGCCTCGTTTGGAGATAGCCAATCATAGGGGTCATAGGCACTGCGAAGAATGGCGCTCAGCCGAGTGTAGTCTCGCTGCGGCATCGGATCATACTTATGGTCGTGGCAACGCGCGCAGCCAACGGTCAGGCCCATGACGGTTGAGGTCAGGATGTTTAGTTGGTCCGCAACCACGGTCATCCGTTCGGCGACAAACCCCTGAGAGACGCTGTAGGTGCCATCAGGCCCCATCCGCAAGAAGCCCGTCGCGATGAGTAAATCTCGGTCCTTCGTTTCGAGCGGCAGCGCCTTTGCCTTGTAGTCGAATAACTCGTCACCCGCGATCTGCTCGGTCAGAAACTGATCGTAGGGTTTGTCGGCGTTCAGCGCCCGAATCACCCAATCGCGATAGCGCCAGGCGTGGGGGCGAATGGCGTCGAAATCTACTTGCCCCTCCGAGTCGGCATATCCCGCCGCGTCGAGCCAGCGACGGGCCCAATGTTCGCCATAACGAGGGGACTCGAGCAGGCGGTCGACGAGGCGCTCGTAGGCTCTTGGCTCCTTGTCGGCCTGGTAGGCTTCGACCTCCTCCGGGCTGGGCGGAAGTCCGGTCACGTCGAAGTAGGCTCGCCGCATCAACGTCAGCGCTCCAGCATCAGGTGAAAGAGTCAGGTCCTTTTCTTCCAGCTTTGCGAGGAGAAAAGC
>Ga0114996_10006893_pt1 | contig 12995 bp, 12 predicted proteins | sample ArcticOcean_MG_C_4_FD_87039 | JGI IMG/M metagenome (GOLD analysis project Ga0114996, IMG submission 87039) | Marine microbial communities from western Arctic Ocean - ArcticOcean_MG_CB4_134 | ecosystem: Environmental > Aquatic > Marine > Oceanic | place: Arctic Ocean: Canada Basin | collected... | reverse complement strand
GGCGAGCCGATTGAGGTGCTGGACCACCGTGAAGTGATAGCCCTGTTACCTGATGCCGGGGACAAGGACATCTTTGTCCTGAGAGTCAAAGGCAATTCGATGATCGAAGACCATATCAAGGACGGAGATTACGTGATCGTGGAACGGCGCAATGTAGCCGAAAACGGAGAAACGGTGGTGGCGTTGATCGATAACGACCGGGCTACCTTGAAACGGTTTTATCGGGAAAAAGGCCGGGTGCGTCTGCAACCCGCCCACCCGGATATGAAACCGATCATCGTCCGTGAAGGCGACTTTGCCATCCAGGGCGTGGTCATTGGTGTCTTACGCAAGTTTAGGTAATGAATACGGAACTACGCAAAATTTTGCATGTGGATATGGATGCGTTTTTCGTGTCGGTGGAAGAGGTGCTCGACCCATCCCTGAAAGGCAAGCCTGTGGTGGTGGGCGGTGATCCTGAGGGAAGAGGAGTTGTTGCGGCGGCGTCTTATGCGGCGAGGGGGCATGGTATTCATTCCGCGATGCCGATTGCCCAGGCCAAGCGGTTGTGTCCGCACGCTATTTTTCTCGGTGGTTCGCACCGGCGTTATAGCGAATACTCGGCAAAGGTATTTGAAATTTTAAAGCGCTATTCTCCCTTGGTGGAACCGATGTCACTCGATGAGGCGTTTGTCGATTTAACCGGATGCGAACGACTGCACGGTCCGGTCCTGAAGTCGGCGGAAAAAATTCGCAACGAAATTCTTGAGGAGTTGGGATTGAACGCTTCTATTGGTATAGCTTCCAACAAATTACTGGCCAAGATCGCCTCGGCTTATTGCAAACCCAATGGCATGCTGTGGATCGCGCCGGGAATGGAACAGAGGTTTCTGGCTCCGCTCCCTGTTCGACGTATTCCGGGAATCGGGCCGAAAGGCGAGGCCGAACTAAGGCGTATGGGCATCAAATCTGTAGGTGACCTTGCCCGCCTACCGCTTGAATTGCTCGAAGACGCTTATGGCAAATGGGGCGTGTCTCTTTATCGCAAGGCCAGGGGAATCAGTGGCAGTCCGGTCACCAGCGAAACCGAAGACCCGCGTTCCATCAGCCGTGAGACGACATTGGAGATGGATTCGGCGGACCCAATATTTCTTGAGTCCACACTCAGTTACCTGACCGAAAAAGTGGCGGGCCAGCTAAGAGAAAACAAACTGTTTGCCGGTACGGTGACATTGAAACTGCGTTACTCCGATTTTAAGACGGTGACCCGATCGAAAACACTGGAGATGCCAACGGCGAAAGACCATACATTATTTAAAACCGGTGTGGGATTGTTCCGCAAACTGTTCACGCACGGGGCGCGGGTGCGCCTCATTGGTATCGCATTCACTTCGTTGACCGCAACCCCTTATAGGCAGGAAGATTTGTTTGACCCTAAAGGCGGACAATGTTGGGACGGCCTTTATCAGGGCATCGACCGCATCCGTCATAAATATGGATTCCGTGCCATCTTGCGTGCGACCAGCTACTAGCGTAGAGCCAGAGTGCGTTATATTTTTCATCAGCCTTCATGCCCCGCAGGGGTACAATCGCTTTATTTGGCTAGCAAAGAGTTATCTCGGCTTAACGAGCTATTGCGATATTCCCACCGGGCGTGGCCCGGGGAGGTTTGATTTTGAATATTGAAAATATCAGAAAAGAGTTTCCGGTGGCGGAGGAGTTGATTTTTTTCGATCATGCACGGGTAGCCCCTTTGCCCGAACGGGTGCGTAAAGTTGTGATGGCCTTTGTTGATGATGCCACCCGTTTTGGAACCGCCCATTACGAAGCCTGGATGGCTGGGATCGAACAGTCCCGGCAAAGTTTTTCCCGTCTTATCAACGCCGGAACGGATGAGGTGGCTTTCGTCAAAAACACTTCCGAAGGTCTTGCCATTGTTGCTAACGGATTGGATTGGAAGTCCGGCGACAATGTGGTCATCCCCGACATCGAGTTTCCTGCAAATGTTTATCCCTGGTGGAACCTGAAACGCCTGGGAGTCGAAACCCGCATGGTGCATGCTGTCGAAGGGCGGGTGCTGTTTGACGATCTGGTTGAACAGGTGGATGCGCGGACGCGACTCATTTCTATCAGTTCTGTGGAATGCAACAGCGGGTTCCGCTCTGATCTCAACCGCATCGGCGCGTTCTGCAAGGAAAAGGGCATCCTGTTTTGCGTTGACGCCATTCAAAGCCTGGGACTCCTGCCGATGGATGTGAAACGCGACCATATCGATTTTCTCTCTGCGGATGGGCATAAGTGGATGCTCAGTGTCGAGGGACTTGGCGGATTCTATATTTCAAGAGATGTTCTGGAAAAGGTGTATCCGGTAACGGTGGGATGGGGAAACATGGTCAACGCGGCAGACTTCATGAATTATGAATTTGCTTTCAGGCCGGGCGCGCAACGTTTCGAAGAAGGTTCGCCCAATACGATGAGTATCCACGCGTTCGGTGCCGCGCTGGACCTGCTACTGGAAACAGGAATTAGAAATATAGAACAGCGGGTGATGGCCCTGGGCGATACGATTCTTGAACAACTTCAAAGGCGCGGACTGAAAATAGTCAGCTCCACCCGAGCGGAGGAGCGCTCCGGCAATATTGCTTTTATCATGAATCAGGACATCAGCCGTCTTGATGGATGGATGGCGGAGAACAAGGTCAAACTCACCGTTCGCGATGGTCTTGTCCGCCTCTCCCCGCATTTTTATAACAGCGAAGAGGAAATCCTAAGGTTCTTCGATCTGCTGGATAGATTTTAAAAGGAAAATGGTTCCTAAAATTCCGGGCGTGGGTTTACCCTGCAGTGGCTCGGGTAATAAAATTTTTCAGTTTTTCTTTTTTCTGGATTAGCTGGGCGAGCTTTAAAGCGTCTTCTTTATTTTTAAATTTATCCACTTGTACCCGGTAAATTTTTTTGTTGTTACGGGTCACGAAAGCGTTATAGCCTTTTTTTACCAGTTTGCTCAAAAGATTTTGAGCGTAGGCTTTGGTTTTGTAAGCCCCCACCTGTACGGTATAGAAAGCCGCCGATCCTATGGGATCATTTTTAATATTTTTTTCTGGTTTAACTATTTCGCGTGGCGGTTTTCCATGATTCTCAATATGGATTGGAGTGGCCAGGGTCGCTTTCAACATGTTCAAGGGGGTGGGAGTCGCGTCTTTTTGCTCTTTAGGTTCAGGAACAGTTGCAAGCGGTGCCATTTCTGTTTCTACGGCCAGGACTTCGTGAACCATCGATCGTACCTTGTTCTGAACCCCCCCCCCCGCTACGGGCGTGGGAGGTAAGAGATCGTTTTTCAGGGCCAGCGTTTCTTTTCTGGTCTCCTGAGTGGTTTCACCTTGCAAAACGGCTGATTTCGTTTCTTCATCCAAGGCCAGTGCCTGGGTCCATTCGGCCTTGAGTTGCTGGAGCTCTGCAATTTTTTTCAAATCGGTTGTGGCTTTTTTCGCGATCACCAGATTTTCAAATTTGGTGTTTGTTTCCGCATTTTCCGGTTTTTTTATCAGGGCGGTCAGCTTGTCGAGCATTTTTGAAGTCATCTTGCGGAGATTGAATTTATTGGTCACAAACTGAATAGGAGCGAACAGGGCCGTGAAGATTCCAGTTGGGATTTTGCCAATACCGGAAAAATCATGTTCCGTTTGTTCGGCCCGCCAGAGGATCTCTCCGGTCCGGGTGTCCACCATCTGCACGGAGACGCTAAGCTCTATGGAGGAATGTACAATAAAGTAAGAGCGCTCCACTTTGTTGATTCGGCTGAATACAATGGCATCGGCACCCAGGATTTCACCAAACTGCATGGGATTGATGGTGAGAAAATTTGCAGGATTGATCAAGTTGTTCTGTTTCAGCAGGCTGTCCACAATATATTTTTCCATTAAATTGAAGTGAGATTGCTTGAGGTTGGCATACAAGCCTTGCCGAAACATATCCGCCATTTCCTTTTGTCCCGCATGGCTCGTTTCAATGGGCAGGATGGCCACAGTTTGATCTTTGGACAGGCTGTTCAGGTTGCCGGACACCTTGGTCTGCAAGTCTGAGGCGCAACCAGAAATCAGGATTGCCAAAAGAAACATCCCCAAAGGCCGACACCACCTGGGGCCTGAAATATTTTTGGCTATCGTCAATGAGGTCATAGTCAGTTGGTAGATGAAGAATCAAATTGGGCCATGCCGTTTTTATAGAACTTTTTTCCGGTGAGGCCGTTTTTACTTTTCAGGGTGCCGATTATCAGGGAATTGGTCACCTTATCGGAAGCCTTGATGGTATAGCTTCCGGTGTAGAGTCCGGGCACGATTTCTTTTAAGGGTATGTTTGACTTCCAGCTGCCAATATCGAAATACCCGGTCAGCCCCGGGTCGCCTTTCAGGCTCACATAGATCCGGTCGTTGGGTTTCAGTTTCAGGTTTGGTTTCAAGTTGGTTTCGATGTAGGTGATCTCAGGCAAGCGAATTTCCCCTTTCCAACTATCTGCAGGGTCAGGGATTTCCTTCATCATATTGACCGAGAATATCTCCGCTGTTTTGAAATAGGCCTGGTGTACGTTTACATTAGCCAGTTGACCCTGGATGATATCGACAATCGTTGGGGAAAGGATTCCTGAATAAGTCATTTCTTTGTGTTCGGTTTCCCAGAGAATATCTCCCGTTCTCAGATCAAGCATGTCAATTTTTGCTTTGATGGAAGTTTCCGCATGAATCCCGCCAGTGAAATTACTGGCCGACAGAACACGGCCACGAATCACCGCATCAACGCCCAGGATTTTCCGAAGCTTTTCGGGACTCAATTGCAAAATTTTATTAGAGTCCGTAAGCCCCGCCTGGCTTAATTTTTGGTCAACAGTTTTCAGGGGCAGATCGACATAACCGAGATAACTAAAATAATTGTAGAAACAGGTTCGGAACAGCTCGTGGGGAGAAACTTCTTCGGGATCCGGCTCTTCAAGGGTAAAGGGCAAGATGGCCACTGATCGGGGTAGCATGTTTGAATTTGTGTGGCCCCGACGAATTTCCAAGTCAACAGTGCCACACCCGGCAAGCAAAATACCGAAATATGCGATGCATGGTGTCAAGAATGGAGAAATACGGGAATGGCCCACGATTCAACGCCCCATATAAATTATTGATTAATTTAGTCTTTTTAAGAATTAAGGATTAATCAACTATATAAAATAACAATGATTTTGTCAATATTTTATAAAATTTGTTTAAATTAAGGGTAGCTCCAAAAATTGTTTTTAGTCATGAGTACCCCCTTAATCAGGTCAACGGACTGTTTTGAGTCCTTTGTAATTTATCGGCGTTTTCCTTATACTTGATAAGGGGAGATCGACCCCTGCGGGAAGGGGAATTGGCAGGGCGCTTGATTAGAAAAACCATATTTGCTAGAGTTGCTAAAAATTGCTAGCTGGAACTAACCGTGAGGATTTTTTGATGAACAGGAAAAATATTTGGGCTTGTGTATTGTTTGCGATTTCGTTGGTTTGGGTTTCCGGGCAGGTGTTTGCGCAAACGCAAATTACTGCAGACTTGAAAGGGACCATCGATCAGGTTCTAGAACTTGTTGCTGATAAAGGCCTCCAGAAAAATCCGGTTTTAAGAAGGGAAAAACTGCGTCAGGTGATTAGCCTGCGTTTCAATTATAAGCAAATGGTGATGCGCTCTCTGGCCAAGAATTATAAGAACCGGAGCGAAAAGGAGCGCGAAGAGTTCACTCAGCTTTTTAAAAAACTGCTTGAAAAATCCTACGCCAGCAAACTTGAGAACTATCGGCATGAGACCATTAACTATGTGGGCGAACAGATTAAGGGAAAATATGCTCTGGTCAAAACCCAGATTGTCCGCAAGGATGGTGTGATCGATGTTGATTACAAAATGCTCAAGGAAAATGGCCAGTGGCTGGTTTATGACTTTGTGATAGAAGGGGTCAGCCTGATCCGTAATTATCGCTCCCAGTTTTCTAAAATAATCAGTACCGAATCCTATGCGACCCTTGTCAGCAAACTGCGCAAAAAGGTCAAGGATCTTGAAGCCAAAAGCCTAGTGGAGGCAGAAAACCTCTGAAAGATTTGGGTAAGGTGTTCCGCGTCATTAAAAGCTCTGCTCCCACACGTATCGATTTGGCTGGAGGAACGCTTGATATCTGGCCTTTGCACCTGTTTTTTGATAGTCCCCCCACCCTCAACGCGGCAATTGATCTTTATGCCACGGTAGAAATTCTTCCCCGAAAAGATAAGCGGATACTCTTAACCTCAGGCGACTTGGGTTTGAGCTACAACTTTCCCTCGCTGAGCGCGGTTCCAGACAATCATCCTTTGGAACTTATTGTGCGTACGTTGAAGTTCTACCGGCCAAAATCGGGATTAGAAATATTTACAGATTGCCGGGCTCCACAAGGGTCGGGCATTGGTGGTTCCTCCGCTTTGAGCATTGCCCTGAACGGGGCTCTCAACCGCTTAACAGGTCGGGGTTACCGCAGGGCCGAGATGATTGAAATCGCCAAAAACATCGAGACCCAGGTCATTAAGGTTCCTGCAGGATGCCAGGATTATTATCCGGCAATGTATGGAGGAGTACGAAAAGTCCTGCCCGGAATCCGAAGAACCGGGACGCAAAAGTATGCCATAAGCCCTGCTGAACTGACCCGACATTTTGTCCTGTGTTATACAGGCAAGCCGAGACATTCGGGGATCAATAATTGGGAGGTGACGAAAAAGGCCGTGGATGGCAATAAGACAGTGATCCGTCACTTGAAATCCATTCGGGATTGCGCAGTGGAAATGGAACGGGCATTGAGCCGGGGACATCTTAAAAGTTTGGCCCCGATTTTTGCCCGGGAATGGAAAGCGCGAAAACAGTTGGCTCCTAATATCAGTACTCCCCAGATGGATCGGTTGATGCGTGCCGCCCAGAAAAAGGGCGCGTTGGCCGGCAAGGTTTGCGGTGCGGGTGGCGGCGGATGCGTGGCCTTCATTGTGCCGCCAGCCAAAAAACAGTCCGTAATAGACGAACTCACCGCAAAGGGAGGACAAGTGCTTCCCTTCCGTTTCGTCTCCCGCGGTCTACGCCACTAGGCGTGGGGCCAGCGTGCAATAGAGATTAGAGCCGAGAGAACGCTTGCCGGCCTTATAAAGACATTGCCAGTTCCCTCCCACGTTAGTGGGCTGTTAGTGGTTGTTATTTGCCTTCTCTGTTAAGGGACGGAATACGATGATCAGGAGTGGTAGAAGGGTGAGGGCGCCGATCAGAGCCACGACCATCGCCGCTCCGGTCAGCAGGCCAAAATAGATGGTGGGCATGAACTCCGAAAGTGCCAGAATCGAAAAACCAAGGGTAATGGTGACCGACGTATAATACATGGCTTTGCCGATGCTCCCGTGGCACCGGTTCATGGCTGCCAGATAATCTTGATCAACCTTGTATTCGGTTTGAAACCGGTGGATGTAATGAATGGTATTATCCACCGCTATTCCTAACGTGATGGCGGCGATGGTAATCGTCATCATGTCGAGGGGAATGCCCAGCCAGCCCATGAGGCTCAGCACCGTTCCTGCCGCCAAAAGATTGGGGATGATTCCTATAAATGCGAGAGATAAGCTCTTGAATAAAATCATAAACATGAACATGATGGCGAAAAAGACCACGCCGATGGTGAGAATCTGCGACCGATACAAGCTTTGCAGCATATTATTATAAAGCACCACCATTCCTGTAAAATGGATGGTTTCCGGGTCAAACTTTAATTCTTCAACGAGATAGTTGCGGATTTTTTCTATCAGTTGAGAGCGTCTCAGGGTAGGGTCGGACTCTATCAACCTCATATTGATATGAATCTGGTTGGCATCCTGGGACAAGTAGGGGTTGACCAGAGAATCCTTAACACTTTCCGGCATGAGTTTGCGGATGAGTGCCAGATCATAATCGTCTGGTTTGCGGCCGTTACCCAGTTGGGTGAAGACTTTAACCAGGGTAGATATGGATTGTACTTTGCCCACCTCCGGCAGGCTTTCCAGGTAGTCATGTATTTTTTCTACCCGGTCAAGCATATTGGTGTTGAACCAATAATTTATTTCCACTTCTTCCGATGCCTCAGCGAAGGGATCATCAAAATCTTCTTCATCCGTTATTTTCTTTTCATTAGTTTCTTTGAGGTAATCAAAAAACTTCTGGTCTGGATTCATGATGATATCGAGAGGTGTGGTGCCTCCCAACTTCTGGTCGATCACTTCCATTCCCCGGTAGATTTCGGTGTTGCTTTTGAAGTGATCGATGAATCGGTTTTCCACCTCCAGTTTGGAAACTCCAATCGCGCTTACCACTGCCAAAAGGAGCGAGCCGTATAGGATGGCATTGCGGTTACGATTCGTAAATGCGGCAATGGACAGCGTGAAAATTTTTGTTCTGTCCTTACCGGACCCGGGGGTTTCAGGATTTAAAAGTACCAGCGCGGCTGGAAAAAAAATGAAAATCAGGATAAAGGCCAGGGAAATCCCGCTGGTCATGATCCAGCCGAAATCTATCACCGGGCGAATGCCGCTGACCAAGAGGGAACAAAAAGCGACGATGGTTGTGATCGCGGTATAAAAACAGGGCTGAACCATGAGACGGACCGTTTGCCAGACCAGCTCTTTCTGGCTTTGGCCCGGATTTTTATCGTTTAAACCCTGATACCTCACGATCAAATGTACGGTCAGGGACATGGTAAGGATGAGCAGAATAGAAATAAAATTGGAAGAAATAACTGTCACCCGCCAATCCATTAATCCTAAATAACCCACCATCACCAGGACGGTGATGACGCAACAGCTCATAGGCAATACCACCCAGCGCAATTTCCTGAAAAACAGGCTGAGCATCAGGACAAGAAAGGCGATGACGCCCAGACCAAAAGTTTTCAGGTCGTGTTCGATGAAGCCGATCATATCCGTAGTGATCATGGGAATTCCGCCTAGGAACATCTCGGCGTGATCGCGATGCCGATCCATAATATCGCGAACGGATTGAATGAGCTTGTCCTCTGCATCCAGAACCTTTGCATGGTAATCGAGAAATTCCTGGCGGGCGTCGGCAAATATTACCTCTTCCTCTTTGCTGAGGCCGGACTCATTTTTCTTGTCGCGCAGGTCATTCCGCCGATACAGAAGGGAAAAATATTTTTCATCACGCTTGAAATTGATACGGATAATTGTGACTTTTCCATCCGGACTCAATAACAGGTTTTTGTAAATAGGACTTTCCAAAAATTCTTTGCGGGCCAGTTCCCGATCCATGCCGGGAGTTTCCAAAGTGCGGATATCGGTAGCCAGTTTGGATATTTCAACCCGCGGGCTGTTCAGCAGAGGAACATTAAGGATACTGTCTGTGGAGCGAACTTGGTCCAGCCGGGCAAGCTCATCGCTCATCGATTTTAAATCCGCCAGCACCTCATCAGACATTAAATCCTTGAAAGGGGCGTAAGTGATGATCAGGAAATCATCAGAGCCGTAAGATTTGCTGATCTTCCGATAATATTGCAGGGAGTCATCGTTTTCCAGAACCAGGGATTCAGCGGAGGCATCGAGCTTGAAGTTTGGAATGTGATAAGAAAAATAACCCACAACCAGAAAAACCATTATCAGGCTGGCGAAGGGTTTTTCGATTACCCATTTCCGATAGGTGTTGGCAAATAAATTCAACAAGAAGAGAATCCTATTCTAATGAAGTTTGTTTTGGGACAGGGCGTCTTTCAGGAAAGCAAGTCGATTGTTTTGGGTTTCGAAGACCCCAACCAGAAATAAAAAAGCCCTTCATAAAGACGGGTGTAACGTTCCCCAATAAGCAGGATGTTTCTACAGCATGTGTGCAACAACAACGCAAACGAAAAGCGGGTGTATTTTATACTTATCCGGCGCAATCTCCAATAGTCAAAATGGGTCGAGATAAGAGTCTAAAAATAATAATAAAAACTGTCTATAAAACACTGACAAACCGCCGGTTGTCTTGCTTGGAATATCGTAATCACAATATTTTCCTTGCATTTCCGTGTGTTTATGGTAAAGCTTCTCCAATCTTTTCAACTAAATATAAGTGTATCAGTTTTCGGGGGGACACATTATGTTTTCCAAATGCAGCATTCTGATTGTGGATGATGACCCGTTTGCCAGGGGAATCATCAAGCATCATCTGACCCGTTTGGAGGTCAAAAATATATTCGAGGCCAGTGATGGTGAGCAGGCTCTTGAAAAATTGCGTTCGGGCAGGATGCAGTTGGTTATTGCTGACCGTTATATGCCTAGATTGAACGGACTGGAATTATTCTGCAGTATCCAGATGGATCAAAGGCTAAAAGACACGCCTTTCATCATGATTACTATGGAAAATGATGAAACTAAAATTGAGGATGCGCTGAAACAGGGTATCCAGCATTATCTGGTCAAACCGTTTAACGCTGAAGTGTTTGACAATAAAATTCAGGAGGTTCTGCAACAACCCACATCAATCACTAGCCGCCAGCGTGATACCCCATTCGGGGCATGCCTGCCCCAGGGGCAATAGCTCTATTTGGCTGGCAAACGTTTCCCGGCTTAATAAGCCCATTCCCTCCCACGGGCCAGTGCTACGCTGGCCGCTTGTGTTAAACTGGTGAAGTCCACATTTCCTCAATCATCAGGTAAACATTTAATGGGTTCTTCCTCGGCGCTGAAATATTTAATTATCGTTATCGTAACCTTGGGGATGGGGTTTTCGGTCTGGCTTCTGCCGCATGGCAAAAAGATAAAAGAAGAGTCGGAGTCCATCACCACGCCTATTGATGCCACAGACGAAGCCGATCGCTACTTGCAACAGGCATCGGAAGATTTTTTCTATCACGAGTTTGATCGGGCCATCGAGAATTATGGCAAGGCCATCACAGCTTTTGAAAAAGAAAACCAGTTGAAAAAGGCGGCGAGGGTTTATGAATCCATCGGCGACCTGTATAAATTTCGCAGGAATCTTAAGGCTGCAGAGGCACAATATGTTCTGGCCGTGGAATACCACCACAAAATCAATAATCCGCTGGGTGAGGCCCGGGCCATGAACCACGCCGGTGACTTGTTTATGGAGCGAGGCGATAGCGCTTCGGCGGGAGCTTGGTATAAAAAAGGGGTGGAACTGGTGAAAGAAGGTCCGCCTCACCAGAATCAGGCGCTTTTGTTCGAGAATATGGGGCGCTTTTATTGGAAAACAGAAGAAAATATTCCCGAAGCCATCGTCTGGTATACCCGCACCCGTGATGTCTTTTCCGCCCTGGAAAACCAAATGGGCTACGACCATATAAGCGCCTTGTTAAACCAACTCCGCCAGCGTAACGCTGGACACAAATTGCAATAACTCTATTTGGCTAGCAACGACTCATCTCGGCCTAACAAGTCATTGTACCCTTCCAGGGCATGCGTGATATCCTCTGCATTAACCTTCATGCCCTGCAAGGGTAAAGGCAATGGTCGAATATCACGCTCTCTGCCTCCCCTGCGTGATGTCCTCTTCATCAACCTTCATGCCCCGAAGGGGTACTAAGGGGCTCGGCTTAGGGGGTCTTTTCTTGAAATCCGGTATGATGGAAACGATGGTGCGAGTCGTTTGCCTGGAGAAGGTATGACCGAAGATAAAAGAATAGAAAACAGAAGGAAAAAGGACCGGAGAACCCAGGAAAGAAGAGATGCCGAGAGGAGGTTTGTTTTTTCGATCGATTATTTAAATGCCTGTTTGCCAGCATTGTTATTCTGGTAGCTGTTTGGGTTTATATTTTTACAGGATAGAAATTAATGATGAAACAGACTAGAAAGAAAAAGAAAGCTCTGCCTAAAAAAGTCAAAAAGGTCAGGAAAGAGTCGGCAAAGAAAAAGCAGTCCGACGATCAGCAGGAACTGACCCGCATATGGGACGAAGATCTCTGTGAATAGAGAAATATTCATATTTTAGAGGGTGATAACTGAGGAAGTTTCATACAGTTTGTGTCCTTTTTTGTAACTTAAGGCCTCTCCCTCGCAACCTCCCACTCCCTCCTTTTTTCTCGGATCTAAAAACATACGATTTATTTTCAATGACTTAAATGCTTTTCTGCTACAGGGTTTCCTTGTTGGCATACAACTTGCTATTTAATAGTTTATGTGTGCCCGCAAATGGGTACCACAAGCTGATGACCCGCCCCAGGTTTGGAAGTTTAGAATCTATAGAGTTCAGTTAGGTGAAACATGAAAACAACTGTGAAGGATTTAATTAAAGAGGACCCAAGCTGGTTTGTAGAACAACTTAGGAAAGTCCGGGCTTTTTCAGTCCTTTCCGATAAGGAACTGAGGCATGTCGTTTCACAAATGAGAATTTTCAATTTTAAGGCCGGGGCGACGATTGTGAATCAGGGGGAAGCGGCGAATTTGTTTTTTGTAGTTCATAAGGGCACAGTCGAAGTATCCGTGAAGAAATGGTTTTTGGGGGGAAAACAAGTTGCCCTCCTCGACTCTGGAGACTTTTTTGGTGAAAGCGCCCTGGTCTCAAATTCCAAGCGAAACGCTACCGTCATAGCAAAGACAGATACTGCATGTTTTGTTCTACTCAAACCCAGTTTTAAATTCATGCTGCAACAAAACCCGCTTTTCAAGCAAAATATGAAGGCGGTCTTCTCACGGCGAAAGCTGGAATTGAAAAACGCCTAACCAGTGAGCCGGTGGCAACTGCAACAACTATTTACCCCTTCGGGGCACGAAGGCTAAGGTTAAATATCACCTCTGCCAGCAACGATGCTCTCGGCTCAACGAGTCTCTGCTATCTGCCTCTCCCGCTAAAGGGGTTAGGGTGAAAGCTAGGGATTTTAAGGAGGGTTAGATATTGCCAGCGTTAGGCAGACCTCTTCCCCTGATCAGGAGAAGCATTTCTTTTCTTTGGTGTCTGGCACGTTCTTTTTCTTTAGCCATTTTCCATGATTGTGAGATGCAATCTGCGTAAGGCTCGGTTTCTTCT
>Ga0114996_10006892_pt1 | contig 12995 bp, 15 predicted proteins | sample ArcticOcean_MG_C_4_FD_87039 | JGI IMG/M metagenome (GOLD analysis project Ga0114996, IMG submission 87039) | Marine microbial communities from western Arctic Ocean - ArcticOcean_MG_CB4_134 | ecosystem: Environmental > Aquatic > Marine > Oceanic | place: Arctic Ocean: Canada Basin | collected... | reverse complement strand
CTTGATGATGTTCACTTGGCTCCTCCTTTCGATGAAGGTGTCGTTGTCGTCCAGAGTTTCTTCTTGCCGCAGTGTATGTATAGGCATTATAAAGGGTCTTTTAGGTTGTCCGGTCAAGCGCTGTAGGTGTGGTTGGCGCGGCCTGGCTGTGCGATACGCGGGCGCCCGGATGCCGTGATAGCGCACCAGGTTGAGCCGGGGCGGTGGGAGGGGGTGGCGCCGACGCAGATGCACGTTTCGGACAGGTGGTCCTGGGCCCGGCAGGCGAGCTTGCGCGTCTCTGCCCGGTCCCCCATTTCGAGGCGATACAGATATATGCCGCTGGCCAGGCCGCGACCATCGTCGTGGCGGCCGTCCCAGCGCACGACGTAATTGCCGGCCTCGCGCCAGCCGCTGGCCAGCGTGGCCATCTTCTGGCCCGCCAGATTGTAGACGCCCAGCTCGACGGCGCGCCGCTGCGCTAGGGCGAAGCGGAACACGGTCTGGCTGTTGAAGGGGTTGGGGTAGTTCTGGCGCAGGGCGAAGTGGGTGGGCTGACCCGGCGCCAGGGATTCCTGGATGAAGGTCCCGGCGCCCGCCTGGTCGGCGGCAAAGCAGTAGAAATAACCGTTGCCGCCGGTGGTGCGTAGATTGCTCTGGCTGCAGCCTCTCGAGTTGTGTGCCGAATTCCACGACGTCGGGTTGTCGCCGCGCCCTGGCGGTCGTGATGGCCCACCTGGGCACTGCCGGCATCGCTGCTGGTCCAGTTCTGGCAGGTCAGATCCCCCTCGCCGGGAGGCGCCCTTGAGGGTCATGTAATATAACCAGTACTTCGCTTTGCAGCCCTGAAAGACGCGGGGGTGAACTTGCGGCCGGCCGCGGCCGCCAACGCCATTTCCCTGGCCAAGTCGCTGTAGCCGGTCAACTCTCAAGCCGCCCAATAACCTCATAAAAGAAATCCCGTGACCAAATGTCGAGACTGCGCCGATCGCGCACGAATCGCACCATATCGTCCCGGGCCTGATCGACATCGAGCTGGTCCACCGCCTGGCCCAGTAAGCCCACCATCCGCTCCTTGGTCAAAGGCGTCGCGTCCGCGTAATCACCCGACTGCCGCAGCCGCGCCTCCAGGTGGCCCAGCCGCACCTGCGGATGGCGGCCGGCGTACCACACCAGATCATACCAATCCCGTCCTTTAACGCGCCTCTGCCACTTGCGGCAGAGGATAGCGTGCAGCTTACCTGCCAGAAGGTCGGGCAGACTATAAGCACGCACGGCAAAAGGGATGGGCCGCAGCAGATAACGGCTCTCGGTCTCGAAACCATCGGGGGGATCGGTGTCGACTTCGAGTTTGATTCTCAGCGCCGCACCGGGATGAAAACCGGGCAACAGCGCTTCGTCGGCCTCGATCACCAATAACTGATCGAGCGTATTGGCCTTGAGAAAGGCCGACTCGATCGCCGTCTGGCGGGTCTTCTCCCGCTGCTGGAACTCGACGCGAAAACCAAAACTCCCGATTTCGCGCAACAGCGCCTCACCGTAGGGCCCGAGCGAAAACTCCGGGTCGGGCGCCAGCAGGGAGAAGTCGAGGTCTGCGGAATAGCGGTCTAAACCGTAGAGCAGGCGCAGCGCTGTGCCCCCATAGAAGGCGGCGTGCTCGAAAAACTTGCCGCGCCAGAGACCGAGCAAGGCCAACTCTTGGAGTATCTCCCGCAACGCATTGGCATAATCATCGCGCCTCTGGCAGGCGTAGCGGTCGAGCATGGTGCGAATGGCCTCATGCATGGCTTTGCCCTCTCAGCGTTTGCAAATAGCGCACCAGCCGATGGATCTTGCGCGCGTCGTAGGCTCTTGCCACCGCTTCGAGGCGATCGTTGTCCAAGCCGACCAAACGCGCCGGATCAAGCCGCAGATCATCGATCAGATACGGCTCGTAGTCCCCCAGGCGAGTGCCGTCGAAGCGCTTGTCGGTCCAGACTTTGTCGACCAGTGCCTTTTCCGGCGAAGCCATTAGAAAGGATAAATCCCCGTGTTCTTCGAGACCAACCCCCACGGCATAACGACTGCGACTCAAACAGCGATAGGAGAAGGGGCCAAAGGGCGTTGTGAAGGTGCGCGAACGACCTACAGTTACTGAGGTGACCAAATCGACGCGCTCCGGTAAAAGCCCGTGATGGCTCAAAGCGTAGTCCAGACTCACATAGGAAGGACCGTGGATCAGATTGGCCAGTAGTTCTCGGCTGATCGGTGCCCGTCGATAAGGCTCGCCAAAGGTGTACAAACCTTTTCTAATGCGAATGATCTCGCCGGTGGCCAACAGTCTGCCGATTTTGTCGCGCGGTTTGTGGAATGGGGATAAACAGGCGATTAGCTGCTGATAATCGAAGACATCCCGATCGATCTGTTGCCGTAACGGTGCCGTTCTAACCATCTAAATCCACAATAATCTACATTAATGTCCATTTTTAATGGACATAGTATACTAAAATTGTATTTCTTCGTCAAATTCATCTTCAATAGGGTGGTGGGTCGTTATGGTTTTGGAGAAGGTGGGTGGTATGTCCGATCACCAATACCGACCGGCGCTACCAGACCAACTCCACCCCATACGCCGCGAACGCCGGGTCCTTCGTTATAATCGGCATCTCCTCGATCACACTCTGGGCGATGAGCATCCGGTCGAAGGGGTCGCGGTGATGCGCCGGCAATGCGCCGGCCTTGAGTGCGTGCTCGATCGATACGGACAGCGGCATCATATGCGCCCGCTGCAATAGGTCGCCAAAATCCCGCACGATCTCTCCCGCCTCGGGCAGCTTGCCCAATCGGTACTTGGTGCTAATCTCCCAGGCTGAAGCACTGCTGACAAAGAGCTCGTTATCGGGGTTGCCTATGACAGTGCGCGAAGACGCCGACAACTGCTCGTCGTCGACCATCCACCACAACAAGACGTGCGTGTCGAGCAAATATCTCATTGTCCCCAGGCGTCCAGTTCGTCGGCGGGCAATGGCTCGAAAAAGGCCTCGGTGATCCGCCCTTTGGCCAGACCTGGTTGGCGCGGACGCCGGTGTTCGAGCGGACACAGCAGCGCATAGGGTTTGCCGGCCTTGGCCAGAATGATTTCCTCGCCGGCATGGGCGCGGTCGATCAGGCGCGAAAGATGCGTTTTGGCTTCGTGGACATTGACGATGGTGGGCATAAGGTCTCCTTATATTCATTAGTATACTTAGCTTAGTTAACTAAGTCAAATATGAAATCTGAAATACAGGAATCGCAGTCCTAAAAACAGGACCGCCGTTGTCCTTGATCGACTGGGCTGCAGATCTTCGCGGGCAATATCAAGCGGATTTAGGGTCTATAGCCCGACCTCGGCGCCGCTGCGTTGGCCAGAGACTTTGTAAGTATGAAATCAATTTCTATACTTACTACATCGGAGTACTTGTTATATGACAGAGGTTGCGGGATTTGGCCCGCGGAGGGGATAGATGGAGCAACGACTGAGTCGATTGGTCGACTCGAACGAATTCCAATACGGCATTCTCGCCGTGATTGTGTTGGCCGCGTTGTTGGTCGGGTTAGAAACTTCGCCGGAGTTAGTCGCTAGGTACGGGGAGTTACTGCATGGCTTGGACGCTTTGGTGCTGTGGATCTTTGTCGCCGAGGCCGTGTTAAAAATCGCGCGCCACGGTCGGCGCGCCTACCGCTATTTTGGCGATCCTTGGAACGTCTTCGACTTTTTTATCGTCGTCGTGTGTTTTATGCCCATCGGCGGCCAGTATGCGCCGGTGCTGCGCTTGGCGCGCGTGCTGCGGGCCATGCGCTTGGTGACGGCGGTGCCGAGGCTGCAATTGCTGGTGGGCTCGCTGCTCAAGTCCATTCCGTCGCTAGCCTACGTCGGATTGCTGCTCGTTGTGCTGTTTTATATTTACGCCGTCATGGGCGTTTTTATGTTTCGCGGCAACGACCCAGTCCATTTTCAGGACCTGTCGACGGCGCTGCTGACCTTGTTTCGAGTGGTGACCTTGGAGGACTGGACGGACGTGATGTACATCCAGGTCTACGGCAGCGACGCCTACCCGGGCTATAGCGATTACGCGCGAGCGCATTTGCGCGAGATGTCGCAGGCGATGCCGACATTGGGTGTAGTCTATTTCGTGTCCTTTGTGCTGATCGGCACGATGATTATGCTCAACTTGTTTATCGGCGTGATTATCAACTCGATGGACGAGGCGCAGGCCGAGGGCGAGGCCGAGGTGCGGCGCAAACACATCGAGCGCGATGGTGAGATTAGCGTCGGCGACGAAATTCGCTTGGTGGAGGAAGAGTTGGAGAGGACGGTGCGGTGCCTGGGCGAATTGCGTCGGCGCGCTGCCGGCGATAAAAAGTAGACGATTTGTCACCGCGATAATTTTACGACAATAAAGGCGTAGTCGGCCTGTAGGTCGAAGGCGACGTGGGTCGAGCACACCCGCTTAAAACACTTAATGCTTTCTCCCAATGACTATGACTGAATCCGCTCTCGACCTCAAAGACGTGCTTTCTATGGGTATTGACGTGCATAAAACATTATATCTTTTTTTCTCTGCAAGGATACCGAAATAAAAATCATCGACCGCCTCACGCTGAGAGCGGCCCCTGAAGGAGGAAATACATGACCCAGAACTGGCATCGCGACGACGGCCCCTGCATCGAACTCGGCGCCGAGGGCGCCTTCGACGACATGCACCTCTTTGGCCCCTGCGTCGCCTTTGAAGACGGCACCTTTTTTATGTGGTACAGCGGCTCGCGCGGCACCGTCGACGACCGCGGCCGCACCGACAATCGCGCCTTTACCCTGGGCCGGGCCACCTCTGAAGACGGCATCCACTTTAGCAAGGACCCGCGCTCCCCCGTCTGCCGCCTCGAAGGCACCCGCTCGATTTTAACGCCGACCCTCCTCCGCCACCCCGACGGCTCGCTTTGCCGCGAGGACGGCCGCCTGCGCCTGTGGTTTGCCTCCTGCGACTTCCCCGCGGGCAACCGCCTGCACACCCTGCACGAAACCACCAGCGAGGACGGCATCAACTGGACGGCCCCCTCCGACGCGCAACTCGAAAACGCCTACGCCCCGACCCTGCTCAAAGAGGGCGAGCGCTATAAACTCTGGTACACCGACGTCGAGGCCGATCCCTGGTCCATCCGCTACGCCGAGAGCGGCGACGGCCGCGCTTGGGAAGTCGCCCCGGACCCCGTCGTCGTCCTCGACCAATCCTGGGAACGCCAGCGCCTGGTCTATCCCACCGTCCTCAAAATCGACGGCCGCTACTGGATGTGGTACGGCAGTTACAGCCAGCACGGCGGCGAGGAAATGAAAACCGCCCTCGGCTGCGCCTACAGCGACGACGGCATCACCTGGCAGAAGGACCCCGACAACCCCGTCTTTGGCCCGGACCCGTCGCGGGCCTGGGAATCCCATTACACCACTAGCCAGTCCGTCCTCCGCCTGGCCGGCGGCTCGCTGCGCATCTGGTACGCCGCGCGCCCGGCGCCCCCGTTCGAACACAAGTATTTCGCCGTCGGCACCGCCCGCTGGAAAGACGCCCCGTGATCATAGTGGTCTGGATGGATCATAAATTGGTGCCTATTACAAGATGACCAATGCACAGAACCACGGCCTGCGCCAAGACCTGAAGCGCATCCTCGGGATTACTCGGGATCGCTGCGATCTGGTGTCTCAATCCCGGGGCGAGATCGAGCGGGATGGCGTGGTGATCGAGAAATGGATCTGGACGAGCGAGCCGGGCTCGCGCGTTTCGTGCATTCTCTATCGACCGGCCGATCCGGTGGGCCGGATGCCGGCGGTGGTGATTACGTGCGGACACGGCGGCAGCAAGAGCCAGTGGCAATACGTCTACGTGGGGCAGCTCTACGCGAGGATGGGACTGGCGTGTTTGGTCCTGGATCCGGTGGGAGAAGAAGAGCGTCATATTTCGGGCGCAATGGGTACGAGGGCCCACGATCCGGAGCTGGTCCACGACGCGGCGGATCGGGCCGGGCGGCTGATCATGGGCAAGCTCGTGTTCGATACGATGCGCGGCATCGACTTCCTGGCGAGTCGAGACGATATTGATGCGAGTCGTATTGGTGTTGCGGGCAATTCGTTGGGTGGGGCGAAGGCGACGTGGATGTTGGCCCTGGATACTCGTCTGAAGCTGGCGCTCGTCTCGGGTTGGGCCGTCTGTGACTATATGACCGAGACCGGGAAGTTCTGTACCCGAGTGCCGAATCAACGCCTTCGCGAGCGCTGCGATTGGCCGCAGTTTCTCTCCCTGGCAGCACCCCATTGCGCGGTGTTGTTTCTAAACGGAAATGCGGACACGATTATCGACCGCGAGGGTGACAATACCGCGTGGGAGGGAACGCGCAGGGCCATCGCAGATGCATCTGCGCACTTTGCAGAGGGTCGCCTGGGCTGCTGGTTTGAATCGGGTGGAGGGCATCGACCCTACCACTGTTACAAAGTTGCGCTCGAGTGGATTCATCGCTACCTGGGCACGCCGGGCTGGACCCTGGATCAGATCCGCAGTCTGCCGACTGTGAACTCCGGCGAGTGGTGCGATGGGGAGGGGATCAAGCTGGAGAAGCTCTACGGCACTGAGTTGCATCAGCGAGGTGCCACGCTACCCGATCTGGGACTTGCCCACATCCCGCGCGAAGACCTTGCCTGCCTTCGTGTCGACGAAATTGGGGACCCGCAATACACACTCGAAGGATGGCTTGCGAAGATCGAATCGAGCTAAGTCGTGCCAACTATCTATGTAACTCATTGTGCTCAGAACTTCAGCAAGTCCACCACGGTACGACCTGGATTGCGTCATCTTTGCCAATTACGTGATCGGCGGTATAGATAATCCTTCCTCCGGTAGCGGAATTTCCCTTTAATTTTAACCACCGATTGATACCATCTCTGAAGCTGGGCGAAAACGTTTTGGCAGACTTGATCTCTATGGGCAGAAGGCGCGTGCCGAAATCCACGATCAAATCGATCTCGTTGCCGGTCTTGTCGCGCCAGAAATACAGAGGCGAACTCTCCCCTATGTGGGCAATCCATTGCCTATGGAGCTGCATTCTCGGAGACATCGATCTCGCCCGAAATGAAGATGTCTTCGAGAGAGGTATCCGGACGACGACCGGCCAATTCGGTAAAGCTGAAAGGGAAAAGTTTGAAGGTAGCGATGCGGCCGGCCAGCGACTGCGAGATTTTTCCCATCAGTAGAGACTGATGGGAACCGGTGAGCACGTACTGGCCGGGATCGGCGTTTACATCCACCCGTTCTTGCAAATAGGAAAAGAGCTGAGGAACGCGCTGGATCTCGTCGAAAATGACCGGCGGATCCCAATCGGCTAAAAAACTGCGCGGATCGTCTTCGGCCTGCTGCCGCAGATCCAGATTTTCGAGAGATACGTAAGCGTGCCGGGGGAATAGCTTTGGGGCCAGGGTGGTCTTGCCGCTCTGGCGCGGACCGACGATGGCCAGCACCGGATACTCCTGTGCGACCTCTTCGATAATGGGTTCGAGATTGCGAGCGATCATTAGACAAATTTAATATTGAATTTGTCCAACACGCGCTGGCCGAGGTGCATGTACAACATATGATGGACCGGCTCAATCCATCGTCCCCGAAAGGGTTTGGCGTTCCAATGATGCAGGGGGCACGCAACGTGCTACGGCGGTCACCTTGACACGCGGCCTTGCAGGCCTCTTCATATTAATGGTCCGAATCACCGGCCGTCACCACGAAAGGAGCAACTCATGGCCCCGGTTCGCATTGGTTTCGTCGGCGGTGGCGAACACGCCCGCATGAGCCTGCTGCCCAGTATTCGCCATGCCCTCGGCGGCACGCCCGAGGGACTGCCGGCCCTGGTTGCCACCCATGCCGGCGCCCAACTGCCCCCCCTGCTCGGTGAATTGGTGGCGCTGGCCGAACACAAACGCGGCCACGCCGAGCGCATCGCCGCTTTCCACGGAATCCCCAACATTTACAGTGATCACGAAGAGATGCTGGCGCACGAAGACCTCGACTGCGTCATCGTCTGCCTGCACCCGCGCCTGCAACCCGACGTGGCGATTGCCTGCCTCGACGCTGGCGCCCACGTGTTCGTCGAAAAACCACAGGCCGAGACCGTCGCCGACTCGCTGCGCATCCGCGCGGCGGCCGAGCGCAATGGCAAACAAGTAGCCGTCGCTTTTATGAAGCGCTACTCGGAACCGTACCTGAGGGCCCGCCAGATCGCCCAGCTTGCGGATTTCGGGCCGCCTAGCTTCTACGAAGCGCGCTTCACCTACGCCCAGTACCCCGTCGACGTCTACAACTTCCTCAACGGCTTTGGCATCCACCACCTCGACCTGCCGCGGTTCTTCATGGGAGAGATCGATAGTGTGTACGCCGACCGCGTGTCGCGCGGCGCGGGCCTCGACGGCTACGCGATTACGCTGCGCTTCGCCAGCGGCGCCCTCGGTCTGGTTAACATCAACTGCCTGGAGTCGACGTTTACCAATTGGAGCGAACGTCTCAGTATCTCCGGCGTCGGCAGCAGCGTCCATGTCGAGAATTGGCGCCGCGTCATTGCCTTTGTCGCCGGCGAGAGCGAGATGCGCTACTGGGAGCCGGAGGACATTCAGCCCACCGATGCCGCCAACAGCCTGAACCTGCACGGCTTTGTCGGCGAGATCCGCGATTTTGTTGCCAGCGTTGCCGCAGGGCGCAAGCCCCTGGCCACCTTGCATGACGGCATCGAGGCGATGCGCCTGCAGGAGGCGATCGAGCGCTCGGTGGCCACCGGGCAGCGGGTGCAACTGACGGAGGTTGCGACATGAGCTTCCGCGTCGGCATTGCCGGCTACGACCTGTGGCCGCACACCCTAGCTTTCATCCGCGTGCTGAAAGATTCCGACTTCTGCACTATCGCGGCAGTCTGGGACGAAGACCCCGAAGATCTCGAGCGTCTAGTGAAACACACCGGGGCCCGCGGTTTTGCCGACCTGGGCGAATTCGCCACCTCCGACATAGATGGCGGCATCCTCACGGTGCGCACATCGGAACGGGCCAACGTCTGCGCGGCCCTGGCCGGGGCTGGCAAACACGTGCTCGCCGACAAGCCAATGGCGATGTCGGTAGCCGATTGCCAGCGCATGATTGACGCCTGCGCTGCCGCCGCCGTAACCCTGATGAGCGGTTACAACTTTCGCTACTGGAAGTCGTTCCAGCTGATGAAGGAGATCTGGGACAGCGGCGAGTTGGGCCAGCCCCACCACATCTACTGCGGCTACCCCACCGGGGTGCCGTCGCGCAGCGAAGACGACCACTCGCTGCTGAGCTGGTGGACCGACCCGTCGGCGACGCCGGGCGGGGCCTGGTTTACGCACGCCGACCACGCCATCGACTTCGCGCGCTGGCTCTGGGGCACTGAGGTGGCCGAGGTCATGGGTGACATGCGCAACCTGCGCCACCCCGACTGGCCGAACGAAGACTACGGCGTCGCCCACTACGTCATGGAAGACGGAGCCACCCTGCTGGTGCACTCCGACGGCATCTCACCGGGGGCGCGTTCCCGGCTCGACCTGAATGTGTACGGGACAGACGGAGGCATGATGTTCTCGTGGCGTCCCAAAGCCAACCTGCGGGTCTGGGGCGCGCCGTCCCGCGGCTCGGAGATCGTCGAATACCACCTGGAAGACTCGTGGGACATCGCCATGGGCGCCATGACAAAGGCCTGGATTACGGCGGCGCAGGCGGGCACGCCGCCGCCGCAGAGCGGCCTTGACGGCCTGCGGGTAATCGAGGCGTCACTGGCGGCTTACGAGTCATCGGCACAGGAGAAGCGGGTACGCCTGCGCGACATCCGCGTCGGGGGGCGCGGTTCGACCCTGTAGCCACCACCCGAAGGAGAGAGGCTTAACATGCACAGATCTGCTGTTCTAGGCTGCGGGCCACGGTCGAACGACCACGCCGCCGTCTACGTCGACTTGGATCAGATGGAACTGATTGCGTGCTGCGATCTGGACGCCGAGCGCCGCGACGCCTATGCCGAGAAACACGGCGTCCTCAACCGTTACAGCGATTTGCAGGAGATGCTCGACAAGGAGCAGCCCGACGTCCTGCATATGGTGACGCAACCGCAGTACCGTATCGAAGGCATCCGCGCTGCCGCCGCTGCTGGTGTCAAAGCCGTGATCGTCGAAAAGCCGCTGACCTTGTGGCCTATGGAAGCGCTCGAGATCGCCGAGGTCGCGGCCGACAGCGGCTGCCGCGTCGTCGTCAACACCCAACGCCGTTACTTCCCGCAGTACCCGGCCATCCGCGACCTGATTCGCTCCGGGCGGCTGGGTGAGGTCGACTTCGTACGCGCCAGCACCTGGGGCGGGCCACTGGCCATGGGTCCCCATCTGATGGACTTGGTGCTGATGGTCCTCGATGACCCCATGCCCCAAGCGGTGTGGGCCGCTGCCGAAGGCCTGGAGGGGTACGAGTGGAGCCACGCTGCACCCAGCCACGTGCAGGCTACCTACTGGTTGCCCGGCAACCGGCGGGTGTTTTGGGAGTGTTCGCCACGTGGTTTGGGCGACCGCGCCGGCGCCACCTACTGGATGCACCTCGACCTCGACATTTTCTGCACCCACGGCGTCATCTGGGCGCAGCAGAAGGGCCGCTGGGGATACCAGGTGCGGGGTGAAGCCGAGGTGTTCGACGAGCCGGCCGACTACTTCGAGCAGGCGTACGGCGGCCAGCGGGATTTCACTGCCGCAGTCGGCGCCTGGCTCGATGACGATTCACGCCCTCACGAATGCCGGCTGGAGACCGCGCTGCCGGTGATGTGGGCCATTTTTGCTGCCTTGAAGTCGGCAAAGCTCGGGCACCAGATCACGATGAATACAGACACCGGATTTTTCCTGCGCGCCTCGCGGGAGGGCCGGCCGATCGAGGTGCCGGCCGGGGTGACCGATAACGACCTGAAAGCGCTGCGCAACCAGTTGCCCAGATAGATGACAAACAACCGCTCAGTGTATCTCTGTGCTCAAAACCAATGCGGAGACTGAGGCCGTTTAGTCCGGATCGATTCCAAGGCTGCTGCACAGACTGCTACAATGCGCGCACCTATTTGTGCTGGGATCGGGTTGCCAATCTTGCCGTCGAGCAGATCCAGATAATCGACTACAGAGCGTCCCCAACCGTGCCCACCGATTACCTCATGGCCAGATGATTCTGCGATGGGAACGGGCTGCTCGTCGCGTCGATACAACTGCCCCTTCCACAATGTGCCCTCGGTGCCGTAGACCGCTAGGAATCCACCGCCCATGCCCTCGGCCATGCCGTGACCAGAACAGCCGCTGGTCACATAAACTTTGCCGCTGACGCCATTTTCAAATTGTAGAATAACGATATAACAATCATCGGCTGGAAAGACGGGAATGCTGAGTTTGTTGCTGTAGGCATAGACTTCCGCGACGGGAGAATCGACCGTCCACAGGATGAGATCTAGCGGATGACAGCCACCACCCAGCAGGATATTCTGGGGATTTTCCTGGTCAATACGCCACGGTGTGTGATGCTTGCCCTGGGGCGAATAATGGTACCACATATCGTGAATATAATCACCCTGAACAAAGAAGATGTCACCGATGCCACCGGATTTAGCCAGCAGCGCCATTTCGTGCCAGGGGTGCATATAGCGCATGGTCTGGTCGGTCATGACGTGCAGACCGGTTTTCGCTTGGGCATCTAGGATACGTTGGGCATCGGCCACCGTCGTGGCCAGCGGTTTTTCCACCAGTGTATGGCAGCCGTGCTCTAGTGCCAAAACGGTCTGATCGGCGTGGAGGTGATCCGGTCCTGCCACGACCACCACATCTGGTTGCGTCTGCCGCAGGACCTGGGCGTAGTTGTGTCCAGCTATAGCATCTGGAAACTCTTCGCCCATTTTATCCAATTGCGCCTGTTGGGGATCGGCCAAACCCACAATTTTGCCGCGGCCATCAGCCGCAGCAACTTGGGCAACATGGCGTCCCGCACTGCCGCAGCCACTGATCAACATTTTGTAGCGATTCATGAAATGTTTCCCTCTCTAAACATTCGATTTCTCGTTACACTCGCATCCGCACTATGGGATGGCTTCTTCCTCTAAAAAACGATAGAGACGCGGTCGGTTGGTGCCCAGCAGACGGGCGGCTGCGGCTATATTGCCTTCGGTCTGATCGAGCGCGCGCCGCATCAGGATTTTTTCGGCTTCCACTAGATTGAGAGGCATTTCTTCGGCGGGCGCTGCAGCGAAGACGGGCTCAACGGTATCTGTGACTCTGCCCGCGCTTTGAATAAAGTGCAGGTGGCCCGGGAGAATTTCGCCGCCGGCACTCTCAATCAGGGCGCGTTCGACGATATTTTTAAGCTCGCGGATATTGCCGGGGAAGGCATGGGCCCGGAGCTGTTCCAGCGCGTCGGGGTCGAGTGCGGGCGGCCCCTGACCCATCTCGGCGGAGAACAGGGCGAGGAAATGGTCGACGAGCAGGGGGATGTCCTCGGGACGCTGGCGCAGCGGCGGCACCGAGACGGGGAAGGAGGCGAGGCGGAAGTAGAGATCCTGGCGGAAGGTACCGGCGGCGATGGCAGCTTCGAGGTCGAGATTGGTGGCCGAGACGAGACGCACGTCGACGGGGCGACCCTGGTCGGCGCCGACCGGGGTGATGACGCCGTCTTCGAGCACGCGCAGCAGCTTGGCCTGTAAGTCGGCGGGCATATCGCCTATTTCGTCGAGAAAGAGGGTGCCGCCGTCGGCCAGTTCAAAGTGGCCCTTCTGCGCTGCATTGGCTCCGGTGAAGGCACCTTTGACGTGGCCGAAAAATTGCGACTCGGCCAAATCGGCGGGGATCGCCGAACAGTTGACCGGGAGACACTGTTCGCTGAAACCTAGCGCTTAGGCGGCCTTTTTCAATCTTGCTGGCTCTGGATAAGACATGGGCAACACCTTGATTTTTTGCTGGTCTAG
>Ga0114996_10006891_pt1 | contig 12995 bp, 11 predicted proteins | sample ArcticOcean_MG_C_4_FD_87039 | JGI IMG/M metagenome (GOLD analysis project Ga0114996, IMG submission 87039) | Marine microbial communities from western Arctic Ocean - ArcticOcean_MG_CB4_134 | ecosystem: Environmental > Aquatic > Marine > Oceanic | place: Arctic Ocean: Canada Basin | collected... | reverse complement strand
CAATCATTCAACTGCCCCCGAAATATCGTCCTCTTTCTCGAAGCCCAGTACGGTTACATTGGAGTCGATGCCGTCTACGACCCCCAAGCGAAACGTTACGTCAAAGCGGTGAGATGCTGAGCTAACTCTTACCACTGTGGAGATTCCGCCAGCAGGCGACAAAAGCAAGGGCAAAGCACACAAGCGTTACGAATTCGGCGGCAAGGCGAACGTGGCGACAGAAGCGGAAATTCCATATCTAACGATGAGCCACCCAGCTCGGGAATACGGGCAATCCGCACCGCATCAGCCACCGTGTGCCGGTTGGGATTGCTACCACCGCTGAGGGTCACCACCAATTCGTGGCCGCACGGCCTCACCTTCGCCGGGTCACCTAAACATTGTGGCTAATGGTGATCGTGATCGTGATCGTGTTCATATTGTTTTCCATGCGCGCAGGGACCCGTTGCTCCCTCCCCAACTGTATCGAGGTCGACCAGATTGCTGTCTCCAATGCCATACAGCAAGTCATGTACGATCTTGCCGTCGAACATGGTGCCCAGGACCTTGGTCTTCGGGATGTCTTCGGCGTCGATCTCAAACAGATTTTGACTCAGTAGAATTATGTCGGCCTTCTTACCAACCTCGATGGAACCGATCTCGTCTTCAATGCCGAGCATCTTCGCGCCGTTGATCGTGTAGCCCTGGATCGCTTCGGCGAGTGTGAGTACTTCATTCTCCGGAGGCAGCGTCCGATCCGCCGAGGCGAACTCTTTAATAAGGTTCTTCGGAACGCGACGATGCATCGCGACATATATGTTGTTGAAGGGATTGACTCCATTCTTGAAACCGCCAGGTGTGGCAGGCCAGTCGGAACCAAGGGCGACGATCGCTCCGCCGTTGATCCAACTCCGGAAAGGGGCCTGGAGCGTGTCATTGCGCTCTTGGCCGATGAGCTCAACGTAGGAAGGTTGCTGATTGGCCCAGTTCGACGTTGTCTGCACGATGACGTCTAATTCGCCGAAACGTTTGCGGTCTTCAGGTTGCACCATCCACGCATGCGTGGCGATGAAGCGTGTCTTCTCATCGCCGGACTGACGCAACGCTTCGGCGGCGTCGAGTGTTTCGCGAACCGCCCAGTCTCCGATGCAATGTATGACGGTGCCGTGACCCATTTTGGCAGCACCCATGACAAGTCTTTGTAACGTCGCCTGGTCAAAATAGAGCGATCCACGATCACCGGTCGTCAAGTACGGCTCGAGCATGGCCGCCTTTTGATTCTCTATCACGCTATCTTCGGAAATTTTGAGCGTATCGAACCAGGCATGCTCCGACCTGTACTTCTTGGCATACCTCGCTTGCACCTCAAGCGCCGTCTGGGCCACGGTTGGGGTGTTGACGAAATGGGTCATGCTCAGCCGTAACGGAAGCTTGTCCTGCGCATCGAGATCGACGATCGCCTGGAGTCCAACCTCGGTGACGATCGGGTTTCCCATGTCCATTGCCGACGTGAATCCAAATTCCGTAAGTCCATCAAGCACCCCAGGGAGTGACGATTGGATCGCGTTGGAGGTGATCGCCTCGATGGCGATGATGACAGGTATATGGGCAGGGCTACCCTTGATCCATCCGGTAGCTTCGCCGTTTTCATCACGGACGTATTCGCCCCCCGGAGGATCTTTGGTCTCTTTAGTAATGCCTGCCACTTCCAAAGCCTTCGAATTGACCCACACCGAGTGGATCGTGTGATCCATCAGTAATACAGGGCGATCCGGCACCACCTTGTCAAGCAATTCTTTGTTCGGCCCCTTGGCATCAAACAGGAAGGCATTGTAAGAGGCCCCGAATAGCGTCTTCTTCTCCCGGTTCGCGTCTGCGTACTCCTTGAGTTTGCGCTGCACATCATCGATAGAATCGGTCATCGTCAACGTCAACCCCGAGGATGTCGCCGCCCCAAGCATGAGATGTATGTGCGATTCAACGAAGCCGGGCAATACGAGCCGGCCCTCGAGATCGAGCGACTCGGTACCGACTCCGACGAATGCCTTGGCACCGTCATTGTCGCCAACATAGACAATCTTGTTTCCATCGACCGCAACGGATTGGGCCCAAGGCTGGTCTTCGTTGACGGTGTATATTCTTCCGTTCGTTAAGACGAAGTTGGAGGATTTTTGTGTCGACATTGCTTCCGCCTTTAACTGACTCGACTCTTTGTCAGAGGCAACATCGTTGCGATCAGAACAGCCAGACAGTGTCAGTAAATAAAATGGTAGAACGAAGAGTAATTTGCCTGTAACGGGACTTCTCATGGCGGAGCCGCCTCCAGCATGATGGAATGAAATCTGTAGATTGACTCTCTGGCATCTTATGCGTTTATATCTTCACTCCAAGTAGCCTAAGGCGGAGCGCGTGCCAAAATTCTTGGTCCCGATGACCTGCCACATACCGCTGCGCCAACGCACCGAGAAAAGCCGATTTTAACACGGAGTGGCCGCTGTCCCCCACCTTCTCCCAGGTCACCTTCGATGCTTTTGCACAATTATGGCGCCAGAATACAATGAACTTGTGTTTTAACTTTTAATCCCCGGTGTGGGCGGTGACGGCCACACCCACCATTAGCCAAACTCAGCAGTGTGCTGCAACCAGTGCTTAAACGAGCAAGTTGGACTTTACTGACCACAGTTGAGGTTGTCGCGTCACTCTTGGTATTCCCAAGTGCGCTGCCGTGGATGATTGCCGCATGGATCATGTTGCATTCAATCTTCGTTCTTCGTGGTTGGCCCGGTTGGTTTCCGCTTGTAGCGTGCTGTGCCATCGTCATTGTTAAGCGGCCCTATTGGCCGACGAGCTTAATCATACTTGTTGGCATTATGGCGGTTGTTGCAGCGTTCCGAGCCCTCGGTACAAAACAGCTACCTCGAATACAACGCGAACTGGCGTGGAGCGGTATTACTGTTCTTTGTATTAGCTGGACACTGTTTGCGATCGATTGGACGGCTACGTCGCAATCGCGTCGTGATGTAGCCATGGACTCCTCACGGCCAGTCATTTGCATCGGTGATAGCCTTACGGCATTTGGATATCCTGATGTTTTGTCAACGCAGATTACGGTTCCCGTCATCAATTTAGGTGTTGACGGCCTCACGACTACCGACGCGATTGGAATGATTGGAAAAATTCAATCAGCCGAACCCCAAGCCGTAATCATCGAACTTGGTGGTCACGATTACCTCAAGAAGCGATCCCGTTCGGAGACCGCCACAAACCTCACGACAATCATTGACGCGTGCCACGGTGTGGACGCGAACGTTGTGATCATGGAGATTCCTCGAGGCTTTATTACAGATCCATTCAGTGGTCTGGAACGCGAATTGGCTAGAAAACATGACCTCGAGTTGATTCCTGATGGGGCAATTCGCAAACTAATCCTTTGGAGTAAATATTCACCACTAGGAATGTGGTCTGATTCATCCAGCCACCTCAGCGACGATGGGCTCCATCCGAACCAACGTGGCAATAAACATTTGGCAAACTGCGTTGTCAGCACTCTAGTCAAGATGTACGGAGAAAAGATCGTCAAGCCAGAATAGCCGCCAACAAGTCGTGGCCGCACGGCCCGGCTTTGCCGGGTCACCTTCGATGCTTTTGCACAATTATGGCGCCAGAATACAATGAACTTATGTTTTAACTTTTAATCCCCGGTGTGGGCGGTGACGGCCACACCCACCATCCGATCGAGTCTTCGCCGGTCGGTGGCATCGCTCGAGACACTCGGTTACGATTTGGCCGAATCGAACTTATGGAGAAGTTGCGTTCGGCAGACCCCGCTGATTAAGGAGTACCTGATGGCACAAACGCGCACATTTTTCCGAATACTCCTTTTGGCGCTGCTTGCGGGGGTCCCCTCTTTCACAGCGGCAGTCGGTCCTGACAGAAACTTACATTCGGTCCTTCAGCAAACGGTTGAAGACCTCCGAATCAGTGAGGGCAAGCCGTGGGGTGTCATCGTTTCCGGACTTGCTGCCGCGGCAATCACCGATGCCAACGGTGCCAAGCAAGTCGTAGCGGTCGCTTCCGGGGCCGCTGATCCTCCCGGAGACATCCCCTTAAAAACAGGAGACCGATTCCATATCGGCAGTATCACCAAGTCGTTCACTGCCGCACTGATCATGCAACTGAATCAAGAAGGGAAACTTTCGCTCAACGAACCGATTGAGAAGTGGATCCAATACCCGAATGGCAGCAACATCACCATCAAGATGTTGCTCGGTCACACCAGCGGAGTACCCAACCATACGGATAATCCTGGCCACAAACCGACCAACACTCCACTGCAATCAATCGCCCTCTCGGCCCAACAAAAGCCCGTTTTTGCACCCGGAACCAGTTGGTCGTACAGCAACACGAACTACATTATTTTGGGAGTTATCGCAGAAAAAGCAACTGCTTCGACTTGGCAGAAACAACTTGAGTCCCGCTTTTTTGAACCACTCGCTTTAAGCGATACCTACGTCTGGAACGGCAAGGCAGTCGCCAAAACCGTAACGGGATCGCGGCTCAACTGTGGCTATCCCGGCGAACCGGACTGCGTCGAACAACCTGGCTTTAAAATCATCCCGGAAACTGCCGGCGCAGACTGGACGGTCGCTTGGTCGGCAGGCGCGATCGTTTCCACGCCCACCGATGTGGCCCGCTGGATGCGGGCACTGGTGAGCGGCAATGTACTTGATGCCGAACATCGGGCGTTACTGACCACGCCCACAAGAGAGTCGGTCAAAGTGCTCGCAAACAAGCCGCCCTACGGCACCTTACGGTGGACCGGCGGCAGCCTCGGCCTGCTCCGCTTCGAGATTGAAGGAGTGGGTGTGGGATGGGGCACTCGGGTGCCATCAATGGGTTCGTCTCCAACGTAGCGCACATGACGGGCAGCGGCCAAACCGTATCGGTCCTCTCAAATTTCGAAAATACCAATTCCCGCGTGGCACTCGGGCAACTATCGCACAATCTTCTCCGATTCGCTCGATGGGCTGACGTCCGTCGCACGGGTCCATGATGGAGAGCCGCCGGTGTCCCAGTATTCCACTTGAATCTAACGCGGAGTACGTTCGTTCGTCGTCCGGGCCTCAATGGACCAGCGCATCCATCATCTGCCGAACGGCGATGCCATCAGAAGTTCCCCACATTCCCGCGATACTATACACGTTTCACTTCTCCTTCTATCTCTTTCAGTTGCGGTTCAACAAGCCTTGCTCTCTAAGGAAATCGCGGGCGACGTCATCGGGCAACCGACCCTTCTCGTCCACCTCATAATTCAGTGTCTGCATCGTATTGTCGTCGAGGGCGCCGACAAGCCGCGCAAGAACGGCGCGGACTTCAGGGTGATCTCGGAGAAACTTCGAACGAATCACCGGAGCGGCGAAATACGGCGGCAAGAAACGGCGGTTATCGGCCAGAGGCTGCAAATCATAGGCGGTAATTCGACCGTCGGTCGTGAACGCACTGATCACGTCAACCTCGCCCTTTTCCACAGCTTGATACATCAAGGACGGTTCCAGGTCGCGCACATCAGCAAAGCCAAATCCGTATGCTCTGCGTAGAGCCGGATAACCATCTGCACGTTCGGAGAACTCCGCTGTGAAGCCTGCTCGTAGCGTATCGGCCGACGTCGCTAGATCTGAGATCGTCTGCCATCCTTTGTCGCGGGCAACGGACTTGCGAACGGTCAGTGCATAGGTGTTTTTGAATCCGAACGGTTCAAGCCATTCAAGGTCAAAATGTTCCTTGTATTCCGTACGGACCATGTCGAAGACCCTGTTGGCGTCGGATTCTACCGGCCGCTTGAGGACGGTCACCAAGCCCGTTCCAGTGTATTCGGCGTAAAGATCGATCTCACCCGCTGCCAGCGCTTCGTGGCAGATCATCGTCCCGCCGAGGTTGAAGCGACGATCCACAGCCAAATCGGTATGGGCCTCAATCATCTGCGCCATCAGATCGCCAAGAACGAGTTGCTCAGTGAAATTCTTACTACCAATGCGAATCGTTTTGCCCGGATGGTTTGCCGCTACCAGACGACTTCCGAACGCCGCGTAGATGCCCAGCGCGACGAGAAGCAACGGCATCGCCAGGGTGATGGGCTTTAGCTTCGCTTTGACGCTGTGCTTCTCCCGCTGTCGCACTGGTACCATCCCCCAGGCCGCCGCGGCAATCACGACGTCGACAAGCACGGCCAGTAGCGCGGCCGGGATTGCACCCAGTAGAATCAGTTGCATGTTGGACAGTGCGAGTCCGCGGTTGATGAACTGTCCCAATCCACCGGCACCGATGAAGGCGGACAATGTGGTGATCCCAACCCCGACAACGGCCGCAGTCCGAATGCCGGCAATTATGACAGGCATCGCTAGCGGAAGTTGCACCATCCTGAGCTGTTGCAGGCGCGTCATGCCGATGCCGCGAGCCGCTTCAACAACCTCGGGAGGAACGCCCTCAATACCGGTGACCGTGTTGCGCACGATCGGCAACAACGCATAAATCGTTAACGCGATGATCGCTGGCACAGCGCCGATCTTGTCGACCAGTGCCAACAGAATTGCCAGCATTGCCAAGCTGGGGACCGTCTGAATGATGCCAACACCAGCCAGCACGGACGCTCGCAACCAGTGCCTTGTTGAGGCCAGGATTCCAAGCGGCAAACCGATGGCAATCGCCAATCCGGTCGAGACGCCGGTGAGGATCAGATGTTGGCCGGTGAGAAGCCAAAGTTCGGGCAGTCGCTCGGCGGCGAAATTCAGCCATTCCGACACAGATTGCAGCCAACCGGCCCCCATCAATCTGCTCCCTGAAAGGCAGCCAATTGTCGGGCCGGTTTCTCGAAGAGTTCACGCACAAAAGGAGTCGCGGGATCGGTTAACACCTTCTGAGGCGTGTCCACCTGCTGCAGTCGGCCATCGTGCATCACGGCGATCCGGTCGGCCAGCGTTAGGGCTTCGAAGATGTCGTGCGTGACAAAGACGGTTGTTTTTCTGAGGCGTTTACTGAGCGATTTCAGTTCCTGTTGAAGCGAGTCTCTCGTGATTGCGTCCAGCGCACCGAAGGGCTCATCCATGAGTAAGTATTTGGGATCGGCCGCCAGAGCCCTCGCCACACCGATCCGCTGCTGCTGACCTCCGGAAAGCTCATCTGGAAACCGGTCGGAGAATTCGTCTGGTGGCAGACCAACCAATTCCATGACTTCTCGGACTCGCTGCTTGCGCTTGTTCGCCGACCATCCAACGAGTCTGGGGACGATTTCGATGTTCTGGATGACCCGGTAATGCGGAAATAAACCAATCCCCTGAAAGACATAGCCGATGGTGCGCCGCAGCATCACAGGGTCTTGCCGGGTTACGTCCCGCTCATCGACATGGATCGTGCCGTTGGTTGGCTCAATCAGTCGGTTAATCATCTTCAGAGTCGTTGACTTTCCGCAGCCCGACGAACCCAGAAGAACCAGCGTTTCGCCGTCATTCACGTGGAGCGATAACTCGCGGACGGCATACGATTGACCGCCATCGAACGATTTACTGACTCCGTCGAGGACGATCATCGTGTAGTCCTTCTGGTTGCGTAGTTAGAACTCCCCGCAACCTCTTATTCGCCCTGTAGCGATTCCAGAAGGTCGTAATCCAAATCCTTCAGTTTCTTGGCAATGACGGCCACATAGAACAACGGCTCGCCGCTGATCGAGATTCGGTGCTGGTAGCGGCGATAACAGAGTGTCTGGATGAAACCGTCTCGATTGAGCCTCCGGATCAACTTACTGAAGCCGCTATCGTCCTGTTCGCGGAGAAAACCTTCCTTCAGATTGAACGCGAGCCAGCCAGGAGTGGCGATCAGATCGAGCGCTTTGGCGAAGGCCAGCGGTGGGATATCGCCGAAGCCGAGCGCAGCCACTGTCGTTAGGCAGTTTGCATCTGCTCGTCGCAGCCTCTCCTCTTGGACCTCCGATAAATCGGTCAGATCCGTGACCCGGTAGTCTTCGTAGACATCGGGTCGGTCGCGATTCGTCGCTTCTTTCGCTTCCGGAATAATGTCAATCCCGATGATCGATCGGACACCGAGATCCTGCAATTCGTCTCCCACCATTCCGTTGCCGGCGCCCACGTCGAGCACACGAAAGTCTTCCAAGCGTTCTCCAGACTCGTGAACCACGCTCTCGAGCAGGTTCGAGATGTAGCTGGGAGAACAGCATTCCAGGCGGTCGTAAAAAAGCTCCTCATAGAGGCCAGGAGTGCGGAATACGGCCGCATAGTCGTGAAAGCGGATCCGGCGTTTCTCGCCCCTCGCGACGATCTCACACCGTTCTTCGTCCTGTTCGACACCATTAATTGTATCGATAAAGCGAATGTCATCGACTTCGCTGTCAATTTGCTCCAGTCGGTTTTGCCAAATGACGTCCGTGGCTAATTCTTGCACGTGTGATGAGCCTTTCGTATAAATATGAAAATGGTTCCCTGATGGGTTCGATTTTCCGTGTTGTCCTCGAAATAATTAAGTATTGGACTGTAATTCATCCCGCTCGGATGCGTCCGGGATAGGAGAAGATACAGACGAATCCCTAAAGCTATCCGGTGGCGGAAACGCAGCGTTTTCCACGGGTATGCCTACCTCCAGGAATTGCGAAATATTTTCCGAAGTTGCGGAGGCGGCACCAGTGGCCAACACTGGTGCCGCGTCAATCTCCTCGGCATCCATCATTGCGGCGATGTGTTGTAGCGTCGCCAACATCTGGGTCTGCTCCCATTCCTGCAGTTTCAGCAGTTCGCGCCGAAACTGGTCCTGCAGCAGCGAGGGTGTATCTTCCAAGACCGCTCGGCCTTCCGCGGTCAGTTCCACGACGACGGTGCGCCTGTCGGAAACGCTGCGGACTCTGGAAACCAAAATCCGGGTTTCCAGCCGGGTCAAAATACCAGTGAGCGTGGCCTGACTCAGATGGATTGACTTCGCAAGTTCCCCCACTGTAATGGGTTGCAGCCTTCCGATGGCCTGAAGTGACGCTAGTTGCGGAGCTGTCAGGCCGACTTGCTGCATCAGTTTCCGCGAATGCAAATCGATAGCCCGTGTGATTCGCCGCAACGCGGCAATCACACGGTCTTCAAGGTCGAGCGGTGTTAACATCAATCATTTCCACTTGATCAGCTGCGGCGAATCCATTTGCAGAGGACTATTATCTACGCAAAGCAAAATTTCAGCAATCGGGGTACAAAAACTCGCGAACTCTGCCGTTTATTGAACTTCAAACAGTCTCCCAACTGTTACAGTAGTAATAATTGGCAGCGGAATCTCGTTAGGAAAACGTCGTATTTAAATGCATCCAAAGTACTCTAACGCTAGAGCTGGTGGCTGACTCGGCCTGCTCCATAAGCCCTGCGGCAGGTAGTACTCGTCGTGGACTGCAACACCTTGCATGCTGGAATTTGATTGCGGCGACTGCTGTGTGTCGCTGAGTTCAATTAGTTAGGTATGGTCGCTGGTTAAATGCGGGAAACGGAAGGGATGAGCAACGTAGAGTGGTGTGGGGTGCCCCCGATACTCGACCCAATATCCTTGCGGATGGCGTGATTGCATCGAAGCAGGCGAGCCGCGGTCCCAAATCGCCGTCTCAAATCAAACGCCCCAAATCTTACGAAAATGGGGCACAAATAAGACATACGTCGAGGTAAGACAGGCCCCTCACTTGATGGGCGCTGGCCTCGCTTGCGGAGTGACTTGTTTCCTGCCTCGGTGAGGCACCCCGAAGCCGCTAACAATTTAATTTACGCGGTCGCCTAAATTCACCTGAGCGCGCAGTCGAAAAGATAACAACGGCGATCTGGCCAACCTGCTTCGGGGATCGCGACCTGATCGCCTTGGAGTCTCGAATCACCCCTTGCCAGACTGTCCCAGCGTCGCGTCAATTCATGGGTTTATTGGGGACGCCATCAATCGACCCTTAAACGGGCCTCTGACCAGCGTCTTAGACAGCCCGAGGCTGCCGGGGGATGGCTTGTGCCGAGAACTCGTGCGGAGAGGGGTTTCTGCATTTGGTCGGAAACCCAACGTTTGATGACGTAGCATGGTCCCCGAGATTTCAATGGCACTTCAATGGCACTTAGGTTTATTATTGAGATGCCGGGTGTAGAAATGCGTTCAACCTATGCAAGAACGGTGACGTCGACCAAAAGAAGCGCGATCGAAAAACTTGCTCAATTGTGCCCGAAATCTCAAAGGATTTTTCGGCACGAATGGTCGGCGTCTCTTCGCACGATCGGACTGAATACTGGTTGTGTGGCAATTCAAAAGCTGAGCGACGATATTGGGAACTGGGACTTCGATCCACTGTAATCGTGCGTTAATTTTTTGAGATGCTAATTCGCCTGCCAACAAAAACTGGCTGCTAACCTCACCTTTGCCCCTTCACCTTCGATGTTTGGCACAGGATATCTGGAACAATCGTGACGTTTATGTATATTTTAAGTTGCGGGGCAGGAACAAGGAACACGCATGATGGCCCCATCCCGGTCTGGTTTCGAGCGACTCGCAATCGGGCTCTTCATCACACTGCTTGTCGTGTCCACCGCGGATGCGCAGCGCAATATAGGTAAAAGAAAACGGCAACCCTCACAAGGGAATAGCCAGATGATGCACGCCGAGATGCCGGGTGAAAGTTATCGCGGCCCGCTGCCCGAACTGACCGCAGGGCAAGTCCAGGTTCGCGATGCACTCCGCCGCGATCTTGCCCGACTGGCAGGCGTGATCGGCCAGCGCAACCTGCAGCATCCCGAAAACTACGCAGCGGCGGCACTGTTTATTGAAAAATCACTACAAGACATGGGCTACCACGTCGAGCGGCAAGAGTATCGCGCCGGCCGGCATCACTGCGTAAACCTTTCGGCCACCGTGCCGGGAAATGAAAAAGCCGACCAGATCGTCGTCGTCGGTGCGCACTACGATTCGCTCAACGGCACACCCGGCGCCAACGATAACGGCACTGGCGTGGTGGCCACCCTGGCCCTCGCGCGGATGTTTGCCAAGCAAAAGCCGGCGTGTACGCTGCGTTTGGTCTTCTTTGCCAATGAAGAGTCGCCCTATTTTCAAACCTCGCAGATGGGGTCGCTCGTGTATGCCAAGGCGTGCCGCGCACGCAATGAAAATATTGTGGCCATGCTAAGCCTTGAAACGATTGGCTACTATTCCGATGCAAAGAACAGCCAGCAGTATCCGTCTTCACTGCGTGCAGCCTATCCAAGCACCGGCAATTTCATCGCCTTTGTCGGAAACACCGAATCGAAGGAACTGGTCACCGGGTGTGTGGCCTCCTTTCGCAAGCAGGCAAAGTTTCCGTCTGAAGGGGGTGCCGTACCGGGAAATATTGACGGCGTGGGCTGGTCGGATCACTGGGCGTTTTGGCAAGTCGGGTATCCCGCGATCATGGTGACCGATACGGCGCCATTTCGCTATCCGCACTATCACCAGGCGAGCGATACGATCGACAAGGTCGACTACGACAGCATGGCCCGCGTGGTGACCGGCCTGCAAAGCGTTGTGTCGGATCTGCTGAATGCGGATTGACGAGGGGTGGCAACGGACGAATCCATGGGGACCGTTTCCGCTTTTGACAATCCGGGCATTGCCCGCACCCGGAGTCACTCGAGGTGGTTCGACTCTGGCAACAAATGAACGCCCCGCAATAAGGAACCGCGATCCATGCAACCGATGAACATCCCGGCCGGTGCACAAATCATGACAACCGATGCCGCAAGCACTCTCTGAGGCGATCGGCAGCGCCGTTGCCCAGGTCGAAGGGATTTTTAAATCGCATCTTCCGCAATGCTACGTCGCCGATGTGATGCAACAGTCCGCACAAATTACCTAAAATAGGCGGGGAAATTCTGGCCAAAACGCATCGACCTGAAGCATCCGATGTGGGACGCAGCGTATTTGAGACAGACGGACCGCCTTCTGGGCGAGTTGGGTTACAACGCCGTACTCTTGGAAATGGGAGACGAACTGTAATTCACCGCAACAGCCAATTTTTTCGGGAATTTTCCGCAAAAAAGGCACCGTCGCCAAGCGGTGCCACCTTCCGCATCGGTGAAACAAGCGGAAGCAGAACAGAATCACACCAAATTCAACGATTTACTGCTCCGGTACGTGCCGTGACCACTATCCAAACCGTTGGCGTTTGCGCATATTGGTGCTTTGAATTACGCTTTTCTTTCGCTGGTGCGGGCTATCGCCTGGTACCAGTCAGTTGATAAGAAGGCAGACTGGCAGCGGAGCAGCCTGAACACAACTTTTGGGTATCGCTTCATAACACTTATTTAAAGAGATTAGACAAATGTCCGAAGGTACAATTAAGCGACTCACGAACAAGGGATTTGGATTTATTGACACAGGAAGCGATAAGGATATGTTTTTTCACTCGTCGAGCCTCCAAGGAGTTAGCTTTGAAGAACTCCAAGAAGGACAGCGCGTGTCATATACCGAAGGCAGTGGCCCCAAAGGCCCATGTGCCGAAAACGTCACACTCGTCTGACGACACCTGTATGAATATCGTTTTTAAATAGGGAGAGTTACACATGGGCGATAGAGGAAGCAAAGATAAAGGTAAAAAAGAAAAGCAGAAGAAGGCCCAGCTGAGCCCAAAGGAAAAACGAAAGTTAAAGAAAGATAAGAAGAATAAATAAATAGATAGATAGATGCTGTTTCCCCGTAGGCCAACGGTACATGTCCGAATTGAACCTCGAGATTTTGGCCTACGAGGAGAGTCCGCTAGGGCCCTTGTGTTTGCGGCGACGTGAATTACTGTCGCAACGCGGTACGTTCGTGACTGAGGTAACACTGAATCACGAATTTTTGATGAGTAGCCTGTATACCGATTCGGAACGGGCCCTGGCGCAAACGGCACTCCAAATGCATTCCGGCAACGATCTGCAGGTGTTGGTCGGCGGACTCGGGTTAGGCTATACGGCACGCGAAGCGGTCCTGTCGCAACGCGT